>Ga0224508_10000538_pt1 | contig 36882 bp, 32 predicted proteins | sample SF_Jan12_sed_USG_4_FD_170157 | JGI IMG/M metagenome (GOLD analysis project Ga0224508, IMG submission 170157) | Sediment microbial communities from San Francisco Bay, California, United States - SF_Jan12_sed_USGS_21 | ecosystem: Environmental > Aquatic > Marine > Sediment | place: USA... | reverse complement strand
GGCCGTCATCCAAGCAAAGACCTATCGCTTTCGCACCACGATGTCATCAATCGCATCGGGCACGAATCCGCCGCTGGCGGCGAGCGCCGCGCAGTCGATCGGTGCCAGAAGGCCTAGACGCGGGCGCAGTAACTTACCCTTCTGCGTCCGCAGCACGACGTAATCGGGCGTGCCTCCCGCGCCGCCGCCACCGCATCCCGCGGCAGGGCCGCTATCCCGGCCAAGACCCAAATCCAGCCGCACGATGCCCTCGCCGCCGCGCCGGCGGTGCCAGAACGTGTAGATCTCGACCGATTGGCCGGTGCCATCAACCGGCGCGTATTCCAGCAGGTAGCCGCCGCCGCTGCGGCGAACATCGTCGTGGCGCCGTGGATTGGCGGGCCCCACATGGTCCGGGCCGCCTGGCGCGGCGCCAAATTCGAAGGCATGGAGCTGAAGCTCGGTGGCGGCCTCGGTCGCGACCGCGACACGGTCCATTTTCTCGGTGTCATTGAAAGCGATGCTGAAGTTCAGCCGGGCGTCGTCGGCAAATCGAATGGTCGCGTCGCTGGCATTTTGGAATCCGGGCGCCGCGATGGTGCCGGTGCCGGCCCCGTCGATCGGGATCGCGAAGCGCAGACCCTCGTAGCCAAGTTCGGCCACCGTGCCCGCATGGCAGGGAGACTCGATGATTGCATATGTGATCGCCGCGGCGCGCACGTCGAGGGTGAGCGACGCGGGCACGGTGCACGGTTCTGCCGACGGCGGGCGGGCGGCGACCTGGGTCCCGGATGTTTCCTCTTGCGGAGCGGGCGCGCTCGCCGCATCCGGGTCTTTCAGTTCCGGCGGCGGCGTTGTGTCGACCCGGGTGACGTTCGGAGCGAGGTTCGCCGCTTCGCTTTCACGTAGGACCGCGACTGCCTCGTCGGGGGCTTCGCTTCCGGGTTCGGTGGCGGCAGCATCGGCGAGTTCCTGGGGCTCGGCGCGCCGGATCGTTGCGGGGCTGTCTTGTGTCTCCTCGATCGGCGTGACCGCGGCCGTCCCGGACGCTTGATCCTGACCTGCGGCCGCTTCGCCCGCGCCGCTCTCGGGCGTGGCGGCAGCGATCTCGGCCGGCACGGACGCTTGCGGATCCGGCGCGGACTCTTGGTCCGGGCCGAGTTCACTGGCGCCCGCCGCAACGCCTTCGGCAGATCCTTGCGGATCGGCGGCGGCGTCCGGAGCGGCGGTGGAATCCGGCGTGCGTGTCAGGGCGACCTCGGGTGTCGCCGCCGAGACCTGTTCGCCCGCGAGGGCGTCGGTCGTATCGACGACACGCGGAGCGGCGCCCGCGCTTTCACGCGCGATGCCGGCGCCGGAGCCCGAACCGCCCAACGAGGCGCCGCGTGCGCTCGCCGGCAGTTCGGTAATCGTCGGCGCTTCCGGCTTTGGCACCGCGGGCGCCTGAGCGACGGCGCCGCTCGTCGTCAAGCTGCCCTGAGGGGCCGTGGGCGCGGCCGGAGCGGTCGTGGCGTCGGCCGCGGCCTGCACTTCGGTGCTGGGCGCCTGGGGCTGCGGCGCGGGCGTGTCGCGCTGGGCATTCTCCACCATGCTTTCCGTCACCTCGCCAAGCCGCACGGTAACCCTGACCTCGCCCGGTTGATTGCCGCGCCCGTTGACCGCGTAGTAGAAAGTTTGGACGCCCACGCATCGGTCGGCGGGCATGTAGTGCGCAAGGCCCTCCTCGGCAAAAACGCGCCCGCAATCGGGCTGGGCGATGATCAGCAGGCGGTCCGCATCACCCTCCTCGATCCCTTGGTCATTCGCCAGCACGTCGATGTCGCTCAGCACGTTTGCCCGCACGATCACTTCGTCCGCGACATGGGCAAAGCGCTGGGTTTCACCGCCGAAATATTTCTCGAAGACATCCATGCGCTGGACCAAGGTCCCGATTGCGATCAGGATCACCACGACGGTCAGCATCGACATCATTCGGTCGTCTTTGAGCACGCGATGGGGCTCCCACTGTCACGCCGCTTTCCGTTGCGGCGATTTCCATAATGAAAACACGATCTTGCTTTTATGTCCGAAACTCTATGATGAGGCAAGCGGGACCGTTGACCCCAAGACGGGGTCAATTAAGCTTTCGGCGCATCTTCAGCTGGGAAACCCCTATGCAGCCGTTGAAAATTCGTGCCGTCCGGAACCTGGGCGCAGCCGTGGCGAAAACGGGCCGAAATTGCCCGTGCCGGGTATCCGGAGCGCGGGCTTGACGGGCGCCCCCCGGAACCTGGTCTTTATCTCGGACGGCACCCTGTCGACGCTCAAGCCCGGCTGCGAGACAAATGCGGGCCAGGTGCTGCGGCTTCTCGAGCAGGTCGGCCGGTCGCGCGTCCAGCATTTCGACTATGACCCAGGCGTTCAGGGAAACGGCTGGCGGCGCTGGTTCAACGCAGCAACCGGCAACGGCATCAACCTGTCGATCATCCAGGGCTACCGGTTCCTGGCCAGCCGCTACCAGACGGGCGACCGGATTTATCTGTTCGGCTATTCCCGTGGCGCCTATGCGGTGCGCTCGCTGGCCGGGATGATCGGCTCGGTCGGGTTGCTGCGCCAGGAGATGGCGACCGAACGCAATATCCGCCGCGCCTTCCGGTTCTACGAGCGCCAGGACGGCGAGCGGCAGCGCCGCCGCTGCCTCGCCTTCGCCGAGGAGCGGTGCCACGGCGAAGCACAGATCGAGATGCTGGGGGTCTGGGACACGGTGCGCGCCCTGGGCCTGCCCTATCCCGGTCTGTCGCGGCTGGCGCCGATGGCGACCGATTTCCACGATCATGCGTTGGGCGGGCATATCCGGCACGGCTACCACGCCCTGGCGATCGACGAGGATCGCAGCGCCTTCGCGCCGATTCTGTGGAGGCGGTCGCACCATTGGGAGGGCAGGCTGGAACAGGCCTGGTTCCCGGGCGTCCACGGCGATGTGGGCGGGGACATTCGCCGCAACGCGGCGGCGCGGCCCTTTGCCAATCTGTCGCTGAACTGGATGCTGCGCCGCGCGGCCGATCTGGGCTTGGCGTTGCCTGAGGATTGGCGGGCGCAGTTCCCGGAGGATAGCGCCGCGCCCTCGGTCGGGCCACGGCGCGGGGCCGCGAAGTTCTACCTGCTGCGCCAACCCAGGGTCACCGGGCGGGGAGACGGCGAGATCATCCATCTTAGCATCCGCGAGCGTATCGCGGCCCTGGCGGGATATCAGCCGAGGGGGCGGGTGGATGGTCGGTGACGGAGGGTCGACGTCGCGGGCGGCGTTCGGCGGTGAGGGCCGGGCGGGGCGGCCATGGAGGGTGGTGAGGTGTGAGAAGGGATGGGCTCTCACATGTGAGACATTGCTTAAGCGATTGAATATCAGTGAGAAATTTGAACAATTTACCAATTGTTCACGGATAGCGCGCGCTGGTGCGTGTCCTAGCGCAATGGGCTATGGGCCGGTTTCGCGCGCTGCGCGCAGATCAGCTAATTGAGTGCAAATGGGGATCGCACCGCCTATGGATGGCCGCTCCGAGCCCCGTTGCGGACGTCGGGGACAGCTTCGTTTAACGTCCGCTCTGTGCCATGAGGGCGATATCCGCGCCCTCCCACTTCGCTGTCGAGCATATCGTGTCGCTGTATGATCGCGCCCGGTTTGGAATGGTGTGTTTAATACGCGTGAAAACGCGTCTAGGGTTTGCGTTCAGCCAGCTTATTGCGCAACCGTACGCGCCGAGTGATTTGGGCGGGTTCTAACAGACGCCTTGCTCAATCGCCTTTAACACTTTCGGCGGTGACATCGGCAAATCGGTCAGTCGTACGCCGATAGCATCAGCGATCGCATTCGCGACAGCGGCTTTGACTGGCACGATCGAGGTCTCGCCAATTCCGCGGACGCCGTACGGGTGGTTCGGGTTAGGAACCTCGACGATCACCGCGTCGATCATAGGAAGATCCGAGGCGACAGGAATGCGGTAGTCGAGGAATGTTGGGTTATCCAGCCTCCCATTGTCGTCGTAGATGTATTCTTCGTTCAATGCCCACCCGATGCCTTGTGCCACCGCGCCTTGGTACTGGCCTTCTACATAGGAGGGGTGAATTGCCTTGCCGGCGTCCTGGGCGACGGTACAACGCAGGATCGTGGTTTTGCCGGTTTCCGGATCGACCTCGAGATCGATCATCTCCGCCGCGAAACTTGGACCGGCGCCCTTCACATTTTCTTCCACATGTCCGGAAATGGACCCGCCGGTCTTGCTGGCATTCTTTGCAATCTCCGCGATCGAGAGCGGCTCAAAATCGCCAGCGTTAGGTCCGGCGGGGCGGGCATGACCGTCCTTCCAATCTACAGCTTCGACTGGGATGCTCCAGGTTTCCGCGGCGCGGCGCTTCAACTCCTCGATCACCTTCAGTGAAGCATCGTGGGTTGCCTTGCCGACTGCAAAGGTCGTTCGGCTGCCCGCAGTTAGGAAATTGAAGCCCAGCGCATTGGTATCACCGACCGTGGGCTTGACGGTCTCCGGGTCGACGCCCAGTGCCTCGGCAGCCATCAGAACCATCGAGGCGCGCGATCCGCCGATATCAGGATTGCCGATCATCAGCCCGAGCGAGCCATCCTCGTTGACATTCATGGTCACGCAGGTGTCGCCGCCGATATTGAACCAGAAGCCCACCGAAATGCCGCGGCCCTGGTTCGGCTTGAGTTCAGCCCTGTAGTTCGGGTGGCTTCGGAGCGCTTCCAGGCATTCAACGAGCCCAACCGGGCCGAAGGTTGGGCCATATGCGGCTTGTGTGCCCTCCTTGGCAGCATTTCTCAGGCGAAAATCAATCGGATCCATGCCGATCTCACGCGCCACCAAATCGATCGTGCTTTCGACGCCGTAGCTGATGATCTGAGCGCCAGGCGCGCGATAGGCGGCAACCTTCGGGCGGTTACTGACCACGTCGTAGGCGACGGCGTTGACGTTCTCCAAATCATAACAGGCGAAGGTGGTCATTGAGGCCGGGCCGACAGGCGAGCCCGGGAATGCCCCGGCCTGATACCACATCTCGGCTTCGCCAGCGGTGATTGTTCCGTCCGACTTCGCGCCGATCTTGACCCGCATGTGCGCACCCGAGGTCGGGCCGGTGGCGCGCATCACGTCGCCCCGGCTCATCGCCATCTTCACCGGCCTGCCGCTCTTGCGCGACAGCTCCAGGGCCACCGGCTCCAGATAGACGTTGTTCTTGCCACCAAAGCCGCCACCAATCTCGGTCGGCGTCACTTTTAGGTCTCCGGTCTCCATCCCGCAGAGCCGTGCAGTAAAGGCCCGCTTCAGATAGTGCCCTTGGGTCGTGGTCCAAACCTCGCTTTGCCCGCCGCGGACGTAGTTGGCTGTGCAGGCCTGCGGTTCAATGTAACCCTGATGCACCGGTTTGGTGTCGTACTCGCGCTCGATGATGACGTCGGCCGCTGCGAACCCGGCGTCCACATCACCACGCGTTACCGCAACCCGCTTAGCGACGTTGGACGGTTTGTCCGGCTTCGGCTCAACTCCTTCGGTGAAGATGAAGTCGTGCAGCAAAGGCGCGTCGGGGGCCGCCGCTGCCATTGGCTCGATGACATGGGGCAGAACTTCGTAATCCACCTCGATCAGCTTGAGCGCCTTCCTTGCGATCGAGAGGCTGGTCGCGGCCACCGCAGCGACCGGGTGGCCATCATAGAGCACCTTCTCGCGGGCCATGATGTTGCGCACCACGTCGCGGTAGTTGACCACCAATTCTCCCGCTGGAACAATTTCCGAAGGCTGGTCGGCAAAATCATCCCGTGTCACGACGGCCTTGACCCCCGGCAGCGCAAGGGCCTTCGACGTGTCAATGGATTTCACCAGGGCGTGGGCATGCGGGCTGCGCAAAACGAGGCCTCGTAGCATTCCCGGTAGGTTAATGTCGTTTCCAAAGCGCGCTCGCCCCGTAACTTTCTCGAATCCATCGGGTCGCGGTGCACGGGTACCAATATATTTGAAATCACCCGGGGACGTCCCAGTCGCGTCTGTTGTGCTCATGATCGGCCAGCCTCCGCTTATCCGTCGCCGCGCCCAGAGTGTCGCGGCATTCAACCCGCCCAAATTCTTAGTGCGTGAGCGGCCTGTGGTCCATCAAGCCCGTCACGCCCCTTTGCAATTAACGGCTCAAAGCTCTCTGTATTGCCGAACATGATTGATGCTTAGAGCCCGGATTGGGTCAGTAGCTGACCTTCTTAGCGGGCAGCGTGAATGTCCGCTTCGTCCGCACAGCCGGCAATTGCCGTACGCCGACCGGTTATCCCAACCCGCTCACCCCGCTCGCTCGTACACATGAATGCGGTGAAACACCTCCGGCTCGCCATAGGGCATGGACTGGAGGGGCTCGGTGGCGAAGACCGGGCGCCAGGCGCCGGCCTGGGTCAGGCGCTCCAGCGCAGCCGGGTAGGCCGGGTCTTGGGCGGCGTCGTCTCGCAGCGAGAAGATCAGGCGACCGCCGGGGCGGGTGACCCGGATCAGGTCGTCGAAGCTCTCGGGCGGGGCGTGGCCCGGCGTAATCGTGCCGCAGGAGAGGACGGCGGCGAAGGCGTGGTCCGGAAAGTCGAGCCGCCCGCCGAGCGCCATCTGGCGAAGCTCGGCATATATCCCCTTGGCCCGGGCGATGGCCAGCATTCCCTCGGAGAGGTCGATCCCGGTGAAGGGGCCGTAGCCCATGGCCACCAGGGGCTCGGCCTGGATGCCGCCGCCGCAGCCCGCATCCAGGATCGGCGCCGCATCCGGCGCCACGTGCCGGGTGAAGACCGCCGCCGCCATGGCCGGAATTCGGTAGCCCATGGCGCAGAGGTCGCGCTCATAAGTAGCCGCCCAATCATCGTAGGCTGCCTGTTGTTCCTGGGGCGTGCGGGCGAGGTAGGAATGGCCAACCTTGCTCTCTTCGGACATGCTTGTCTCCTACTCGGCTATTCGGTCGCGTCCAGCGTCGCGCGCGGCAGGCCAGGGCGATCCACACGGACCACAGTCCAGCATCAACGCGGGACGGCGCGCAACGGCAAAATCCGCTGGAAATCCTCGCGCGATGGGTCAAGCTCGAAGAAATCCGGCTGAGTCGGGGAGAGTCCGCATGGACGGGATCGCCGCCGAGACCGAAATCGCGCGCCAGGTGCGCGCAATCCTGGGCGAGGACGGGCTGGTCCAGATCACCCGCCCGATCGAGGAGCCCGGCGGCTTGCCGAACGCCGCCTATTGGTCGGCGGACTGGCTGGCGCTGGAGCAGGCGCGGTTATTCCGCCGCAATTGGGTCTTTGCCTGCGCGGCGGCCGAGCTGACGCCAGGTGGGGTCAAGCCGATCGAGGTTGGCGGGACGCCGGTCATCGCAGTGCGCGACACCGAGGGCACGATTCGCGCCTTCCACAACCATTGCCGGCATCGAGGGACGATGCTGGTGCAAGAGGAGTGCGTCGCGAAGACGCTGACCTGCCCCTACCACGCCTGGGCTTACCGGCTGGACGGCAAGTTGCGCTCGCGGCCGCATTTCCACGGCCCCGGCAAGGTCGAGCGGTTCGACGATGGCGCCCCCGGCCTCGACCTGGCCCCGGTGCGCTGCGAGGTCTGGAACGGCTGCGTCTTCGTCGACATCTCCGGTGCCGCGCCCGCGCTTGACGATTGGCTGGCGCCGATGCTGCGCCGGACCTCGGCCTTCGACTTCGCGCAGATCCGGTGGATCGGCAAGCGCGCCTACCGGATCAAGGCGAACTGGAAGCTGGTGCTGGAAAATTACATGGAGGGCTATCACGTCTTCGCCGCCCATCCCCGCCTGGTCGAACACGCGCCCATGCATGTGCGCTGGTCGGGCGAGTGGTTGGAGCATGTCTTCTACAACGACTACGTGGCGCCAGGCCTGAGCGAAGGCAGGGGCGACGGCCTGCCTCACTATCCCGGCCTCTCGGACGAGGACGCGCGGCGCGGCATGTGGTTCGCGGTCATGCCGAACTTCCTGGCCGAGGTCTATGCGGACCAGTTCGTGGTGATGTCGATCCATCCGACGGCGCCGGACGAGACCGAGGAGGAATTGCACTTCTTCGTTGTCGGCGACGAGGCCGCCGAGGCCGAACGCTATGCCAAGGGCCGCGAGGACCTGATCGCCATGTGGCACGATCTGAACCTGGAGGATGTGCAGCTCTTGGAACGCCTGCAGCAGGGCCGCCGCTCGATCGGCTTCCAGGGCTCGGTCATGTCACCGGCCTGGGAGGTGCCGGCGCACCAGCTTTCGGCCAAGATCGTTGAGGCGATCCTGGCCCCATGAGCGCGGAACCATGAGCATCGGCCCGGATCAGATGGTCATGGACGCCGAGTGGAGCGAGCTTTCCCGCCATCGCCCGATGCCCCAGATCGACCGCGACCGGCTATATGCCTGGCGGATCGGGCGGCTGAAGGCCGAGATGCGCAAGGCCGGCGTGGCGATGTGCGTCCTGGTCAACCCGATCAGCCTGCGTTACGCGATCGATTATCGCTCCTATGCGCTCTTCCAGTCCCACATCCCCTCGACGTATTTGTTTCTGCCTGTCGACGGCCCGATCGCCGCCTATGGCTCTTATATCGCGCCCGGGACCGGCATCGAGGCGCGCCCAGGCCGCGCGATCAGCGTCTTCGATGGCGGTCCGGATCTCGCCGAAGCGGCGCGGCTCTTCGCCGATGACGTGGTCGGCTTCCTTTCCGAAGTCGGCTCGGACAACCGCCGGGTCGCGGTCGAATACGTGAACCCCTCGATCACCCAGGCACTGTTGCAGCGGGGCATCGAGGTGACCGACGGGGTGGCGATTTCCGAGATGGCGCGGGTGATCAAGTCCGAGGACGAGATCGCCTGCATTCGCTGGGCTTGCGCGGTGGCCGCGCTGGGAATGGACAAGATGCGCGAGGCGCTGCGCCCTGGGGTCAGCGAACTGCAGCTCTGGGGCCTTCTGAACTACACCAATCTGGCCAATGACGGGGATTGGCACGATGGGCGGATGCTGGCCTCGGGCCCGCGCACCAATCCGTGGCTGCAGGAGGCCTCGCCGCGCCGGGTCGAGGCGGGTGACCTGGTGGCCTTCGACACCGACATGATCGGACCGATGGGCTATTTCGCCGACATCTCGCGCACCTTCTTCTGCGGTCCGGGCCTGCCAAGCGGGCGGCAGCGCGAGCTCTACCGGCTGGCGCTGGACGAGGTCGAGCACAATATGGGCCTGATGCGTCCCGGCATGACGCTGGGCGAGATCCAGGCCCAAGCCTTCGAGGTGCCGGAGGAGTTCCAACAACAGGCCTATCCCTGCATCGTCCACGGGGTCGGCATGTGCGACGAATTCCCCCGTGTGAACCCGCGCTTCCGGGGCCCGACGCCCTATGACGGCGTGCTCGCGCCGGGCATGGTGATCTGCGTCGAGAGCTATATGGGCGCGGTCGGCGAGCGCGACGGGGTCAAGCTGGAACAGCAGGTGCTGATCACCGAGACCGGGTGCGAGGTTCTGTCCGACTACCCGTTGGACGAGGCATTGCTGGGCTAGACCAAAACCGTTTCAGACTGAATCAGTCTGATCCGGTTTTGCTCAAAGCCTTCTCCCGGCGTGACGGCACGTGATAAGCGGGCGCCAATGACTCGGAACCGGAATCTGATCAGTGTCGCGGCCGGAGTGCTGGCGGCAGTAATCATCGCGCTGGCAATTCCTGTTGGCGGCGCGTTGGGCGTGGTGATCTCCACGGTTTTGGGCATTGCGGTCTATCTGGGCGTGGCGACCGCGCTGGGCGGTGTGCCGATGGGCACGGACGGAGCCGGGCGTGTGGACGGGCGCAGCCACAGCGAACCCGGCGGCGTACCCGCCCTGGTTCTGGGGCTGCCGCTGCCGGTGATCCTGATCGACCGGAGCAGCCGCATCCTGCTGATGAACGAAGCGGCCCGGGGCATCTTCGGCGATGTGGTTGCCGAGACGCCGCTTTCGACGGTGATCCGGGCGCGTCCGCTGGGTGAGGCGATTGATAATGTGCAGGGGGGCGGGGCCTCGGCCAGCGTCGATTTCACCCTGATGCGCGCCCGCGAGCGGCGCGACCTGGTGGCGCATCTACGCCGCTTCGACGAAGGGCCGGGCCGTGGCCGGCCGTCGGTGATGATTCTTCTGGAAGATCACACGCGGGCAGCCCGGGTCGAGCAGATGCGGCGCGACTTCGTTGCCAATGCCTCGCATGAATTGCGCACGCCGTTAGCCTCGATCGCCGGTTTCATCGAGACCTTGCGCGGCCCGGCAGCGGGCGATTCCGGCGCGCAAGAGCGGTTCCTGCCGATCATGGCCGCCCAGGCCGATCGGATGGCGCGGCTGATCGATGACCTGATCTCGCTCAACCGGATCGAGATGAACGAGCATGTGCGCCCGTCCGAGATGGTGAACCTCGGTGCGATCGTGCACGAGACCGTTGCCGCGATGGCGCCCCTGGCCGAGCAGGCGGAGGTCGAAATCAAGCTGGAGGTTCCCCGCGAGGGTCTGGATCTGACGGGCGACAGGGACGAGTTGAGCCAGCTTTTTACCAATCTGATCGACAACGCGATCAAGTATGGCGGTGACGGCGGCGAGGTGCGCATCACGCTGGCCAAGCCCGAGCCCGGGCGGCGCCGAATGACCGGGATTTGCGTCGCCGACAAGGGGCAAGGGGTCGCCCGCGAGCATCTGCAACGCTTGACCGAGCGGTTCTACCAGGTATCGCAGTCGCGCTCCGGGAAGCCGGGAGATGCCGGGCCCGGCGGGACGGGGCTTGGCCTCTCGATCGTCAAGCATATCCTCAGCCGGCACCGAGGGGATCTGGCAATTCACTCGAGCCCCGGAGAAGGCACCCAGTTCACCGCTTGGCTGCCCCGCGCGGAGGATTCGGCCGAGCCCTGAAGGCTGTGCCACTCTTATTTCCATTAGGAGGGGTGAAAATTTAATGTAGTTAAACAGCCAGTTAACCCGTCACAAAACTGTAGCCAAAGCGACATATGCACGTCTTTGCGGAGCCGTAGGTTGTGCTAGCGGACGGCGGTTTCCGGTCTGGAGCGCACACCGTTCAGCCGAAACGAGTAAGCGAACGGGAGAATACTGGATGACCATCTTCAAAGGCTTGGCTGCCGCTGCCGTTGCCGCCGTGGCATTCGCCGGCGAGGCGGCGGCGCGCGACCAGATCCGCATCGTCGGGTCGTCGACTGTCTTCCCCTACACTCAGGCGGTTGCCGAGGAGTTTGCGAACAGGACCGGATCTCCGTCGCCGGTCGTTGAGTCCACCGGCACCGGTGGCGGTATGAAGATCTTTTGCCAGGGCATTGGCGAAGCCTTCCCGGACATCACGGGAGCCTCGCGTTCGATGAAGTCGTCGGAGTACAAGTTGTGCGCGAAGAATGGCGTAACCAACGTCACCGAAGTGCTGTTGGGCTATGACGGGTTGTCGCTGGCGGTCTCGCGCGATACCGGCCAGGACTGGGCGCTGACTGAAGCACAAATCTATCTTGGCCTGGCCGCGCAGGTTCCAGTCGATGGCGCCTGGATCGACAACCCGTACCAGATGTGGTCGGACATCGATGCGTCACTGCCGGAGATCAAGATCCTGGCATATGGCCCGCCGCCGACCTCGGGCACGCGCGACGCCTTCGTCGAACTGGTCATGCATGACGGCTGCAAGCGTCTGGACTTCGTGAAGGTGAAGAAGGACGAAATGGACAAGAAGGCGTTCAAGTCCTGGGTCAAGGAGAACTGCTCGCGGATGCGCCAGGACGGCCTCTTCGTCGAGGCGGGCGAGAACGACAATCTCATCGTTCAGCGCCTGAGCGCCGATCCGAACGCGCTCGGCATCTTCGGCTACTCGTTCCTCTACGAGAACGAGGACAAGCTGATGGGTATCTCGATCGACGGCGTCGAGCCGAGCCCCGAGACCATCGCCGACTTCTCCTATGGTGTGGCCCGGCCGGTCTTCATCTATGTGAAGAATGCCCATCGTGGCGTGATCCCCGGCCTGGACGAGTTTCTGGAGGAGTATGTCTCGGACGAGGCGATGGGCGAGGACGGCTATCTGGTCGAGCGCGGCCTGACGCCGCTCTCGGACGAGAAGCGCGGCGAGGTCCAGGAGACCACGCTGAAGGCGACAAAGATGGCGCCGCTCCTCTGAGGTCTGCGATAATTATGGGGCGGCCAGCTTGCGCTGGCCGCCCCGCGTCTGAAGCGAGGGGCTGTTAGATGCTGGGATATCTCTTGCTGGTGATCCTGATCGCATCGGCCCTCGGCTATCTCTTTAACTATTATTCGGCCCGCCGGCTGACCGCTTCCGGCGAAAAACTGCACTCGCTGGCGGGCTTTCATGGTGTCTACGCGATCTGCCTGACCGGTCTGCCGGCGTTCATTTTTGTGCTGCTTTGGCTTTTGTTCCAGGAGTCGGTGATCGAGGCGATCGTCGCCGGCGGGCTGTCCGAGGCCGAGCTTGCCGGCATGGACGAGGGGCAGAAATCGCTGCTGATGGCCGAGATCCGGTCAGCCGCGCAGGGCAATGTCTTTGGCGAGCCGAAACCCTTCATGATGGCCGCCGCCGAGAGCCTGAACAACCTGCGCACCACTGCCTGGATGGCGCTTTCGGTTTGCGTCGTTGCGATCCTTGGGCTGGGCATGTTCCTGGCCCGGCGCAAGATTTCCGCGGCCTTCCGCGCGCGCCAGGCGGTCGAGAAGGTCGTGAGCGGCTTCATGATCTTCTGCGCGCTGGTCGCCATCGTGACCACGCTGGGGATCATATTGTCACTGGTCTATGAATCGCTCAGGTTCTTCGACCGGGTGCCGATCAGCGAGTTTCTTTTCGGCCTGAATTGGGAGCCTCAGATCCCGATCCGCGAGGATCAGGTCGCGGCCAGCGGCGCCTTCGGCTGGCTCCCGGTCTTGCTCGGCACCTTGGTGATCACCGTAGTGGCGCTGGTCGTAGCGGTGCCTATCGGAATCTTCAGTGCCATCTACCTGAACGAGTTCGCCAGCCCCACCTTGCGCGCGGTCGCCAAGCCCTTGCTCGAGCTTCTGGCGGGCGTGCCAACGGTCGTCTACGGCTTCTTCGCGATCCTGGTGGTGGCGCCGGCGCTCCGCTCGGCGGGCGCGTCGCTTGGCATCGACATCGCGCCCAACACTGCCCTGGCTGCGGGCGGCGTGATGGGGATCATGCTGATCCCGTTCATCTCGTCCTTCACCGACGATGCGCTGAACGCGGTGCCGCGCAGCCTGCGCGACGGCTCGCTTGCACTGGGCGCGACCCGGGGCGAGACGGTGATGAAGGTGATGTTCCCGGCGGCGATCCCGGGCATCTCGGGCGGCATCCTGCTGGCGGTCAGCCGGGCGATCGGCGAGACCATGATCGTGGTAATGGCGGCGGGGCTGATCGCCAAGATGACGGTCAATCCGCTCGACTCGGTCACGACGGTAACGGTGCAGATCGTAACCCTGCTGATCGGTGATACCGAGTTCGACAATCCGAAAACCCTCGCGGCTTTCGCGCTGGGGCTGATGCTATTCATCGTGACACTGATGTTGAATGTGCTGGCGCTCACGATCGTGCGCAAATACCGCGAAGCCTACGATTGAGCGGCCCGATGACCGATATACCGAACCTGCCGAATATCGATTGGAAAGACCCGGCGCTCGCCGTGCGGCTCAAGCGGCGCAACGGCAAGGACAATTGGCTATGCTGGGCGGGGCTGGGGGCGCTGGGGGCAGCCTGTCTGACGCTGGTGATCCTGCTTGCGTCGCTGCTCGTCTCGGGTCTGCCGGCCTTCACCCAGACGCACGTCACGCTCGATTTCGAGATTTTGGCCGAAAAAGTGCCAGCAGACGATCCGGGCAAAGGGAAATTCCGAACCATCGTGCGGGATGCGATCTATGCGCACTTCCCCGATATCACCAATCGGCGCGAGAAGCGCGCGCTTGCCGGGATGATCAGCAACGGCGCGCAATACGAGCTGCGCGACTACGTCATCGACAATCCAGATTTGATCGGCTCCACCGTTTCGCTGAGGGTTCCTGTTTCCGACCCCTACGACCAGTTGGCGAAGGGGCTGATCGATCCGCAGACGCCCGAGGAGAACCGACGGCTGAAGGACGCCGAGATTGCCAATTTCGACGCGCTGGCGGACAAGGGGCTGATCTCGAAACCCCTGAACTTGGCCCTGATCGCCAACGCAGATAGCCGGTTCCCGGAACTTGCGGGTCTGTCCGGCGCGCTTTGGGGCTCGTTCTACGCGCTTTTGGTCTGTTTCCTGATCTCGTTTCCTGTGGGGATCGCCGCGGGGATTTATCTGGAGGAGTTTGCGCCGAAGAACCGGTTCACGGACCTTATCGAGGTTAACATCAATAATCTGGCCGCAGTGCCCTCGGTGGTGTTCGGACTTCTGGCGCTGGTCGCCTTCATCGGCTGGTTCGGGCTGCCGCGCTCGGCACCGCTGCTCGGTGGCATGACCCTGTCGCTGATGACGCTGCCGACGATCATCATCGCCACCCGCATCGCAGTGCAGGCGGTGCCGCCGTCGATCCGGGATGCCGCGTTGGGGCTCGGCGCCTCGCGCCATCAGGTGGTGACCGGCCATGTGCTGCCCCTGGCGATCCCCGGCATCCTGACCGGCACGATCATCGGGCTGGCGCGGGCGCTGGGCGAGACCGCGCCGCTATTGCTGATCGGCATGAACGCCTTCATCACTCAGGCGCCCGACAGCGTCATGGATCCGGCGACGGCCCTGCCGACGCAAATCTTTATTTGGGCCGACAGCCCGGAGCGCGGCTTCGTCTCACGCACCTCGGCGGCAATCTGTGTGCTGCTCGCCTTCCTGATCGTGATGAACGGTCTGGCGATCTATCTCAGAAAGCGCTTCGAGCGGCATTGGTAGCTGAATTTGGCGGTGTCGGCAGTTAGGATGGATCAAGCGATGGACCAGATCACAATCCGGGAGCCCGTGGTGCAGACCCAACCGGTCAAGGCGACAGCGCGCGGCGTGGATGTCTACTATGCCGACAATCACGCGATCAAGAACGTGGATATCGACATCCTGGACAAGACCGTGACCGCGTTTATCGGTCCCTCGGGCTGTGGCAAATCGACTTTCCTGCGCTGCCTAAACCGGATGAACGACACAATCGATATTTGCCGGGTCACCGGCGACATCCTTTTGGACGGCGAGGATATCTATCACCGTTCGGTCGATCCGGCGTTGCTGCGCGCCCGCGTGGGCATGGTGTTCCAAAAGCCGAATCCGTTCCCGAAATCGGTCTATGACAACGTAGCCTACGGCCCGCGCATCCACGGGTTGGCCGCGAACAAGGCCGAGCTCGACAACATCGTCGAGGCCTCGCTGAGGGGCGCTTCGCTTTGGGAGGAGGCCAAGGACCGGCTCGACCAACCGGGCACGGGCCTCTCCGGCGGCCAGCAGCAGCGGCTCTGCATCGCGAGAGCCATCGCGACCGCGCCGGAGGTGCTGCTGATGGACGAACCGTGCTCGGCGCTGGACCCAATCGCGACGGCGCGGATCGAGGAACTGATCGACGAATTGCGCCAGAACTTCGCGATCGTGATCGTCACCCATTCAATGCAACAGGCCGCCCGGGTCAGCCAGAAGACGGCGTTCTTCCATCTGGGCGACATGGTGGAATACGGCGAGACGACCGCCATGTTCACCAACCCGGAAGACAAGCGGACGCAGGACTACATCACCGGGCGCTTCGGCTGAGTTGAGGAGCGAGAACCATGGGCGAGCATATTGTCACTTCCTTCGACGAGGACATTGCCGCGGTCCGCGCGAAGATTTCTCAGATGGGCGGGCTGGCCGAGGAGATGCTTTCGGGCGCGCTCAGCAGCCTGCAGTCGCGCAATACCGATCTGGCGCAATCGATCATCGAGCTCGACAAGCGGATGGATGCGCTGGAGCTGGAGGTCGAGGAGATGGCGACCCATCTGATCGTCCAGCGCCAGCCCCTGGCGCAGGACCTGCGGCTGGTGATCTCGACGTTGAAATTGGCCTCGACGCTCGAGCGGGTGGGCGATCTGTCGAAAAGCACGGCGCGCCGGGGCATGCAGCTTGCCAGTACCCCCCCCGCCGGCGTCACCAATTCGATCGTGCGCATGGGGCGCCAGGCGCTCGATCAGCTGACCGCGGTGCTCGACGCCTGGGGGCGCTCGGACGTGGAGGGCGCGATCGCGGTCTGGCGCCGGGACGTCGATGTGGACGAGGCCTATAACTCGCTTTTCCGCGAGGTGGTGACCTACATGATGGAGGATCCACGCACGATCTCGGTCGGCTCGCAGCTTCTGTTCATCGCCAAGAACCTCGAGCGGATCGGTGATCACGCCACCAATGTGGCCGAGATGATCCACTATGTCGAGACGGGTCAGCCACTTGTGGAAGACCGTCCGAAAGGCGAGCCGGCAGGCCACGAGATCGGTTGAGGGACCAGGTATGACGGCACGAATTCTTGTCGCCGAGGACGAGGCGGCGCTGTCGGCGCTGCTGGAATACAATCTGAGCCACGAGGGCTATGCGGTCCGCGTCTGCGGCGATGGGGACGAGACGCAATTGGCGCTGGACGAGGATGTGCCGGACCTTGTGTTGCTCGATTGGATGCTGCCCGGCGTCTCGGGGTTGGAAATCTGCCGGCGAATCCGCGCCCGGCCCGAGACCCGCGACGTGCCGGTGATCATGATCACCGCCCGCGGCGAGGAGGAAGACCGCGTGCGCGGCCTCAATACTGGCGCCGACGACTACATGACCAAGCCGCTGTCGATGGCCGAGCTTTCCGCCCGCATCAAGGCGGTGCTTCGGCGCACACGGCCGGCCCTGGCGGGCGATGTGGCAAGCTTCGGCGACATCTCGCTCGACCGCGAGGTCAAGCGCGTGCGCCGGGGCGAGCGCGAGGTGCATCTGGGACCGACCGAGTTCCGGCTGCTCGATTGCCTGCTGCAGCGGCCGGGGCGCGTCTTCAGCCGCGAACAGCTCCTCGACAAGGTCTGGGGCCGCGACGTCTATGTGGAGGCGCGCACGGTCGATGTGCATGTGGGACGGCTGCGCAAGGCGCTGAACCGGCGCGGCGACCGCGACCCAATCCGCACCGTGCGCGCGGCTGGCTACGCGCTGGACGAGACTTATACGAGCTAGCCCAGTTCAATGCCCCGGCCTTGAGCCGGGGCCTCGATGGTCATCGAACACCGCGAGGTCCCGGGTCAAGCCCGGGACATCGGCAGGCGGCCGGTCAGCTGAAGAACTGGCCACCATTGGGCGAGATTGTCGAGCCGGTCAGGAAGCCCGCATCGTCCGAGGCCAGGAACACGGCGCAACGCGCGATCTCATCCGGCTCACCCAGCCGCCCGACCGGAATCTGCGGGATGATGCGCTCGTTCAAGACCTTTTCGTCAATCGCGCGGACCATCTCGGTGCCGATATAGCCAGGGCAGATCGCGTTGACAGTGATGCCGGCGCGTGCGCCTTCCTGCGCGAGCGCCCGGGTAAACCCGATATCACCCGCCTTGGCGGCCGAGTAGTTGGTCTGGCCCGCCTGGCCCTTCTGGCCGTTGACCGACGAGATGTTGATGACGCGGCCGAACTTGCGCTCGCGCATCCCCGGCCAGATCGGGTGGGTCATGTTGAAAACGCCATTCAGATTGGTCGAGATCACCTCGTTCCACTGCTCGCGGGTCATGCGGTGGAACATGCCGTCCCGGGTGATGCCGGCATTGTTGACCAGGATCTCGACGGGTCCCAGATCTGCCTCGACCTTTGCGATACCCTCGGCGCAGGCGTCGTAATCGGCGACCGACCATTTGTAGACCGGAATCCCGGTCTCGGCCTTGAAGGCGCCCGCCGCCTCGTCATTGCCCGCATAGTTCGCGGCGACAGTGTAGCCCGCCGCCTGCAGAGCCTTGGAAATGGCGGCGCCGATGCCGCGCGACCCGCCCGTGACCAGTGCAACGCGTCCCATATTATCCTCTCCGTATCCGTAGGGTGCGTGCTTGCACGCACCGGGTTCAAACGATGGTGCGTGCAAGCACGCACCCTACATCTGTCAATTGCGCGCCACGCACATGGCGACACCCATGCCGCCGCCGATGCAGAGCGTGGCCAGCCCCTTCTTGGCGTCGCGCCGCTTCATCTCGAAGAGGAGTGTATTGAGGATCCGGCAGCCAGAAGCGCCGATCGGGTGGCCAATCGCAATCGCGCCGCCATTGACGTTCACGATCTCGGGGTTCCAGCCCATATCCTTGTTGACCGCGCAGGCCTGGGCGGCGAAGGCCTCGTTGGCCTCGACCAGGTCCAGGTCCTCGACCTTCCAGCCGGCCTTCTCGAGGGCGCGGCGGCTGGCCGGGATCGGGCCAGTGCCCATGATGGTGGGGTCGACCCCGGCGGTCGCATAGCTGACGATCCGGGCCAAGGGCTCGATGCCCCGGCGCTCGGCCTCGTCCGCCGACATCAGCACCGTGACCGCGGCGCCGTCATTGATGCCGCTGGCGTTGGCCGCGGTCACCGTGCCTTCCTTGTCGAAGGCCGGGCGCAGTTTCTGCATGTTTTCGATGGTAGCGCCATGGCGGACGTATTCATCCTGGTCGACGACAATGTCGCCCTTGCGGGTCTTGACCGTGAAGGGCGCGATCTCGTCGGCGAACTCGCCGGCTTTCTGCGCCGCCTCGGCCTTGTTCTGGCTGGCGAGCGCGAAAGCGTCCTGCTCGTCGCGGCCCAACTGCCACTGCTTGGCGACATTCTCGGCGGTGGTGCCCATGTGATAGCCGTTGAAGGCGTCCCAGAGGCCGTCCTTGATCATCGAATCGATGAATTTCAGGTCGCCCATCTTCTGGCCCGCGCGCAGATGGGCCACATGGGGGCTGAGGCTCATGCTCTCCTGGCCGCCGGCGACGACGATATCTGCGTCACCCAACTGAACGTGCTGGGCGCCGATGGCCACGGCGCGCAGGCCCGAGCCGCAGACCTGGTTGATGCCCCAGGCGGCGCTCTCGACCGGCAGGCCGGCATTGATATGCGCCTGGCGGGCCGGGTTCTGGCCCTGGCCCGCGGTCAGGACCTGGCCCAGGATCGTCTCCGAAACATCCGCTGCTTCGACGCCGGCGCGGGCAAGAGCCGCTTCGATCGTGGCGGCACCCAGCTCGTGGGCAGGGGTGTTGGCGAAGGAACCGTTGAAGCTGCCGACGGCGGTGCGCGCGGCCGAGGCAATGACGATATTGGTCATGGGGGTTCTCTCCCTTTGAATGATTTCCGCCTTTTCGCATGAGCACGAGGCGGGCGCAATGCGACAATTGTTGCGCTGCACAATTCTTTTTGAGTGCCGGGGCGAGCGGTGGCGTTATTGCTGCCTGATCAGGTCGCCCGCAGTGCACCGCAAAAAAGAGCCTTGCCGCGAGCCTTTCGCAGGCGCAATATCAGGACGTCGGGTGCCCCAGGCAAAGCCCCAGGGCGAGCAGGGCACGAAAAGTGGCGTCACTGGAGAGTCCTGGGAGGGTTTGCCGTGGCCGCGGGAAAGAGCGAGACCAAGGGCGCGAGTGGCGCCAAGGGCAAGGCCGAAAAGATCGTCATCAAGAAATATGCGAATCGCCGTCTCTACAACACGGCGAAGAGCAGCTACGTGACGCTTGACGACCTGTCGAAGATGGTGCGAGCGGGCGAGGACTTCGCTGTCTATGACGCGAAGACCGGAGAGGACATCACTCGGTCGGTGCTGACCCAGATCATCTTCGAGGAAGAGGCCAAGGGGCAGTCGATGCTGCCGACGAATTTCCTGCGCCAGATCATCAGCCTCTATGGCGATGCGCTGCAAGGAGTGGTGCCGAGCTATCTGGAAGCCTCGATGGAAACCTTTTCCCAGAACCAGGAGCGGATGCGGAAAGCCTTCGGCGGCGGCCAGGCCATGGCCAATTTCGAAGCCATGGCGCGCAGCAACATGGAGTGGTTCGAGCAGGCCATGCGCATGTTCTCGCCGTTCGGCGCCTCAGCGGCTGGACGCGCCACGCATGCCGAGGATTCAGCCAAGCGCGAGACCCCGGCAGAGGACGCGCCGGACCTCAGCGAGGATTTGGACCAGCTCCAGCGCCAATTGGCAGAGATGCAGGCGCAGTTGGAAAAGCTGACGCGGGGCAAGGGGTAATGGCGGGCGCGGTTGTGCGCTGACCACTGTCGTCAGGTCCGCTATCCTTCGCGTGGGCGCCGACCTTCAAACAGATCCACATCCCCGCCGATCCGATCGGCAATGAACTCGGCGAAGACGCGCAGGCGATGGGTGCGCCGGACATCCGGGTGATAGAGTACCCACATGTCGAATTTCGGATCGAGCAGCGGTTCGGGGTTTAGCCGCCGCAGTCCGGGATCCCGGTCGGCGGTGTAGCAGGGCAGGATCGAGACCCCGAGGCCAGCCCGTACCATCGCATGCATTGCCGCCATGTTGTCGACCCGGTGCTTGAGCCGGGTTCTGGGCGAGAAAGTGCCATAGAGCATCCGGTTGTGGGTCTCGTTGTGCATTCCGATCCATTCCCAGTCCGCCCTTTCGGCAGGGATGAATCGGTCGCCCGAGTTATCTGACGCCGAATAGATGCCATAGGCGACTGTGGCCAGGCGCCGGCCGACCAAGGTGTCGGGCGGGGTTTCGGTGAAGCGGATGGCGATGTCCGCCTCGCCCCGGCTGAGGCTGAGGGTCGATTGCGTGCAGATGAGCTGAATCTCGATATCGGTATGCGTGCGCAGGAAGGCCCAAATGTGCTGACCCAGATAGCCATTGACGAAGATCTCGGTGCTGGTGACGCGCAGGCTGCCCGACAGGTCCCTGTCGCGGTCGAAGACGATACGCCCGGCTTCGGCAAGTTCTTCCTCGACGCGGACCACGGTTTCAAAAAGCTCGGCCCCGCTGGGGGTCATCTCGTAGCCCTTGCGGGTGCGATGAAAAAGCCGGGTTCCAATCCGGGTTTCCATCGCATCGAGGCGCCGAGACACGGTGGGTTGGCTGACCGATAAGGCCTTGGCGGCACCGGTCAGCGAGCCGGCCCGCGCAATCGCCAGGAAAAAACGGTGGTCGTCCCAGGAGGCCTTCATGCATATTTGTATTTTGACTATGCGGCTTTCGCAATCGTCATGCAAAAAAATTGCCATTAACCTGCGTCGGATCAGGTCCCTTTCTCACGGAGTGCCTCATGTCCCTCGACGCGCGGATTGGCGATGACAGTATTGCTGCTCTCAGGGCCACAATGTCCGGTGAAGTGTTGTTGCCGGGCGAGGCGGGGTTTGAAACCGCACGCCGGGTCCATAACGGCCTGATCGACCGTGTGCCGGCGGTCATCGCCCGATGTCAGGGGACGCCGGATGTCGTGGACGCGCTCGCCTTCGGACGCAATCATGGCCTCGACATCGCGGTGCACGGCGGCGGGCACAATGTTGCCGGGCGCGCGGTTTGCGATGGCGGGATAGTGATCGATCTCAGCCCGATGAAGGGCATCTGGGTCGATTCGAAAGCCCGCCGGGTGCGGGCCCAGGCAGGCGTCTGCTGGGGCGAGTTCAACCGCGCGACGCAGTTGCACGGGCTCGCGACGACGGGCGGCGCGGTGTCGAGCACAGGGGTTGCCGGTCTGACGCTGGGCGGCGGGTTCGGCTATCTCATGGGCAAGCACGGCTATACCGTCGACAACGTTACATCTGTCGAGCTGGTCACGGCGGAGGGCGCGGTACTTACCGCGTCCGAAGACGAGAACGCCGAGCTCTTCTGGGGACTGCGTGGCGGCGGCGGCAATTTCGGCATTGCCACCAGTTTCGAGTTCGCGCTGCATCCGGTCGGCCCCACGGTTTATGGCGGGCTAGTCGCGTTTTCCTTCGAGGACACGGCGAGGTCGCTTCATTTCCTGCGCGACCTTGCCAAGGATCCGTATGACGAACTGACCGCCGTGTGCAGTCTTACCCATGCGCCGGATGGCTCCGGCCAAAAGCTTGCCGCCATGTTGGTCAGTCATTGCGGAGCCGCGGGCCGCGCCGAGCACGCCATTGGCGCGGTCCGCGGGATCGCCGAACCGGTCATCGATCGGCTTGGGCCGATTTCCTATTGCGACCTGAACCGGCTCTTGGACCCGGGCTTCCCGAAACTGGCGCTGAACTATTGGAAATCGTGCTTCGTCACCTCGCTGAGCGACGAGGTGATCGGCATCCTCACCGAGCAGTTCGCCTGCTGCCCCTCGCCGATGAGCAAGCTGATCGTCGAGCGCCCGCACGGTGCGGCCTTGCGCCGGGCGGCCACGGACACCGCCTTCCCGCTCCGGTCGGCGGGGTTCAGCGTCTTGATCCTCGCCCAGTGGCGCGACGCCTCGGAGACCGAGCAGAACGTGGCCTGGGCCCGGGAAACCTACGATTTGCTCCGGCCCCACGCCGCGCCGGCTGCCTACAGCAACTACATGGGCGATGACGAAATGCTGGCGCGGGTCAAGCAAGCCTACGGCGAGAACTTTGCGCGTCTCCAATCGCTGAAAGACCGATACGATCCAGCGAATGTCTTTCACATGAACCAGAACATCCCGCCATCGACCAGGTGAGCAGCCCCGTCAGCGCGACCGGGCGCCCATGATCGCGCCCTCGGGCTTCAGACCCGGATCCAGCACCAGGCTGGGTGAGCCAAAATAGAAGCCCTGGAAATATTCGACGCCCAGGCCGCGCAGGATCCGGGCCTCGGCCGGGCCTTGGACGAATTCGGCCACCGTCATCATGTCGAAATGGGCCCCGATCTCGACCAGTTTCGAGACGAAGAACCGGCTGTCCAGATTTGCCGTCACATCGGTGATGAAGCTGCCGTCGATCTTGATGATGTCGAAGCGGAAGTCGCGCAAGCTGCCGAACGAGGTATGGCCCATGCCGAAATCGTCGAGCGCGAAAGCGCAGCCCTGCCGGCGCAGCCGGTCCATGAATTCCAGCGTGCGCGCGGGCTCGAGCATCGCGGCGGTTTCGGTCACCTCGATGATCAGCCGCTCGGCCAGCGTCGGGTCGCGGCTGGTGCCCTCGCTGAACAGGATCATCCATTGGGCGTCCTGCATTGTCTGCGGGAAGATGTTGACCGACATGCGCAGCCCGGGTTGGTGCGCCAGCGCCTCGAGTGCCAAGACCAGGACCTGGCGGTCGATCAGCGTCGCCAGGCCCAGCCGCTCCATCGCCGGCATGAACTCGCCGGCGGCGATCAACTCGCCCGCGCGCTCGCCCGAACTGGGGCGTACTCTGACCAGGCACTCGTGAAACGCCGCCCGGTGGTGTCCCTGGGCCGAGACCACCGGCTGGTAGGCCAGGATCAGGTCGCCGTTGCGGATTGCGCCCATGGCGATTTGCGCCGCATCGACGATCTCGGCGCGGCGGCGCGCGGCGGCGCCTGTCTCCTCGGCGAATCGGATGCAGCCGACCCCTTGGCCCATGGCTTCGTTCAGCGCGTGGCGTGCTGCGGTTTCGCAGGCGGTCTCGCTCTGATCGCCTGGATTGGCAGCGCTGTCCGCGCGGTTCGCGCCGCCCTCACCCCGGACAACACAACCGGCGGCGAGTGTCACCGCCACCGGTCCTTCCGAGGTCGTGATCGCCTGGTGCGCGATCGCCGCCTGCACCTGCGCCACCAGCGCCGAGATGCCGACCCGGTCGAGACCGGGGATCGCGATGCCTAGTCGGCGGTACCCGGCACGCCACAACCGGGCGCCCTGGGGCAACATGGATTCGAGCCGGGTTTGAACCGCAGTCAGGATCTCTTCGCCGATCGGCGCGCCGAACAAATCCTCGATCGCCGTCAAATTGTCGATTCCCAACAAGGCGAGCGCCACGGGCTTCGGACGCGGCCGAAATCGCCGGTGGCTGCTGAGGAACGTCCTCTGATCGCTCATAATACGCCCCCAGGGTCCGGATCGACCGTCACATAGTGGATTTATCTGGATTAATGTTCTGTGAATGTTCTAGTTTGATTAAAATTGTCTTAACCGGGGACTAAGATGGCGGAGCGATGCACCTGGTGCGGCACGGAACCGATCTATGTTGACTATCACGACACAGAATGGGGCCGGCCCGAGACCGATAGCCGGGCGCTGTTCGAGAAGCTGATCCTGGACGGGTTCCAGGCCGGCCTGAGCTGGATCACCATCCTGAAAAAGCGGGATGCCTTTCGAGCCCGGTTCGAGGGTTTCGATCCGGAGAAGATCGCCCGATGGGGCGAGGCCGAGATTGCGGACGCGCTGGCCGATCCAGGCATCGTGCGCCACCGCGGTAAGATCGAGGCGACGATCGGCAATGCCCGGGCCTGGTTGGAAATCGAGGCCGATCAAGGCTTCGACCGGTTCCTCTGGTCCTTTGTCGATTTAAAGCCGCAGCAAAATTCCTGGCAGGAAACGGGTCAGGTGCCGGCCGAGACGGAGATGTCGAAGGAGATGTCCAAGGCGCTACGCGCCGCGGGGTTCCGGTTCTGCGGCGCCACCATCGTCTATGCCTTCGCGCAGGCGGTCGGCATCGTGAACGATCACTTGGTCGGTTGTCCGCAGCACACGGAATGCGCCGACGAAGCGGCGCGGATGCGGTTCCCAGCGGCCTAGCTCTCCTCGCCGAACCCATCTGTGATGAGTGATTCCAGCGCCTGCATCAGCGCTTCGGCCTCATTCCCATTAGTCGAGACCTCGATCTGGGAGCCATTGGCGGCGGCGAGCATCAGAAGGCCCATGATCGAATCGCCCGCGACCGATTGACCGTCGCGCCGCACGGTGGCCGAAGCGTCGAAGCGTTCCACCGTTTCGACGAACTGAGCCGAGGCCCGGGCATGCAGGCCCTTGGTATTGCAGATCGTCAGCGTTTTCGTGAGCGGCATGGGGTTTATTGGCTCAAGAGGCGGTCAGCGCCGCTCTTGGCTGGCGACCGGGTCCAGGATGTTGCTGGCCGAATCGATGTATTTGTGGCCCGCCTCCAGCGCCGCGCGCACAGCTTCGGCCAGGGGCCGGCGGCGCATCTTGGCCAGCTTGACCAACAGCGGCAGGTTGGCGCCGCAAATCACCTCGACATCACTGCCGGCGATTGCGCCGAGCGCCAGGTTCGAGGGCGTGCCGCCAAACATGTCGGTGACCAGGACCACCCCCTGGCCGGTATTGGCTTTGGCGACCAGGTCGTTGATCTGGGCCTGGCGCGCGTGCAGGTCGTCCTGCGCCTCGATCGAGACGGCATGCGCGTTTTCAAGCGGGCCGACGACATGCTCGGTTGCCGCCAGAAGCGACTGGGCCAGGGCCCCATGGGCAACCACCACCAGGCCGATCATCCGGCGGACCCGCTTTTGCTATCCGGGCCAATATCGCGATGACGCAGCGCCACGGTCCAGCCGGCGCCGCGCAGGCGATCGGCGGCCAGCGTGCCAACGGTCACCGAGCGGTGGCGTCCGCCGGTGCACCCCAACGCTAAACAAAAGTACGCTTTCCCTTCCGCCTTGTAGGCCGGCAGCAACATCAGCAACATCTCGCACAAATTCTCGAAGAAGGCCTCGAAGAGCGGGTCTTCCCGAACGAAACCCTGTATGCGCGGGTCGCGTCCGTCAAGCGTCCTGAGGTCCGGGTCCCAATAGGGATTTCGCAGGAAGCGGCAATCCAACACCAGGTTGGCGTCGTGCGGCACGCCGCGCTTGTAGGCGAATGACTGGATCGAGACGGCCATGTCGCCGCTACCGCGGCCGGAAAAACGCCGTGTGATCTCGGCTCTCAGTGCATGGGGGTTCAGCGCGCTCGTATCGATGACCATGTCGGCCCGGGCGCTGACCTCGCCCAGGATGTCCCGTTCGCGCGCGATGCCGGTTGCCGGATCCTCTTCGGGTGCCAAGGGGTGACGCCGCCTAGTCTCGTTGAACCTGCTGATCAGCACCTCGTCGTTGCAATCGAGGAAGACGAGCACCGCGCCGCCGCTGCGCGCGCGAAGCCGGTCGATCGTGTCCGAGAGCGCGCGGGCCGAGAAGCCGCGGGTGCGCGTCTCGATGCCAATGGCGATCGGCCGCGGCTCGGCGCTTTCAGAACGCACGAGCCGGTCGATCAGAGAAAGCGGGAAATTGTCCAGTGCCTCGAAGCCCAGGTCTTCGAGCGTGTTGATCACGGTCGTTCGCCCGGCGCCGGAGAGGCCGGTCACCAGGACCACCAAGGGCGCGGCTGCGGCACCCTTCGGGCTGTCATCGCCGTGATCGGTCATTCTCACGTCCTATCCGAGCGGGTCTCTATCGCGCAGGATCGGTTCGTCCGGATCGAGCCAGTCCCGTGCCTTGAGAATGCAGGCAAGCGTCGCAGCAAGTCGGGGCCGCCCCTTGCATAACATGAGCCGGCAGGGATGCCCCGACAAGTCTCTGACCCGGTGTGGCGGCAACCGTTCGGGCTCGGCCTCGTCGAGATCGGCGACAAGCCGGAGCGGCGCGCTGGGCAGCGCCTCCAGCCGGATCAGGCCGAAGCCGCGAATCTCAAGAAGGCCGGAGAGCCGCTCGGGCGCCGAGACCGACAGCCTGTCACCGGCACTCACGATCACCTGATCATCGGCCACCAGAACGGCGCCCTGTGCGATCATCTCGGCGGCGAGGATCGACTTGCCCGATCCTGGCGCTCCGACGATCAGGACGGCCTGGCCACCGACGGCGACCGCGCTTGCGTGGATGAGATCGCCGCCGCCGGCATTGGCGCTCACACGGGCAGCTCCAGAACGAAGCGCGCACCGGCCGGGCCGGCCCCGCGCGGCGCATCCTCAGGCGGCTCGATGTTCTCGGCCCAGATGTGTCCGGCATGGGCTTCGATGATTTGTTTCGAGATGCTGAGCCCAAGGCCTGAATGGTTGCCGAAGCTCTCGGCGGTCGGACGCTCGCTGTAGAAGCGTTCGAAAATCGACTCGACATTGTCCTCGGGGATGCCGGGCCCCTGATCCTCGACCGACACCCGGACCTTGCCGTCCTCGGTGCGCTCGGCCTTGACCGAAATCGCGCTGCCATCCGGCGAGAAGGAAAGCGCGTTGTCCATGAGATTCGTGATCACCTGGGCGATCCGGCCCTCGAGTCCGCGGGGCATGAGCGATTCGCTGGGCAGATCGACATCGACCGAGACATCGCGCTCGACCGCCTGGTCGCGAATCATTTCAGCCAGGGCGTTTATCAAGGTGCTAAGATCGAAGGCGTCCATGCGCTCGCGCACCAATTCCGCGTCCAGCCGCGAGGCGTTCGAAATGTCGGTCACCAGTCGATCCAGGCGCTGAACGTCCTTCTCGATCACGTCCAAAAGCTGTTGCTTCTGCTCGGGCGTCTTGGCGAAGACCATGGTCTCGACCGCGGAGCGGAGCGAGGTTAGCGGATTCTTGAGTTCGTGCGCGACATCCGCGGCGAAGGCCTCGATCGCCTCGATGCGCCGGTAGAGCGCCTGGGTCATTCGGATTAGAGACGCCGAGAGGTCTCCGATCTCGTCGGTGCGGTTGGTCAGATCGGGCATCTCGACCCGGTCCGGCCCGATCGGGCGCGAACTGTTGGTGCCCTGCTGATCCGCCGCTTCGGATAGACGGCGGATCGGGTTGGCGATCGTATTGGCCAACAGTACTGAAAGTGCGACGCTGACGATGGTTGCGATCACGAAGACCTGGAGGATGACGATGCGTTCGTTCTGCACGATCGCGTTGATGTCCTCACCCTGGGTCGACAGCACCAGCACGCCCAACACGGCCTTGAACCGGCGCACCGGCATGGCGACCGAGACGATCAGCTCGCCCTCGCTGTTGACGCGGACCGCGTGGCTGATATTTCCCAGCGCGGCCTCGCGTACCTCGCGGTCGCGGCTGATCCCGGCGGTTGCGACCTCTGTGTAGAGCGGCGGGCGGTCGCGGATCATGTCTATCAAATCAGTATAGGTCCGCTCGAGTGTGCTCAGGATCGGGTTCTTTCGGTCCGCCCCCGGTGGTCCGAGCGGCGTGATCTCGATCGGCGCGCCAGCTGGAGCCAGGTTGCGGGTATCGCCGGTCAGCCGCAATTGCCGGTCATAGAGCCGCGCGCGAACGCCGGTCGGCTGGGCCAAGCGGTTCAGGATCACATTGGCGCGGATCGGATCGTAGTCCGGCTCGCCCGGCCCAGCGGCCGAGGACTCGGCGATCGTGATCGCGATGATCTCGCCCTGGGTGCGCAGGGCCTCGACCCGGAGCTCGATCAGGCCCGAGCGGAACTGGTTTAGATACATCACCCCGATGACCAGGATCGCTAGCCCAATCAGGTTGAAAAAGATGATCCGCCGCTGCAGCGACGAGAACGGCGCGAGCTCGCGCAAGAGATGCAGCAGATCGGCCGGTTGGGCGGTCTTGCTCGGTTCCTGCTGCCCAGAACTGTCATCGCCGCCGGGCTCTTTGGAGCGATCAGGCTCGACCGCACCAGTCCGGTCGCCGGTCCGGTCCCGAACCTGCGTGTCGTCGTATATGGGCGCCCCCTCCAAGCGAGGCCTCAGACTTCGCGGTATCGGTAGCCGACGCCGTAGAGGGTTTCGATGGAATTGAATTCGTTGTCGACATCGCGGAACTTTTTGCGGATCCGCTTGATGTGGCTGTCGATGGTACGGTCGTCGACATAGACTTGATCATCGTAGGCCGCGTCCATCAGCTGATCGCGGCTTTTCACGAAGCCGGGGCGCTGGGCCAGCGCGTGCAGGATCAGGAACTCGGTCACCGTCAGCGTCACCGGCAGGCCTTCCCAAACCGAGGAATGGCGCATCGGGTCCATCTCCAGTTTGCCCCGGCGGATGACCTTCTCCGACTCCTGGCGCTCGAGGCTCGCATCCTCCATCGCTGCGCGGCGGCGCAGCACGGCGCGAATGCGCTCGACCAGCAGCCGCTGCGAGAACGGTTTGCGCACATAGTCGTCCGCGCCCATGCGCAGGCCGATCACCTCGTCGATCTCCTCGTCCTTCGAGGTCAGGAAGATCACCGGCATGTCGGATTTCAGGCGCAGGCGGCGCAACAGCTCCATCCCATCCATCCGCGGCATCTTGATGTCGAAGATCGCGAGATCGGGCGGCGTGGTGGTCAGCGCGGTAAGCGCCGAAGCACCGTCGGTATATGTGTCCACATCATAGCCTTCCGCCTCCAAGACCATGGAGACCGAGGTAAGTATATTGCGGTCGTCATCGACCAGAGCGATGCTTGGCATGAACACTCCCGGGTTTCTGGCGTCTGTACGCCGGCTTGTATGTCACTCTGCCTATCGGCCTTTTGTTGTCGTTTACACGCCTATGCGATTCTTGCATGGCGAAAGTATGAATGCGTTTTCGTGGCGATTAGACACGAAAATCCCGCATTTTGGAAGTTTTGACTGTGACAGCGGGTCACTCCAGGCCGGAACATGGTTGGAACGCAACGGTTCCGTTGATATAGACAGCGCGCACTTAGGTGGGAGCGCGAGGGGGATTCGGCTGTGGTTCCCCGGTCACGGTGCCGTGCAAATGCCGCTGGCGGCGTCCATCGGCGATTTTGGGAGTTGCATGGATGGAAGCGGGTCTCTTCAACCCAAATGAGCGCGTTGAAGACGCAGGAATGGTGGGTCTGAGCAAGATCCACTACAATCTGAACGAAGCCGGCCTGCTGCAAGCCGCGGTGCGCCGGGGCGAGGGCGAGATCGGTCTGGGCGGCGCCTTCCTTTGCAATACCGGCAAACATACGGGCCGCAGCCCCAAGGATAAATTCGTCGTCCGCGAGCCGTCGGTTGAGTCCGATGTGTGGTGGGAAAACAACACTCCGATGGACGCGGACGCCTTCGAGCGCCTGCGTCAGGACATGTTCGCGCACATGCGGGGGGGTGAATACTTCGTCCAGGACCTCTATGCGGGCGCGGATCCGGCGCACCGGCTGAACGTGCGGCTGGTCAACGAACTCGCTTGGCACGGGCTTTTCATCCGCCACATGCTGCGCCGGCCCGAGGCCGCGGAACTGGTGGGCTTTGTCCCTGAATTCACCATCGTCAATTGCCCGACCTTCAAGGCGGACCCGGCCCGCCACGGTTGCCGCTCCGAGACCATCATCGCGGTCTCGTTCGAGCGGCGCATGGTGCTGATCGGCGACACGTCCTATGCGGGCGAGAACAAGAAGTCGGTCTTCTCGATCCTGAACTTCCTGCTGCCGGCCAAGGGCGTGATGCCGATGCATTGCTCGGCCAATCATACGAAGGGCGACCCGTCGGACAGTGCGATCTTCTTCGGGCTGTCGGGCACTGGAAAGACGACGCTGAGCGCGGACCCCGAGCGCACGCTTCTGGGCGATGACGAGCATGGCTGGACTGATCAGGGCATCTTCAACTTCGAGGGCGGGTGCTACGCCAAGACGATCAATTTAAGCCCCGAGGCCGAGCCCGAGATCTACAAGACCACCTCGATGTTCGCGACCGTGATCGAGAACATGGTCTACGACCCGCATACGCGGGAGTTGGATTTCGAGGATGACAGCCTGACGACCAACATGCGCTGCGCCTATCCGCTGCACTACATCGCCAACGCCTCCGAGACCGGGCGCGCCGGCGTGCCGAAGAACATCGTCATGCTGACCTGCGACGCCTTCGGGGTGCTGCCGCCGATTGCGAAGCTGACGCCGGCGCAGGCGATGTATCATTTCCTGACCGGGTTTACCGCGAAGATGGCGGGGACCGAGAAGGGGGTGAACACGGCCCAGCCGACCTTCTCGACCTGCTTCGGCGCGCCTTTCATGACGCGGAGGCCCGAGGTCTATGGCGCGCTCCTGCGCGACAAGATCGCCCAGCACGGCGCGGCCTGCTGGTTGGTGAACACGGGCTGGACCGGCGGGGCCTATGGAACGGGCTCACGGATGCCGATCAAGGCGACCCGGGCGCTGCTGACGGCGGCCCTGAATGGCTCGCTAGCCGGGGTCGAGTTCCGCGAAGACGCGAATTTCGGCTTTCAGGTGCCGGTCTCGGTGCCGGGCGTGGACGAGGCGTTGCTCGACCCGCGCCGTACCTGGGCCGATCCGGCGGCCTATGACCGCCAGGCCGCCGAACTGGTCGCCATGTTCGTCAAGAACTTCGAACAATACGAGCCGCATGTGGGCGAGGACGTGAAAGCCGCGGCGCCGACGGCGGCGTGATCTCGGTAGGGTGGGTTTTCAACCCACCGTCCCTTGACCAGATGGCACGAAAGGTGGGTTGCAAACCCACCCTACGCATTCGCTGGCGGCTCGACCCCCTTCTCGCGCAACTCTCCCTTCGCCTTTTCCGTCTTTAGGAGGCCCGGCTTGCCCATCGCGTCCAGCACCGCGCGATCCTTCAGGAACTGGATGTCCACGTAAGGAACCACCTCGATCTGGTTGCCCCAGGGGTCGAGGAAGTCGAGGCGTTTTTCCGAGGTGAGCGTTACCCCCGCCGCCTCCAACTTCGCCCGCAATCCCTCCCGGTCATCCACCACCAGGCCGAAATGGCGGTCGCGGTCCGGGTCCTGGTGGCGGCCGCGGCTGAGCGCGATGAACTGGTCGCCGAGATCGATGAAGGCCATCTCGTCGCCATGACGTCCGCGCAGCTCGAACTCGAAGAACTGGCCGTAGAAGGCCAGCGCCTCGTCCACGTCGCCCACTTCGAGCGCCACATGGTTAATGCCGATCAGGCGGGGTTTGCACTGGGTCATTGGGGCCTCCGTCGTTGGCTCTGGTTGGGAGGCTAGCGCACTGGGCGCCGATTCCAATGCTGGGCGGCGATGGTAGGGCGGACAAATTTGACCACCTAACCGCCAGGCACCCGGATTGCACCGATCGGATGGCCGGGTTAGTCGAAGCCCATGACCAAGTTCGCCGTCGCCGCTGGCCATGACCTGACCGCCGCCGCCTGCGCGGACGTGCTGCGTTCGGGCGGCACTGCGGTGGACGCCGCGATCGCGGGCGCGCTGATGGCCTGCGTGGCCGAGCCGGTCCTGGCCGGGCTCTTGGGCGGCGGGTTCCTGATGATCCAGCCCGCGCAAGGCGCACCAGCGCTGCTCGACTGTTTCGTTCAGGCCCCGAAGCGCAAGCTCGGCGAGGACGATCTCGATTTCCACGCCATTCAGGCGGATTTCGGGGAGACCACCCAGGAGTTTCATATCGGCGCCGGCGCCATCGCGACCCCCGGCCTGGCGCCTGGTCTGGCAGAGGCGCATGAGCGCTTCGGCAGGATGCCGTTGACCGATCTGGCCGCCCCGGCGGTGCGGGCCGCGCGCGAGGGCGTCACCGTCACCGGGTTCCAGGCGAGCCTTGGCCGGATCATTGCGCCGATCCTGGAGGCGACGCCCGAGTCACGCGCGCTGATGTGTGGCGAGGACGGCAAGCCGCTGCCGGGCGGGGCGCTCTCCCGCAACCCGGACTTCGCTGACGTGCTGGAGGTCTTCGGGCACGAGGGCGCGCGCTTCGTCACCGAGGGCGAGGTCGCCGCCGGGCTGCTGGCAATGGCCGGGCAGGGCGGGCACCTGACCCGGGATGATCTCAGCGCCTATGCGCCCCAGTGGCGCAAGCCCGTCGAGATCACCCGGCGCAATGTGCGGATCGCGGTCAATCCGCCGCCGGCGCTGGGCGGGATGCTGGTCGCCTTCGCACTGGAACTTATGGGCAGCGGCGCCCGGGCAGCCGAGCGAGCCCATGCCTTCGAGGCCACGACACGCGCGCGGGTCGAGGCGGGGCTTGTGGCCGATCCGGAGGGTGGCGCGTTGAAGCTGCTGTCGCCGGACCTCGTCGCGCGCTACCGGGGCGAGGTACGGGACCACGCGCCCGCGACCCGGGGCACCACCCATATCTCGGTCATCGACGGCGATGGCATGGGCGTCGCCCTAACGCTGTCGAACGGCGAGGGCAACGGCGCGATCATCCCCGGCACCGGGATCATGCCGAATAACATGCTGGGCGAGGCGGATCTGGTGCCCGGCGGCTGGCACAGCTGGGCGCCGGATAAGCGGCTCTCCTCGATGATGACCCCGATGGCGGCCGCCTGGGCCGACGGGAGCCTGGCGATGCTGGGCTCGGGCGGCTCGAACCGGATCCGCACGGCGCTGGCGCAGGTTCTGGTCAACCTGATCGATCTCGATATGCCGCTGAGCGAGGCGGTCGAAGCGCCGCGGCTGCATGTGGAGGCGGGCGACCCGCCCGCGGTCGATTTCGAGCTGAGCGATCTGGCCGAGGAGGATCGCGTGGGCGTCCTGGAAGCCTTCCCGCAGGCCAAGGGATGGGCCGAACGCTCGATGTTCTATGGCGGGGTCCATGCGGCGATGCGCGATGGGCAGGGCGGGATGCGCGCCGCCGGCGATCCGCGCCGCGCGGGTGTCGGGATCACACGCTAACGGCGTTTGGCCGAACCGTTCAGCCTGTCTATATTCCTGGGATGATTACGCGCCGGCATATCCTGGGGGGCCTGGCCGGCATGGCACTGCCGATCCGCCTGCGGGCGGGGGAAGATGGGCATCGCCCGATTCCCTCGACCGGCGAAGCGATTCCCGCCATCGGCCTGGGAAGCTGGATCACCTTCAATGTCGGAAACGACCCGGTACTGCGCGGCCGCAGCGCCGCTGTGATCGCGGCTTTCTTCGAGGAGGGTGGGGGCATGATCGACTCCTCGCCCATGTATGGTTCGTCCCAGGAGGTCATCGGCGACGGCCTCGCACGGCTCGGCTATCCGGCGGCCCTGTTCTCAGCCGACAAGGTCTGGACCCGCGCCGTGGACGGGGACGCGCAGATCGAGGCGACGCGCCGCAACTGGGGGGTGGAGCAGTTCGACTTGCTGCAGGTCCACAACCTGGTCGCCTGGCGCTCACACCTGCCGAGGCTCTCCGAGATGAAGGCGGCGGGCCTGGTGCGGTATGTGGGCATCACCACCTCCCATGGCCGGCGCCATCGCGATTTCGAGGCGGTCATGAAGGCCCATCCTCTGGATTTCGTGCAGCTTACGCTCAACGCCGTTGATCGCGAGATCGAAACGCGGCTGCTGCCGCTGGCGCGGGACCGTGGGATGGCGGTCATCGTCAACCGGCCCTTCCGCCGCGGTGCCTTGCCCGAGCGGTTGCGCAATGCGCCCCTGCCCGGATGGGCGGCCGAGATCGGCGTGACGTCTTGGGCGCAGGCATTGATCAAATTCATTCTCGCCCATCCCGCGGTGACGGTGGCGATCCCGGCGACAACCCGGGTCGATCATGTGCGGGAGAACAAGGCGGCGGCCTTGGGGCCGATGCCTGACGCGGCCTTGCGCGAGCGGATCGCACGAGACGTTGACCGGGCCATATGACCGGCTGGCTCGACTATGCGATTGCCGATTTCGTGCCCTTCTCGGCCGAGGCCTATTGGCGGTTGATCGAGAATTACAGCCGCGAGGTTTGGCCGCTGCACCTTGCGGCCTTCGCCCTCGGCGCAGTGGCAATCTTTTTGACGGTCCGACCGTTCCCTTGGTCAGGCCGGGCCGTTGCCTGCCTGCTCGCGGTCGTTTGGGCTTGGGTCGGATGGCGTTTCGTCGGCACCGAATATGCGGCGCTCAATTGGGCCGGGGAGGGGTTCATGTGGGCGTTCATGGTCCAAGCGGCGTTGTTGCTGGTATTCGGCGTAATCGGCGGGGGCCTTGGCCTCGGCGCGCCCGGGCCGGCACGGCGCATCGATCTCGGGCTGGCCGTTGCGGCGGTCGCGCTCTATCCAATGGTAGCGATGGTGAGCGGCCGACCGGTGGCTGGGGCCGAGGTCTTCGGCATTCACCCGGATCCGACCGCGCTGGCGACGCTCGGCCTCGCGGCGCTGGCGCCGCATGGGCTCACCGCTATGGCCTTGTCGATCATTCCACTGGCCTGGGTCGCGGTGAGCGCGCTGACCCTGATTGCGCTCGGGGCACCAGAGGCTTGGGTTCTAATCGCCGCTTTGGCCTTGGCGCTTGGGGGGCTGCTCCTTCGGCGGCCGGCCCGCGTTTAGCGTCCCTCCGATCGGTCTATGGCGAGGACCGACAATGCCGCGATCCCGGCGGCGGCCGAGGACGCCAGCATGATCGTCAGCAACGCCCAGATCGCGTTCTGCGGCGTCAGTGCCCAACCGGTGAACGATGTCAAAAGCGCCCCGCCGCCCACGGTCATCGCGCCCGCCAGACCCGCGGCGCTGCCCGCCAGGTGCGGCCTGACCGACATGGCGCCCACATTGCTGGAGGGCACGGTCAGCCCATTGCCGAGCCCGACGAAGATCGTGGTGCCGAAGAACGAGAGCAGGTTCACCGATCCCGCCCAGTAAAGCCCCAGGCCCAGCAGCAACCCGCCACAGGCGACCGCGCGCCCTGCCAGCATCATCGCGGTCAACCCGAACCGCGCCGCATATCGGCCCGAGAGGAAGCTGCCGAACGCGAAGCCAGCGGTGATCGTGCCCAGCAGGAAGCCCAGCATGGCCGGTTTGATCGCAAGCGCCGATTGGGCCACCAGGGGCGCGCCGCTGAGGAAACAGTAGAAAGCGCCGACCGAGAAGGACATCGACAGCGCATACCCCCAAAACCGCCGCGAACCGAAAAGCGCCGGGTAGTCCCGGAACTGTTTGGTGAAGGTCTCGGACGGCGAGCGGTTGGTCTCGCCCATGTCGGTCCAGGCGAGCCCAAAGGCAGCGATCCCGCTGGCGACGAAGAAAACGAAGCTGGCGCGCCAACCGAAGAGCTCGTCCAGCGCGCCGCCCAGCATGGGCGCCAGCATCGGTGCCATTGCCATCGCCATGGTAACGTAACCGAGCAGGCTCGCAGCCTCGCGCTCGGGTGCTGTGTCCCGGATCATCGCGGGCGACAGCGCGGCGCCGGCGATGATCACCCCCTGGACCATACGGAAGGCCAGGAAGGTCCAGATGTCGCGCGCCAGCACGCAACCCAGCGAGGCGAAAACGAAGATAACAATGGCCCCCAACATTACCGGGCGCCGCCCATAGCGGTCCGAAAGCGGGCCGATCACCAGTTGCAGGATGGAAGTCACCGCCAGGTACCCCGCGATCGAGACATTCACCAGCGCGTAATCCGCCCGGAAATCCGCCGCGATGCTGCCAAGCGAGGGCAGGAACATGTTGAGCGACAGCGTCGAGAACGCGGTCAGCAGGATCAGGGTGGGGAGCCGGGGCGGCGTGGTGGCGGGGGTGGGGAGCATCCATTGGGTCAGTAGGGAGCGCGATGGGCGCGGTCAAGCTGGGCTCTGATTGGGTAGCGTCTCAGTTTGAAGTTGCCCGCTTCGATCTCGTTAGCGGACATGGATCGCCGACACACATAGGTCAGCTTTGTGCCAAAGGGCGGCTTTGACAAATGCCCTCTGACAGAGCAGGCACATTAAGTCCTAGATCATGTTGCGACGAGGCAAACGCAAATGAAGGCCCATATCGTTCTGGCGCACCCAGAATCGAAATCATTCAACGCCCATTTGTCGGGCATTTCGCAGCGAGCACTCGGGGCCGTCGGATGGCAGAGCACGCTTTCTGACCTCTACGCCATGGATTTCGATCCGCGGGAGGGGCCGCACCATTACAAGTCCCGCAAGGATGCCGAGGTATTTCATGCCCAGACCGAACAGCGTTTCAACGCCGAGAAGGCAACTTTGCCACCAGAAGTAACTCTGGAAACGCGGCGTTTGCTGGACTGCGATTTGCTGGTCGTTCACTTCCCGCTCTGGTGGTTTGGGCCACCGGCGATCTTTAAGGGCTGGATGGATCGTGTTTTCGTCTATGGCCACATGTACCGGAGCGCTATGCGCTACGACACTGGGATATGCGCGGGAAAGAGAATGCTCGCCTGCGTGACCACCGGTGCGAGCGAAAAAAGTTGCGCTCATAACGGACGAGAAGGAGACACCCGACTGCATCTTTGGCCGATACTATTTCCGTTCAGATATTTGGGCTTCGAGGTCTTGGAGCCCGAGATCTTTCACGGTGTCGGTG
>Ga0224508_10000537_pt1 | contig 36967 bp, 33 predicted proteins | sample SF_Jan12_sed_USG_4_FD_170157 | JGI IMG/M metagenome (GOLD analysis project Ga0224508, IMG submission 170157) | Sediment microbial communities from San Francisco Bay, California, United States - SF_Jan12_sed_USGS_21 | ecosystem: Environmental > Aquatic > Marine > Sediment | place: USA... | reverse complement strand
GAACCCGTTCTGGTCGCACAACGCCTTCGGCGGCTCGGTGGGCGCTGACCTGAAGTACGGCATCACCAGCGACCTGACGCTGGACGTCACGATCAACCCGGACTTCGGGCAGGTCGAGGCGGACCCCTCGGTGGTGAACCTCTCCGCGTTCGAGACGTTCTTCCCCGAGCAGCGCCCCTTCTTCCAGGAAGGGGTCGACATCTTCGACTTCAGGATCGGGGCGGGCGACGACAATTCCGAGTCGCTCTTCTATTCGCGACGGGTCGGTCGCCGGCCCCAGGGCTTCGTCAATCAGCCGAGCGAGTTCCGGTCGGCGCCCCAGGCGACGACGATTCTCGGCGCGGCGAAGGTCTCCGGGAAGACTTCGAGCGGCTGGTCGATCGGATTCATGGACGCGCTGACCGGCCGGGAGCAGGCCCGGTTCATGACAACGGGGGGCGAGTTCGGCGACCAGCTGATCGAGCCGCTGACCAACTACGCGGTCGGCCGCGTCATCAAGGACTTCCGCGAAGGCGAGTCCGCGATCGGAGTGATCGGTACCGCCACGAACCGCAGCGTGGATGAGGCAGGGCCGGTGTCCTTCCTCTCGAGCTCGGCCTACTCGGGCGGTTTCGATTTCCGCCACCGATTCAACGAGGGCAACTACCAGGTCCAGGGCTTTCTCCTCGGCAGCTCGGTGAGCGGCAACGAGGGTTCGATCGCCCGGCTACAGCGGAGCTCAGCCCGCTACTTCCAGCGACCCGACGCCGAGCACGTCGATTTCGACGAGACGCGGACCTCGCTCCAGGGGACGGCCGCCTCGCTCGAGTTCATGAAGATCGGTGGCGGCAACTGGCGCTGGGGCGGGTTCGGCAACTACCGGTCGCCGGGCTTCGAAGTGAACGAGGTCGGCTTTCAACAGCGCGCCGACCAGGCGATGGCGGTGGGCTGGCTGTCGTATCAGCAGTTCCAACCCCAGGGTCCGTTTCGCCGCTGGGGCGCGAACTTCAACGGGTGGTCAGGGTGGAACTTCGGGGGAGATCGGATCTTCTCCGGCGGCAACGTCAACGGAAACTTCCAGCTCAAGAACTTCTGGAACGGTTTCTTCGGCTACAACGTCGAGACGGAGGGGCTGTCCTCCACCGCGCTGCGCGGCGGACCGGCGCTGCGTACGCCGATGGAGTGGTCGAGCTGGGCCGGATTCCAGAGCGACTCGCGAAAGACCGTTCGCGTCGGGGCGTTCGCCAACATGGGTGGCGAATACGAAACGTCGACCGGCCGATTCAGCATCGGGCCCAACGTGACGGTACAGCCGTCCAGCCAGATCCAGTTCTCGCTGCAGCCGAACCTCTCGTGGAACGACCGGGCATGGCAGTTCGTCGATCAGGCGACCGCGGGGAACGGCACGCGCTACGTCTTCGGCGAGATCGACCAGCGGACCGTTTCCCTGACCGCGCGCCTCAACTACACGTTCAGCCCCGACCTCTCGCTTCAGTTCTACGGACAGCCATTCGTCAGCGCCGGCACGTATTCAGGGATGAAGCAGGTGGACGACCCGCGGGCCGACGTGTTCGAGGATCGGTTCCTCGGGTACACCGACGAGCAGATTCGCAGGGTCTCGGGAGACGGCTTCAGTTTCTACGAGGTCGATGAGAACCTCGACGGCAACGCGGACTACTCGTTCCGGGACCCGGACTTCAACGTGAAGTCCTTCCGGTCGAATCTGGTCCTGCGGTGGCAGTATCGGCCGGGTTCCTCGGTCTTCGTGGTCTGGAGCCGCAATCAGGGGGATTTCGTGAACGACGGCTCCTTCGATCTCGGGCGCGACTTCGGCGACGTCTTCGGGATTCCATCGACGAACGTGTTCCTCATCAAGATCGAGCACTGGCTCGGCTTCTAGCCTCGGGCACGGGCCGACGGGTCCGATGATGTCTGGGGTTTCTGGCAGGGAGCACGTCCGCGTTCCATAATCCACCCCATGAACGACCTGCTGTGGATCTCGATGGCCGTGATCGTCGTCGTGTCGGGGCTCCTGGTTCGAAGAGGCGAACGGAACAGGAAAGGCCTCAGCGACGACCTCATCCGGCAGATCGAGTCGACCGGACGAATCGATCGCGAGGACATCGATCCGCTCGACGTCGACCACGCCCGTGCGGAAGAGGACGAGTTCTGGGCACAGGACTGGGACGAGCCCGAGAGCCTCGGGGATCCGCAGACGTGGAAATGACCTACTTCAGGACGTCGCTGTAGCCGATCTCCTGGGCGCCGAGAATGTATAGCGTCGTGGGCAGGCCCTCCGTTCGCACCCGCAGCTTCGCCATGTACTCCTCGAAGTTCTCACCCGGTGGCGCCATGCCGAGCAACACGAGATCGGCGTCGCGGGATGACTCCCGCAGGACCTCTCCGAACTTCCGCCCTCCGCCGACGACGACCTCCGGCGTGGCGCCCGTCCGCATGTCGCCGACGAGTGACTCCATGTTCGCCAGAGCGTCACGGGCAGCCTCTTCGGTGGCTACCGACATCTTGAGGCGAACGTCGACGCCCCTCCAGTTCAAACTCGACTGCAGCAGGTAGGCGAGGATGGTCATGAGACCCCCGTTCCCGCGCAGCCCGCCCCACCAGACGTCGATCCGGCGGCGGCGTCCGAATCCCCGATCATCCGGGTCGTGTACGATCACGACGTTCCGCCGTGCCCCGTGGAAGAACTGGATCATCTTCGCGAATCGGCGTTCGCGGCCCTCATCCGTGGTGTCGCCGATGAGCACCGTGTTCGGGGTGAGTGGTCCGAGCCCGTACGTCTCGACCATTCGCTCCGCCCCGGCGAACGGATTGCGCGACGGGATCACCCGCACCAGCGATTGGACGCCGCGCCGAGACAGGTAGTCGCGCATGCTCACCTCGAGCTGGCGTTGCCGATCGGGCGTGAACGACGGCCCGGGCACGACCGTGGCGATCGTCATGATCGCGCGATTGTGGCTGAGGGAGCTCGCCAGATCGATGAGAGGCCACCGGCGCGTCGGAGATCCCGAGAACACGAGCAGGTGGGGACGCCAGTTCTTCGGATCGTCCGAGATGCTGACCCGCATGAGCCCGGCGCGCGTGATCGACAGCCACAGGCCTCGTCTCACATCGCCCCAGGCGACCGTCATCTCCCGCCGCTCGAGCCACAAGAAGACACCGAGCACGAACACCGCGGCGATCCCCGTTGCGAGCGGGTTTATGACCAGCATGACGGCGACGCACAGGACGGCGCCGAGCAGAGACAGCGACCAGTGCACGCGGAAGCGCGGTCGGAACGACGGGCTCCCGACGAACCGCTCCACCCCGGCGGCGACGTTCAGCACACCGTAGGTGGTGAGGAAGAACATGGTCAGGATCGGAGCGATCGTGTTCAGATCGAGAAACCAGGCCGCCGCCACGGCCACGGCCAGCGTGAAAGCGGTCCCGTGTCGGGGGGCGTCTTCGGGGCCGCTTCCCTTCCCCAGCCAGCGAAAGCCGGGCGGGAGGATGCCGTCTCGCGCGAGTGCCTGCAGCACCCGCGGGGCGCCGAGAATCGAGCCCACGGCGCTGGAGAGCGTGGCCCCCCACACACCCAAGAGAATCGCCGGGCCCCAGGCGGCGATCCGCTGCATGACCAGATCGTCAGCGACGAGCGTCCCGGGGGCCGCGCGGGCGGCGAGCAGAAACGGCAACGTCATGTAGACGACGTAGCCGACACCGATCGCGGCGAAGGTGCCACGCGGTATCGAGCGACCCGGGTCTTCGAGATCGCCCGAGAGGTTGACCCCAGCCATGATTCCCGTGACCGCGGGAAAGAACACCGCGAAGACCACCCAGAACCCTTCGGGCGAGGCCACGAGCGTGGGGGTGTTCGGAACGACCGGCCCCACCGGCCTCCCGAGGGCGAGCGAGATGAGCGACAGGGCGATCGCCGCCATGATGATGTATTGGGACCGTAGTGCTGCCTTCGCGGATGTCAGGGCGAGCGCCCCGATCAGAATGGTCACCACGACACCGACGACCCGGAGGTCGAAGGAGGGAAAGACCCCCTGGAGGCTCTCCGCGAAGCCGATCGTATACAGCGGGACGGAGAGGCATTGCGCCAGATATAGCGGGACCCCGATCGCTCCGCCCGCCTCCAGTCCGAGAGAACGGCTGATCATGTAGTACGCGCCACCCGTTCGAACCCGCTGGTCCGTGGCGATCGCCGCGACCGAAAGGCTCGTGAGCAACGTGATGCTCGTCGCCAACGTGACGATGAGTAGTGTCGCGCTGAGCCCGACGTTCCCCACGACCCAACCCAGCCGCAGGTACATGATGACGCCGAGAATCGTAAGGATCGAAGGCGTGAAGACGCCCTCGAATGTCCCGAGCCCGCCTGCTTTCGGCTCGAGTACGTGCGGCCCTAGAGAGGGCTTCGTCTCTTGGCGCGGACTCAATCGAACAACCCGAATCGGGGTGCGAGCATCGAAATCAGTGGTCGCCGCTCGAGGACACGGTCAACTGAGGCGTTGAAGGACGGGCGCGAAGTTAACATCGTCCAGAAGCCCGTAGAAGAACTCCGGGCTCGAGGCAGGCACCGAAACCGGCCACTGAACCGGAGTCGACATGATGACGGAAGGAACCGTACCGAACAGCGTCGCGACGACCGCAGCACGCACGGTCGCACACCGACTCGCATTCATTCTCACGATCGGCGTCGGCATGACCGCCTCCGCGGCGCCACTCGCGACACCCGTCGAGGCTCAGGCCCCCGACGAGGAGGCCTCGGTTCTGGCGGTAATCGACGCCCTCTTCGACGCGATGCGGGCGAACGACGGGGAGGCCGTCTCGGCCGTATTCGCCGACGGTGCCTACCTCATCCAGACGGAGGCGGGGGACGGGTCTCCGCGAATCAACTTCATCCCGGCGACGGATTTCGCCTCGATGGTCGGGAACGCGACCCAGCCGCTCGACGAGCCGTACTGGGATCCCGTCGTGCAGATACACGATCACCTCGCGGCGGTCTGGGTGAAGTACGCCTTCTTTCTGAACGAGGATCTCTCGCACTGTGGGGTGGACGCGTTCATCCTCGCTCGAAGCCCGGACGGCTGGAAGATCGCGTCGCTGGCGGACACGCGAGAGCGCGTGAACTGCGAGCTGCCGCCGGGCCGACAACCGCACGAACGCTGAGCGGCCCTCAGCCCCCCGAGCCAGTCATGGTGTCGGGCGGGGCGCCGTCGGTTCCGGCACTCGGCCGGCCGCCCGCTCCCGGTGGACCTCCCGCGCCGGGCTGGCCACCGGCCTCGGGCGGGGCGCCCGTGTCGATCGCCTGACGCGGCATCACGGGGGCACCTTCGAAGAGGCGTTCCATGCCCGCCGTGATGACCGTTTCGCCAGCCTCGACGCCCGACTTCACCTCGGCCACGCCCGGCATCCGCACACCGAGCTCGATGTCCCGCCTGAATGCCTGACCTCCACTCCCGACCACCCAGACGACCGGGCCGGCATCCAGCTGGACCACCGCCGACTCGGGGACGAGCACGGCGTCGGGCCGAACCTCGATCGCGAGCCGGGCCTCGATGAACATGCCCGCCTGCAACGCGCGATCGGCGTTGGACACAGACGCCTTCACCCGAATGGTCCGACCCGGGAGCTCGACGCGCGGGTCGACGAAGTCGACCTCGCCCACGAACTCGCGTCCCGAGACCGCAGCGACCTCGAAACCGACGCGTTGACCGACCGAGAGGGCGGCGGCATAGCGCTCTGGGACGGCGAACGACGCACGCTGCGGATCGACCGTCTGCAGCGTGACGAGCGCCGTCGAGGACGTCACGTAATCGCCGATGCTGACGCTTCTCTCGCCGACCACCCCCGAGAACGGGGCCCGTACCAGGGTGCGATCGAGGCGTACCTGCTGGAGGTCCAGCTCCGCCTGGGAGCTCCGCGCCCGAGCCTCCGCCTGCTCGTACTCGGCCTGCGAAGCGGCGTCCTGGGCCAGGAGGGCCCTCGTCCGCTCGAGTGCCTGGCGAGCCAGGTCGCGGTCCGCCTCCAGCCTCGCCACCTGCGCGCTGAGCTCGGCGTCGTCGACCTTGAACAACCCGGCCCCGCGACCGACCTCGGATCCTTCCCGAACGAGGATGCGGACGATCCGGCCGTCCACTTCCGGGCGTAGCTCGATCGCCTGCACCGCCTCGATCTCGCCGGCCGCGACGAGCTCGTCGCGCACCGTGTCGGAGATCGCGATCGCCACGTCGACCGGCATTGCCGGAGGACCGCCGCCGGGCCCTCCCCGCGGCCCGCCGCGACCCGGCGCCTCCTCGTCCCCGGCGACGCACCCGAGAAGGGTCAACAGCGCCAGCGCGGCGAGCGGTGGGTGGCCGGCGATCGGCCACAGCATCCTGCGCTTCGGGCTCATGGCTCCACTCTATCTTCAAAGAGGCGTCGACCGAGCAGTGCCTCGAGTCCGGCCAACGCCAACCATGTCGTGTACCGCGCCTGGACCAGCCGGGCTTCCGCGTCGGTCAGGTCCCCCTGCGCCGTCAGTAGATCGAGAATCGTGGTCGCGCCGCCGCGATAGCGGCTGTCCTGAACTCTCAGGTTCTCGGTGGCGACCAGCACGGCCTCCTGCTCGAGCTCGGCGACACCCCGGGCCGTCACATACGTCGCATACGCCTGCGCGACATCCCGCCGCACGCTCCGTTCGATGTCCGTGCGGTTCGCTCGCGCCACATCCCGGTCGGTCTTCGCCTGCGATAGCAGGACCTCCCGCTGTCCACCCGTCCAGATCGGGACGGACACGTTGATCCCGAACGATGAGCGCACGGTCTCGTCGGGGAAGATCTTCGTGTCGAACGCGCTCAGCTGGCCGAAGAGCGACACCTCGGGTGAGAACCGGGAGCGCTGAACCGACAGGGAGGACTGCGCACGCCGCTCCTCGGCAGCGGCGATCTGATAATCCGGTCCGGCGGCCAGCGCCTCGGCGATCGCTTCGTTCTCGCCGATCGGCAGAGTCCGGATTCCGGCCGCATCGAACGGGGCGGCGTCCACGGCACCGTCGGCCCCGACACGTCGCCCCAGTTGGAAGCGCGCGACCCTTAGCTGGGCCACTTCCGTGAGACTGTCGACGCGCCCCCGGGTGACCTCGAGGACGAGCTGGAGCGAATCTGACTGTACGGTGGCGCCGGCGTTGACCCGGGCCCGAGCCACGGAGAGCTGCTCACGAGCCCGGCGTAGCCGTTCTTCCGCGACCCCCACCAGCTCCTTCCGCGCGAGCACGTCGTAAAAATCCGTCTCCGTATCCAGCGCGGTCTGGTAGAGCTGCTGGACTTCGGTCGCCACGGAGACCTCGACGTCCGCTTTGCTCCGGTTGAGCTCCGCGATTCGTCCGAAGCCGTTGAACAGAACGAGGTCGCCCTGGATCGCCGCCTGCACGATCTGGGTCGACAATTCGCCGGTGCCGATGTTGAAGAACTCGTTGGAGAACTTCGTATACCCGCCGGTCGCCGTGATCGCCGGAACGATGAACTGCGTGATCGCCGCGGTTCGCGACCACTCGGCGTTGTTGATCCTTCCGAGGGCCCGGATGTATTCGGGGTCGAAGCGGGTCGCGCGCCGAATCGCATCCTCCAGCGTCATGACCTCCATGTCCCCTGACCCGCTCGCATCCTGCGCGGCGGTATCTCCCGGACTCGCGGCCCATGTCAGGGACGCGATGACCGCCGCCGTCGCCACCTGGCGGACCCTGATCACGCCGGGTCGCCTCCCCCGCTCGACGGGTCGATCGAGTACGAAGTCGGCGGGGCCGGCGGCGCATCGGACCAGCCGGCGGGCGGGGTCACCCGCGCCGCAACGGGCCCCGCAGTCGCCGGAGTGAGTCCGACGGGCACCTCCACCGCGATGATCTTCCGCTCGCGACGACGTTGTCTGACCCGCTCGAGGAGAATCCACACGACCGGCACCAGGAACAGAGTCAGCAGGGTCGAGAACGCGAGCCCGCCCACGATCGCGTATCCGAGCGGACGCCGGCTGGCCGAGCCCGAGCCGAGCCCGAGAGCGATCGGAAGCGCGCCGACCACGGTCGCGACCGCGGTCATGAGAATCGGCCGCAGACGGATCTGGCCCGCCTCGATCATCGCGTCGACGACCTCCTTCCCGCGTGCACGCAGCTGATTCGCGTACTCGACCAGCAGAATCGAGTTCTTCGTCACCAGACCGATCAGAAGGATCATCCCGATCTGGCTGTACAGATTGAGCGTCGATCCGGCGAGATAGAGCGTCACGAGGGCCCCCGTAACGGCCAGTGGCACCGCGAGCAGAACCGTGAAGGGGTGGACGAGCGATTCGAACTGGGCCGCGAGAACCATGAACACGACGATGATCGCGAGCGCGAACGCGAAGTAGAGGGCGTTCCCGCTCTCCTCCAGCTCTCGCGACTCTCCCGAGAGCGCGATGTCCGTCCCGACCGGCAACAGCTCGCCCCCGGCGGCGTACAGGCTGTCGAGCGCTTCCCCGAGCGTGAATCCCGGGGCCACGGCCGCGGTCAGCGTGAACGATCTCATCCGATTGTAGTGGGCGAGCGCGACAGGTCCGATCCCCTCCGAAACCGAGGCGAGCTGATCGAGCTGGACGAGTTGGCCGTCCCGCCCGCGCACCTGAATACCGCGGATGTCGCTCGGGGTCGCGCGCTCCTCCGCTTCCAGACGCGTCATGACTTCATAGAGCTTGTTGTCCTGAGTGAACGTGCTCACCCGTCGCTCTCCGAGCATGGTCTGGAGCGTATTCGCCACGTCGGCCACGGGGACGCCGAGGTCCTCGGCGCGTTCCCGATCGAAGCGTACCGTGAGTTCCGGCTTCTGGAGCTTCAGGTCCGTATCGACATTGATCAGCGCGGGGATCTGTCGGGCCCGGGGCACGAGACGTGTCAGGGCGGTCGTCAGGGAATCGTAGTTCGGGTGCCGAACGACGAAGCCGACCTGAGAACCGCGAAAATCCGTCTGGATGGCCGGGGGGTTGCTCGCAAACGCGAAGATCCCGGGAATCATGAACAGCTGGGGACGGGCCTCGGCGAGAATCTCGTCGATCCCTCGCTCGCGTTCCTCGAGCGGCGCCAGATCTACGAACGCCATCCCGCTCGCGACGTTTCCGCCAAACCCGATGACCGTGAAATACCCGTCTACCTCCGGCGCGCGCGCAAGCACCGCTTCGACCTCGCGCTGGTACGCGTCGGTGTAGTCGAGCGTCGATCCCTCCGGCGCCACGGTGAACACGATGAACGAGTCGCGATCGTCGGCCGGCACGAACTCGCGCTCGAGCGACTGGAACGTGACCACCGCCAGACCGATCGCGGCCGCGGCCCCGAGAAGAACGATGAACCGGTGCCGAACAGCGAAACGCAGGGCGACGGCGTAGCCGTTCGTGATGGCGTCGAAGCCGCGTTCCAGCGTGTTGTACAGCCTGCCGTGCGACCGGCTGACGCGCAGGATCTTCGCGCAGAGCATCGGCGTCAGGCTCAGAGCGACGAAGGACGACACGACGACCGCGCCCGCCATCGCGATGCCGAACTCGTTGAACAACCGCCCCGTATTTCCCTGCAAAAACGCCAGCGGCGAAAACACGGCGACGAGCGCGACGGTCGTCACGATCACGGCGAACGCGATCTCGCGCGTCCCGTCGATGGCCGCGGTCGTGGGGTCTTTGCCGAGCTCCTCCTGATGTCGGAAGGCGTTCTCGAGGACGATGATCGCGTCGTCTACGACGATCCCGATTGCCAGAATGAGCGCCAGCAGCGTCAGGTTGTTGATCGTGAAGCCGAACGCGTACATGAGGCCGAAGGCCGCGATGATGGACGTCGGGATGGCAAGACCCGGAATCAGCGTAGCACGGATGTTCCGGAGAAAGACAAAGATGATGAGGACGACGAGAATCGCCGCGAGAATCAACGTCTCCTGTGCCTCGGCGATCGAAGCGCGGACGAAATCGGCGCCGTCGAACGCGAGCTCGAGACGGACGCCGGGCGGCAGGATGGCGCGTATCGCGTCGAGCTCCGCGCTCACCGCGTCGGCGGCGGCGATCAGATTCGCCTTCGATTGCCGGACCACGCCGACCCCGACCGCCGGGGCCCCGTTGTACCGCATGATCGAGCGGTAGTTTTCCGACCCGAGCTCGACCCGGGCCACGTCCCGCAGCCGTACGACCCGGCCTTCCTCCGACGAGACCACGAGCGCACCGAACTCCTCCGCCGTCTTGAGCTCGCCGAGCGAACGAACGGAGAACTCGCGCTGCGTAGACTCGATCCGACCGGCCGGGATCTCGACGTTCCGACTCCGGATCGCGTTCTCCACGTCCTGGACGGTGAGCTCCCTGGCCACTAGATCCGCGGCGCGCAGCCATACACGCATCGCGTATCGACGCTCGCCGTAGATCTGAGTCCGGCCGACACCGGGTAGACTCTGGAGACGCGTCTTCACCTGTCGGTCGGCGATGTCGGAGAGCTCGCCGAGGGTGTAGTTGTCCCCCTGGAGCGCCATCCACATGAACGGTTGCGCGTCGTTGTCCTGCTTCTCGACGACGGGCTCGAGGATCTGTTGCGGGAGACGCCCGCGGACTCGTGCGACCTTGTCGCGGACGTCGTTGGCCGCGGCCTCGAGATCGCGGCTGAGCTGAAACTCGAGCGTGACGCTCGAGCTCGTCTCGCGACTCGTGCTCGTGAGTGTCCGGAGCCCTTCTATCGTCGCGAGCTCTTCCTCCAGGATGTCGGTGACGGTCGACTCCATCACGCGGGCATTCGCCCCTGGCAGTGATACACTCACGGAGATGATCGGGGCATCGATATCCGGGAACTCGCGGACCGGAAGACGCTGGAACGCGATGATCCCGAACAGGATGATCGTGGCGCTCATCATGCTCGCGAGCACCGGTCTTCTTACGGATATCTCTGACAGCTTCACTTCGTTTGCCCGTTCGTGTGCCGGCCGAAAGACCAGACTACTAACGCATATGTCCCATGCAGCGTTTCGTCACGGGACTCGGTCCGGATCCTTCTTTCCGACGCTGCCACCGCTCGGTCATCGACCAGTCCAGCCGAAGGGTCCGACGCGGACTCGTCGCGACAGGTCGCGAGGGGGGTCGGGAATGGAGCGCCCGACAGGGTGTGGCGCCAGTGGAGACGGTACCGTTCGGGGCGCCCGGCGCGATCACGGGGCGTGATGGAGAGGCTCTGAACCGCGCGTCAGGGCGTGGAACTTACGAAGCTCGCTAACGCGACCTCGACGAGCCGGTCATCCGGCATGTCCGATACCAGGGCGTGTTCGAACCGGTCGTCCGTCCAGCGATAGACGCACACGCCGTTCTCGTCGACCATGGACGGCTCCCGGGCTCTCGGGAGGATGCCCGTGGTTCGGGGGACGCGATAATGCGCCACCGTATAGCCGCTCATGTCGTACTCGACCATGGCGGCTCGCTCCCCGTCGATCAGACAGATCATCGCGCGACTCATCGGCGCCGATGCGAGGACGACCGGCGGAGCCGACACGCCGAGCTCCCGCATGAAGAACGCGGAGACGGCGCTGGCGTCCGGTTTGTCCATTGCGTCCGCCTCGACCGCCCGGGACAGGAAGTCCTGGGCATAGGCCCCCTCGACGGCGGGACCAGGGCGCATCAAACCCACGGCGAGCCCGACGACGGCGGCGGCGGCGGCCCACGGGGCGACCCTGAGCCACGCGAAGCGGCGTGAACGGACCACCCAGCCCGACGCGCTTTCGGCTCCCAGAGACGACGCCACGCGTGACCGCAGATCGGACGGCGCGGGAGCCTCGAGATCGTATGACTTGAGGGCCCGCGAGATCATGGCGTCGCGCTCGAAGAACGCGCGGCAGGCCGGGCACTCGTCGAGGTGGGATCGGGCCTCGGCCTCGCCCGCGACGACGCCTCGCGGCCGATCCAGCGGCCAGAGGGTCTCCCGGACTTCGTCGCAATGAGACATCGGATTCACCGGCCAGGTGCGGGGGGCCGAAGCCCCCCTCGAGACCTGGCTACTTCTTCATCGAGATGGATTCGATCACGATCGAGCGGGCGCCCGAACGTTCGTGCAGCATTCCCGTCACCTCGACGGTGTGCTCTGCGTGTGGCCGGAGCTGCGGGTTCGTCGCGGCAGCCGGCATTCCCTGCCCGGACGCCAGATAAATCTGTCCATCGCTACCGAGGAACCCGAGCGCCAGGCCCGCGTCGGCGCAGACCTGCGCGCACTCGCGGTGGCTCTCGCCCTTCACGCCCATGTTGAGATAGCAGACGAGATCAACGACCTCGGCCGTGATGGTGATGGCCTCCTGGGCCTGTGCAGGCTTCGCCGCGACTGCGGTGGCCGCAAGGGCGGCGAATGCCAGAGTTAGCGCCTTCGACTTCATTTGATGTTCCTCCGAGCTGTGGTCCGTGAGCGGCCCATCGGCCGTCAGTCTGAATCGGGAACGCGACCGCCACCGTGACGGTTCCCGCCACTCCGTTCGGCTCACCCCACACGCCTGGCGGTCGGCCCGGGCAGGGCTCGAGCGGATACCGCGTCAATCGTGTTCGTGGGCCTGTGCAGGTGCGGCGTCGCTGTCTGAAGACGGGTCGTCCCCCGCCGGCGCCACGACCACCCGCTCCATCTCCTCCGCGAGCACGCCCTTCAGGTACTCCCACGTCTCGGGGTTCCCGAAGCCGTAGATCTCCTCCACGATTTGCCCTCTCGGATCGACGACGATCGTGTAGGGAAGGCCGAAGAAGCCGAACGCGGTCTGCATCTCCATCCCTCCGTAGAACTGCGGAAACGGCAGCTCGAAGTCCCCGATAAACTCCACCGCCGCTCCGCGTGTCTCGTCCGCCGAGATACCCAGGAACTCGACGCGTTCGTGGTCGAGCGTCTGATAGAAGGCCTTGAGCTGCGGCAATTCGCGCTGGCAGGGCACACACCAGCTCGCCCAGAAGTTGACCAGGAGGGCCTTGCCCGACCAATCGGTGAACCGCGCGCTGTCCCCCTCGAATGTGGCCAGAGTGACGTCCGGAAGGGGACGTCTCTCGGGCACGGGCGCGGTCGCCTCGATCGCGTCGGGGTCGAAATGGAACAGGGCCCCGTGCCGGTCGACCCCGAAGGTGCTCCACGCGGCCGGCACGGTCGTGGCCCGAACGAGCGCCCCGCTACGCGGATCGTACACCTCGACCCGCCGCGCTCCGGTCGTGACCGGCCCCGTGCCGAGATCCGGAAGACTGTCCGGAACGGTCAGAGCGTAGAGCAGCCCATCCGGACCCATCGAGAGGGCCTGCGTGACCGGACGCATCATGGTGTCCGCCGCCGCGGCTGGATCGAGGACCCGGGTGGTCCGCCACAGAAGCTCACCGTCCGGCGTGTAGGCCCTGAGCTCGTTGCGCAGAAAGAACCCGAAGAACCCGGTACCGTCCTCGCCGACGGCGACCGCGCCGGCATTGGCGACGCGATTCCAGGTCGGGTCGGCTACCGGTTCGATCGACGCGATGCCGACGCCCTCACCGCTCAAGGGGTCGAAGCGAAAGAGCAGTGGCTCGCCTGCCGCGGTCTCGTCGAACCGCAGCACGTAGGGAGACCTGGCCGCCCACACCACGCCTTCCGGCCCCGCGCGGATCTCGGCGTTCGTCACGGGAGGTGCGGCGGCTCCGGCGAATTCACCGTCGTCGTCGAAGTAGAAGAGCCCCGGCGCCGTCTCGGCATCCGTGACGAACAGGCCGCCTCCCGGAACGGGAGCCGCCGAAAGGGGCTGGGCCAGCCCACCGCCGTCCGTTCCCGGCCCGCCCTGTACACCACTTACCTCCATCCCGCGGCCGACGATCAACACGCGGCTGGCCATGGGGTCGGGCACGAACGCACGACCGTCGCTGTCACGGGCGGTCCCGCGTCCACGGTGAAAGACCAGCTCGACGCTGCCACCGGCTCCCGCCGCGTCGTGGACGAAGAGAGACTCGGCCGGCGTCGGATATGCCACCAGCCCGTCACCGAGCTGGTGGGGCGCAGCGGGGTTCGGATGCGCGATGGAGACCGGGACGTCAGGCCCCGGATCCACACAGGCCACGGCGACGATCGAGACGGCGACAGCCGTCAGTATCGGGGTTTGGATTTTCATGCCCACGGAACAGTGTTGCCGGGTCCCGGGTTCCGCCGTCGTCACGTCGGAAGCCGCGGGCCGTTCACCCGGATTCTGGCAGTTCGATCAGCGGGTCGACAGCTCCCAGTCGATCTCGCCCTCCGGGAGTCCGACATCCTCCGCCGGCAGAAGGGACGCGGCGATCGGTGGAGACCAGAGATCCGTGTCGGGCTGGTAGGCGGCCCACGCGAACCAGTAGGCGACGACGGTGTCCGTGATCGGTTCGAGCCGGGACCCGGTCAGGGGGCCGTTGAACGCCTCGCCGGAGAAGTCCCATGAGCTCCCGGTCTCGACGTCGACGCGCTGCCCGTTCACGAGATCGAAGTGCAGCCGCTGACCATTGACCTCGGCATCATAGGCCCTCGCGCCGCGAGCCGCGGCATTCCAGAACACGGCGACCGGACGACCGTCGATCTCGGCGTTGGCGACCGAGACGAAGACGTTGATCGCGCCTCGCAGTTGATCCAGCTGGAACAGCGAAAAGGCCATCCCGCCGGTGCCGGAGCGCACGCCGAAGACGAGATCCTTCGGGGGGTGTCGCGGATCGATCCCGCCGTCGAGCGGATAGATCAATCGCGTGCTGTTCAGGTCACGATAATCGCCGGGGTAGGGGAAGAGCGTGTAGAGGATCCCCAGATTCGTCGCCGACGACGCGACCCACGTGTCGAGGTGGAGGTTGATCCACGATCCCAGGGTCATCTCGTCGAACGGTATCTGGGAGAGAGACGTTCCGTCCGCGGCGCCGCACGTCGCGATCGTCGACATCTGCGGTCGAAGGGACCCGCCGTCCTCCTCGATGACGAGCCCGGAATTGAGGACGTATTTCGAGATCGACATCGGGCCGATCCCCGTTCCGGTGCGATCGTAGACGGCACTCGAGCCCGTGAGGGGCGAATACGTCACGGTGATCTGCTGCCCGGGGATCTCCATGTTCACCAGCTCGTGGTGCCAGAGGAACTTGTGAGGTATGGCGACCGGCTGACCGTTGAACATGAAGCCGATGACGCGGTCACTGAGGATCAGGTACGCGATGTCGGGAGTCCCGCGCCGCGCCAACTCCGGATTCGTGAGATACGGGATCGTCGTCCGCTCACTGCCGGCGTCGAAGAACCGGTCCAGCGGGATTGCGCAGTTTGCCGCGGGCCCGGCCGGGTCGCTCGTCCCGCAGGCCGCGAGGGCCAACGTTCCGGCGACCGCCGCCACCGCAGCGGTTCTCATACGAGGGTCCGACACTCTCATCCAACACTCCGTTCGAGCGGGCTCCCGGAGGGGAGACGCATCGAAAAACGCTAGGGGGAAGTGGGCCCTCGCGCTACAGGCCGTTGAGAGAACGTTCGGGGTGGCGCGGACAGGACAGCGAAGCCGCCAGGGTCGATCGCGCCGGGTGAGAAGAATACTTCAGATACTGGAGCGGCCGCAGGCACAACCGCTCGACGACGGGGCGCAGGGGAGGCGCGCCCCGATTCAACTCAGATAAACCAGGTTTCGGCGTCGTCGACGCCCTCGACCTCGGCCCTCTGGGTCTTCGGTTCCTTCGGCTTGGCGTCGTTCTGGGCGCGCTGGCCGATCGCGATCGCCGCGAGGCTGGCCGCCAGTGCAATCAGAACCTTCAGTCTGTTCTTCATCGTTTCTGTCCTGTGACTTCCCTTCCCTCACCCCACCGGACGAGGACCGTGCGCGGCAGGTTTCCCGATCCGTATCCGTCTTACTGCAGGAATCCTGCTCGCGCGTTTCGTACGGACTAAACGTCCGATCGCCAGGGGGCGTGACGCCCCCACGCACCGGGGTGAAACCCCCCTGGGCGTCGAAACGTTGCGCTTCGCCAGTAGCGATGGCGCAACGCTAGTGTCTGAATCGAGTTACAGCCGTTTCATCTGACTATTCGAGGGAGCCACCGCGACGGTTTCAGCGGCGGTGGCTCCGCAGCGTCAGAACGTGTCCAGCAGGGTCTGAACGAGGATGATCAGAAGCGCCGCGGGACAAACGAAGCGAATGAGGACGGTCCAGATGCCTTCGAGCCGAAATCTGCCGTCCGTCGCGCGCACCTCGTCTCCACCCGCCTTCACGCCCCACTTCCACCCGACGAAGATCGAGATGAAGAAGGCCCCCACGATCAGGGCGAACGAGCCGAAGATCGTGAACAGGAGCGATAAAAAGTCCATTCCGACGCCTGGCACGTTGGTCAGCCAGTCGACGGCACCATTCGCCAGCGCGCTCGGGATGCCGAGCACGAAGGCGATCGCACCCAGGAGCATCGCCGCCTTCTTGCGCGGCCACTTCTTCTCATCGACGGCCCAGGTGACACCCACCTCGAGCAGCGAGATGCTGGAGGTGAGGGCGGCGATCCCGAGCAGGATGAAGAAGCCGGTGCCGAAGATCAGGCCGCCGTACGGCTCCGGAGGCATCGTCGACAGCAGCGAGGGGAGGATCACGAACACCATCGAGGGGCCCTGGACCGAGGCGTCGAATCCGGTCGCGAACATCGTCGGGAAGATGATCAGCCCGGCGAGAAACGCGATCGACGTGTCCAGCCCCGTGACCCAGGCGGCGGACGACACCAGCTCATCCTTCTTCGACAGGTACGATCCGTACGTGATGATCGCGCCCATGCCGAGGCTCAGGCTGAAGAACGCCTGACCGACCGCCGCAATCACGACTCGCCAATCGACGACCGAGAAGTCCGGCTTGAGGTAGAACGCGAGTCCGGTACCCGCGCCGGGGAGTGTCACCGCCCGAACCGCGAGGAGGACGAGAAGAACGAGCAGGACCGGCATCAGAACTTTCGTCCACCGCTCGATTCCGTCGCGCACTCCGCCGATCACGACGAACACGGTCAGGATGATGAACCCGAGATGCCAGGAAATCGCGGGGAGCGGTCGAGCGGCGATGTCGTTGAACATCGCCGCCGTGTCGACTCCGGCGGTGAACGCTCCGGTCGCGGCCCGGACGATGTAGGCCATCGTCCACCCCGCAAGGACGGAGTAGAAGCTCAGGATGATGACGCCCGCCAGAACACCCATCGCGCCTATCAGCCACCACGGCGCACCCGGGGCCAGCTGCTTGAAGGCCCCTACCGGGTTCCGCTGAGTGTGCCGACCGATCATCAGCTCGCCCAACATGACCGGGGCGCCAATGATCGCGACCGCGATCAGATAAATCACCAGGAACGCGGCCCCGCCGTTCAGTCCGGCCTGGGTCGGGAAGCCCCAGATATTGCCCAGACCGATCGCGCTGCCGGCGGCCGCGAGAATGAACGCGGTCTTGGAGCCCCAGGTATCGCGGTTCTGCGGAGTGCCTGCGTCCATGCTTCCTCCGTTGAGCGGCTAGAAGCCGGCTTCAGACGACCGGCGGAGGGCCGGACGCCGCTGGCCCCGAGGATAGTCCCCGGGTTCAGTCGTTACAAGCATTCCCCCGGAGGCCCGGAGGGTCATGCGGCTGCGGTCCCGAGGAGTGATCTCCCAGCGGTTGATCTGCATCCGGACGAGATCGATCGAGGCGGAATCGACCACCTGGCCGGACCCGTTCTCGGCCTCCAGCGTCACTTGATCGGCCCGGAGCCTGATGTCGACGAACGTCGAATCGGACGCCGGAACCGTATCGAGCGCGATCCGCGCGGCTCCGGCGCTCGCGAACACGAACGCGTCTCCGTCGAGTCGATTCACCAGGAGCAGGTGATAGTCGCGAAGGTCTCCCTCGCCAGGAAGCCGCGGTACCGGATCGGGGTCGAATGGCTCCACCACCAGGCCGGAGTCGACGACGGCGAGGGCCACGGAATCGGCGACCGTGTCGTCGAGAACCGTCTCGCCCACCCCACAACCTGCCGTGGTCAACATGGCGAGCATCACCAGGCGGTTCACGGGAGTCGACCGCCGTCGAGAGTTCGCGCTCACCCGTCCTCCTTCAGAGACTCGTCGTCCAACGCCCTGGCCTCGACCGCCCGGGAGATCTCGTCGCGTACGCGGGCGTCGCTCCACCCGAGCTCATCGGCCAACACGCGCGCGGTACGGCGCGACGCCTCCTCCACGCCGTCGCGCGTCTCGAGCGCCACCCGCGTGCGACGGTACAACACGTCCTCCACGCTTCCCGCGTACTCCGCCCGGACGGCATGGACCGCCTCCGCGAGGATGTGCGGGCGGTCCTCGAGGATCGGAGCGGCGAGTTGCGGGCGATCGGCGACCAGCGCGAGAACGTCTTCGGCCCGGGTACCGTACGCCCGCGTCAGACGAGCCGCGCCCGCCTCTCCGACCGCAAGCTCCGTGGCCCGGGCGGAGACGCGCTCCCTCAAGGCGTCGAGATCCTCGAACGCTCCGCCCGGAAGCGGCACCGTGTCGGTATCGCACTTCGCGACCGCCTCGACATTTGCGCTCCTCAGGAAGCTCGCGACCCGATCCACGGTGTCCTCGGCCATGGCCCGATGAGATGTGAGCTTCCCTCCAAGCAGACTGAAGAACCCCTCGGGCTCCTCGTGGATCTCGAACTCTCTCGACACCTCGCCCTCTCCGCCGCCGGTTCCGTCCTCTCCGACCTCGGGCGCGACGAGCGGCCTCAATCCCGCCCAGGCGCTCAACACGTCGTCCTTCGTCAGGTGGGCGCCGGGAAAGAGGTGGTTGGTCGAGCTCAGCAGATAGTCGACGTCCTCCCGGGTGGCCGCGACGGACTCGGGTGGGCCCTCGTGGAAGTCGTCCGTCGTGCCGATGAGCGTGAGATCGGACCGCCACGGCAGCACGAACATGACCCGACCGTCGCTCGGCGCCTCGAAGATGAGTGCGTGATCGTGTCCGACGCGGTCGCGTGGAACGTGGATGTGTGTGCCACGGGATGGAATGAGTCGGACGCCCCGCTCCACACCCGCCCGACGAAGCGTGCGCTCGCCCCACGGACCGGTCGCGTTCACGACGGCGAGCGCGTCGATGTCGAACTCGTTCCCCGTCTCCTGGTCACAGGCCCGTACGCGGTGACCCGGCCAGTCGGTGGCGTCGATATCGGTGGCCTCGACGCGGTTCGCGACGGCCGCACCGGCTTCCTCCGCCGCGATCGCCGTCGTGATCACGAGACGCGCGTCGTCGACCTGCGCGTCGAAATACCTCGCGCCACCGAGCAGCCCATCCTGACGAAGCCCGGGCTCCGCGGAGGCGAGCTCGTCGGCGCCGAGCATCTGATGTCGCTCGATGTTCCGGAACAGGGACAACGCGTCATATAGCCACAGCCCGGCCTCAAGCTTGAGCCGACCGACCCGACCGTCTTCGAAGATCGGAAAGAAGAACTCGAGGGGGCGAACGAGGTGAGGGGCGATCTCGAGTAGCGTCCGCCGCTCCTGGCTCGCTTCGAACACGAGGTCGAACTCGAAGTGCTCGAGATACCGGAGCCCCCCATGTACGAGACGAGAGGAACGACTGCTCGTGCCGCGGGCGAAGTCGGCCGCCTCGATCAGCGCGGTGCGGAACCCGCGGCGTGCGGCGTCGCGCGCGACGGCGACTCCGGATACGCCCCCGCCGATGACGAGGATGTCGAATGCCTCCTCCGCCAATCGGCCGAGCCGGTGCTCGCGCGTCGTGTGCCCGGTTCGGGCCGAGGGTGTCACGGCGTGAGGACCAGCTTTCCGAACACCCCTCCATCCGCGAGCAATCGATACGCGTCGCGGGCCCGTTCGAGCGGCCACACGTCGTGGACCACCGGTTTCAGATCTCCCGAGGCGACGAGCGACATGACCCGCTCGAAGTCGCCGTGGCCCGCCATGGTGCTCCCCATAACGGCGTACTGCTTCCAGAACATGTGCGCGATCGAGATCGTCCCCTTGCCTCCCGTCGTCCTCCCGTAGACGACCATGCGACCGAGCGGCGCGAGGCTCTTCAGACAGCCATCCCACATCGCCTCGCCGACGCTGTCGAGGATGACGTCCACGCCGCGTTTCGTCGTCTCCTGGCGAATCCGCAGGGAGAAGTCCTCCTGCAGGCGATCGATCACCAGATCCGCCCCGAGATCTTCGACCCGCCGTACGTTCTCGGGACCGCTGGTCACCGCGAAGACGGTCGCGCCCGCGTGCTTCGCGATCTGGATGCCGGCCGTTGAGACACCGCCCGAAGCCCCGGTGATCAGCACCGTCTCACCGCTCTTCAGGCCCGCCCTCGTCATCAGGGCGCGCCACGCGGTCTGATAGACGAGTGGGGCGGCTGCCGCGACCTCGAAGGGCAGCTCGTCGGGAATTGGGTAGAGATTGCGAGCGGGCACGGCGGCAACTTCGGCGAACCCCCCCCGCCCGTGCTCACCGAGGATTCCGAAGTGGCGGCAGACGGGCTGCTCGTCCGCGGCGCAGGCCTCGCACTCGTTGCAGGAGACACCGGGGTTGACCGCCACCCGACGGCCGATGAGCTCATCGCCGACGCCGGCGCCGACAGCGCGGACGACTCCGGCCATGTCGGAGCCTCCGACATGCGGCATCTCGAGCTCGAGACCCGGAAGTCCCCCCAGAACCCACAGATCGAGGTGGTTCAGCGCAGCGGCCCGCACCTCGAGCAGGACCTCGTTCGGTCCGGGCTCCGGTGCGGGGAGGTCTCCGACGGTGATGTTCTCGATGCCTCCGTGGGCCTCGAAGTATGCGGCGTTCATGGGCTGAACGTAGGCCCCGAGCGGGTTCGTCGCATCCCAGGTGAATCCGGGTGGGGTCCGAAACCGAATCTCTTTTAGCCGCGGGACAATCTGGCTCGTTTCTCGCACTTGAAAACGAGTCTCAACTAGCGTATCGTCGAGAGTCGATAACGATTATCGATTCAAGCGGCGTTTGTTGAATTCAGGCCGGCCTACCCGTCTCGTTCGGGAGCCGGCCTTTGGAGCCTTCAGAGGACCGGTTATGACTGAAGCACTTCTCGAGATTCGCGATCTCCACGCGCGGGTCGAGGACGAAGAGATCGAAATTCTGCGCGGAGTGGACCTGCGCGTCGAAGAAGGACAGGTCCACGCCCTCATGGGACCCAACGGTTCCGGCAAGAGCACCCTCGCGAAGGTGATCGCGGGGCACCCCGGGTACGAGGTCACGGCGGGCGAGGTCCTGTTCCGGGGAGAGGACGTGCTGGAACTCGAGCCCGATGAGCGGAGCCGCGCCGGGATCTTTCTGGCTTTTCAGTATCCGGCCGAGATACCGGGCGTCTCGATCGCGAACTTCATGCGGACAGCCGCCAACGCGAGGCTCTCGGATGGCGAGGAGATGGACATCTTCGCCTTCCAGCGCCGCCTGATGGAGAAGATGGCCCTCCTCAAGATGGACGAGACGTTCGCCACGCGGTACGTGAACGACGGGTTCTCCGGCGGCGAGAAGAAGCGGAACGAGGTCCTACAGATGGCAGTCCTCGAGCCGGCGCTCGCCGTCATGGACGAGACGGACAGCGGGCTCGACATCGACGCGCTCCGCATCGTGTCGAACGGCATCAACACGCTCACGGGCGCCGATGACAAGCTGGGAGTCCTGCTGATCACGCACTACAAGCGGATCCTCAACTACATCCAGCCGGATCATGTGCACGTGATGATGGACGGGCGGATCGTCGAGAGCGGCGGAGCCGATCTCGCGGACAAGCTCGAGGCCCAGGGGTACGACTGGCTGCAGGAGGCCGGCGCGGCGGTCTGACGCGACAGCGTCGGGACGGACGGGCCACTACGGAATAGAGGTAGAGATGCCGCAGAACGAGACGATCGAGGAACTCGGTCTCGACGAGTACAAATACGGTTTCGTGACCGAAGACAAGCCGGTGTTCAAGGCGGTGCCGGGTCTGTCCGAGGAGATCGTGCGTCAGATCTCGGGTCACAAGGACGAGCCGGAGTGGATGCTCGAGTTTCGGCTCAAGGCGCTCGAGGTCTACGAGTCGAAGCCGATGCCGACATGGGGAGGCGACCTCTCAACACTCGAGGCGACCCTCGACGAGATCTACTTCTATCTGAAGCCGCAGGAGCAGATGGAGCGCTCCTGGGACGATGTCCCGCAGGAGATCAAGGACACGTTCGAGAAGCTCGGGATCCCCGAGGCGGAGCGTAAGGCGCTCGCCGGCGTGGGGGCGCAGTACGAGTCCGAGATGGTGTACCACTCGCTCAAGGAGCAGTGGGACGAACAGGGCGTGATCTTCGAGTCGATCGAGGACGGGCTGAAGAAACACCCCGAGCTCTTTCGGAAGCACTTCTCGACGATCGTGCCGACGCAAGACAACAAGTTCGCCGCGCTCAACTCGGCCGTCTGGTCGGGCGGGTCGTTCGTCTACGTCCCCAAGGGCGTGAAGGTCGACATCCCGCTCCAGGCCTACTTCCGTGTGAACGCCGAGAAGATGGGCCAGTTCGAGCGGACGCTGATCATCATCGATGAGGGTGCCGAGGCGCACTATATCGAGGGCTGCACCGCGCCGGTCTACACGACCGAGTCGTTCCACTCGGGCGTGATCGAGATCATCGTCAACAAGGGCGCGCGCTTCCGCTACACGACGATCCAGAACTGGTCGAACAACATGTACAACCTCGTGACCCAGCGGGCCATGGTGCACGAGGACGCCAAGATGGAGTGGCTCGACGGGAACCTCGGGTCGAAGCTGACCATGAAGTACCCGTCCTGCTACCTGGTCGGAGAGCGGGCCCACGGCGAGATCCTGTCGATCGCCTACGCCGGCAACGGCCAGCACCAGGACACGGGCGGAAAGGTGGTCCACGCCGCCCCCCACACGACCTCCCAGATCACGTCCAAGTCGATCTCCAGGGGTGAAGGCCGCGCCTCGTATCGCGGGCTCTGCAAGGTCTACGATGGGGCGAAGGGCGCGAAGTCGAACGTGGAGTGCGACGCGCTCCTGCTCAACGAGACGTCGCGGACCGACACCTATCCCTACATCGAGATCGACGAGAACACCGCGTCGATCGGTCACGAGGCGACGGTCTCGAAGGTCGGGGACGAACAGCTGTTCTATCTGATGAGCCGCGGACTTGATGAGGCCGAGGCGATGGCCATGATCGTGCGCGGTTTCATCGAGCCGGTCGCGAAGGAGCTGCCGCTCGAGTACGCGATCGAGCTGAATCGACTGATCGAGCTCGAGATGGAGGGTTCGGTCGGATGACGGAGAGTGCGACGATGGTGGCAGAGGCGGCACCGACCCCCGAGGTAAAGGCCGAGGGCCTCGATTTCGGGGTCTTCTCCGCGGGGCTGGACGAGCCCAAGGCGCTCACCGCGCTGCGGCGAGGCGCCTACGAGAGCTACAAGACGCTGTCCTTCCCGTCGACGAAGACGGAGGAATGGCGCTACACGGATCTCTCGAAGGTCGGGTTCGAGTCCTACGCGCCCACGCGCCCGGACCACGAGGTTGACGAGGCCTACCCGACCATGGTCCAGGACGTCCTGGACCGGTCGGGCGACCGCTCGGGGATCATCGTCCAGCGGAACGGCCGCGTCGTCCACGCGGAGCTCGATCCGTCCCTCGCCGAGCAGGGAGTCGTATTCTGCTCGCTGGAGCACGCGGCAGCCGAGTATCCCGAGCTTCTCGCGCGAACGCTTGATGCGGCCGAACCCGCGGAGATGGAACAGAAGATCTGGACGCTGAGCCTCGCGTTCTCGAGCGGCGGATACCTCCTCTACATCCCCCGCGACGTTCGACTCGAGGCGCCGGTCCACTCGTTCCGGATCATCGACCAGGCCGGGTCGTTCGTGGCGTCCCAGTCCCTCGTTCTCGCGGAATCAGGGGCCGAGGGGGCCGTGATCGACGAGTTCGTCTCCGAGGACATAGACGCTCTCTCCGTGCACTCGGCGGTCGTGGACGGCGGCGACAACGCGACGATCGACTACGTGGCGCTGCAGCGCTACGGGCGCGGCGTGAAGCACTTCTCGATTCAGCACCTCATCTCTCGACGCGACGCTCGTCTGGGCGTTTTCAACGTCCAGCTGGGCGCGAGTCTGTCACGGGGCGACGTCAGCTCGAGACTACTCGGGCAGGGGTGCGACAGCCGGATGCACGCGCTCTGGTTCGGCGACTCGGACCAGCACTTCGACCATCACACGTTGCAGCTCCATGCGGAACCGCACGCCGCGAGCGACCTGCTCTTCAAGGGCGCCCTGAGCGATTCGTCGACGAGCATCTTCCGGGGTCTCATTCGAGTCGACCCGGGCGCGCAGCTGACCGATGCGTACCAGACGAACCGAAACCTGCTCCTGAGCGACAAGGCGAAGGCGATCGCGCTCCCCAGCCTCGAGATCGAAGCCGACGACGTCCGTTGTTCCCACGGCGCCACGATCGGCCAGGTCGACGATGCGCAGCTCTTCTACCTGATGGCGCGCGGGCTTACACGGCAGCAGGCGGAGAGACTGCTCGTCTTCGGTTTTTTCGAGGAAGTGCTCGCGCGGATCCCCATGTCGGGCGTCCGGGCACGGGTGCTGGAGGCGATCGAGGGGAAGATCGGGGTGTGAGCGACTTCGTGACCGTGGCGCGGTTCGCGGACGTCCCCGAGAACGGGTTGATCGGGGTCGTGGCCGATGACAGGCCGATCGTCCTGGTCAACCGCGAGGGTACGATCTACGCGCTGGAGGATCGGTGTTCCCACGAGGAGTTCCCGCTCTCCTCAGGCGACGTCGCCTCCGGTGAGATCACCTGCGTCCTCCATGGCGCGCGATTCGACATCGAGACGGGGCAGCCGCGCGCGCTTCCGGCGGTGATGCCCGTCAGGACGTACGAGGTGCGGGTCGAGGGTGACGATATTCAGGTGAACCTGGGCGACTGATCCCGGCCCACGGTCCGGGAGATTTCGTCGGAGCTCTTCATGGAAGCGAACGCCACACCTCGAGACCGGGCCGCGAGCCATGACCTCGCGGATATTCGCGCCCAGTTTCCGATCCTCGAGCGCGAGGTCAACGGCCGACCCCTGGTCTATCTCGACAGCGCGGCGAGCGCCCAGCAGCCGCAGCGCGTCATCGACCGGATCGAACGCTATTGCCGCGAGCAGCACGCCAACGTCCACCGGGGCGCCCATGCGCTGAGCGTCGAGGCGACCGAGGCGTTCGAGGGGGCCAGGCAGCTGGTCGCGGGACACGTCGGCGTCTCGGACCCGGCCGAGATCGTCTTCACCCGAGGCACGACGGAGTCGGTGAATCTGGTCGCGGCGTCGTGGGGCGCCGCGAACGTCGGCGCCGGCGATGAGATCGTGCTCACCAAGATGGAGCACCACTCGAACATCGTCCCGTGGCAGCTGCTCGCCCGGCGAACCGGTGCCGTCCTGCGGTACGTCGACGTCACCCCGGACGGCCGTCTCGACCTGGACGATTACGCCCGGCTGCTCGGCCCACGGACGAGACTCGTCGGCGTGACCCACGTCTCGAACGGACTGGGCACGATCAATCCGGTCGTGGAGATCACCGAGCTGGCGCACGATGCGGGAGCGCTGGTCCTCGTGGACGGAGCCCAGGCCGCTCCCCACCTGATGGTCGACACGCACGCGATCGGCTGCGACTTCTACGCGTTCAGTGGACACAAGATGTGCGGTCCGACGGGGATCGGCGCTCTCTGGGCACGCAGAGAGTTGCTCGAGGGCATGGAGCCCTATCAGGGAGGCGGCGAGATGATCTCCGAGGTCACACTCGAGGGGTCGAAGTGGGCGGAGATCCCGCACAAGTTCGAGGCGGGCACACCCAACATCGCCGGTGCCGTCGGGTTCGGAGAGGCGGTGGCTTTTCTTTCCGACGTCGGTCACGATCGTCTAGCGGCGCACGAGGACGAGATCATCGCGTACGCCCTGGAACGGTTGTCGGCGGTGCCGGGAGTCACGCTGTACGGGCCCCGCGAGAACCGCACATCCGTGTTCTCTTTCACCCTCGGCGACATCCACCCGCACGATCTGTCCACGATCCTCGATCAGGGCGGGATAGCCATCCGGGCGGGTCACCACTGCAACCAGCCGCTGATGGATCACATGGGCGTGAGCGCCACCGCGCGAGCGAGCTTTTACCTCTACAACACCCGCGCCGAGGTCGACGCGCTCATCGACGGGCTGGGTATGGCGGCCCGCGTCTTCGGCGGGGTATCCTCCACCGAATGAGCTACCCTCCGCAGAACCGACAGGCCGGCGCAGACCGCGAGATCCCCTCCACCCTGAGCACGCTGTATCAGGAGGTGATCCTCGATCACTATCGCAGACCGAGGAACAAGGGCGTCCTCGAGGGCGCGACGCATACGATCACCATGAACAACCCACTCTGCGGGGATGTGATCGAGCTGATGCTGCGAGTCGCTGGAGACCGGATCCAGGAAGCGCGGTTTGCCGGGCGGGGGTGCTCGATCAGCCAGGCATCGGCGTCCATGCTGACCGGGAGGGTGGCCGGCCGCACGCTCGAGGAAGCCGTCGAGCTCTCGGCACGCTTCACGCGGCTGCTGCACGGCGATGAGGGGCTGCTCGACGACGACGATCTCGGCGATCTGCGGGCGCTCGCGGGCGTGTCGAGGTTCCCCGTCCGGATCAAATGCGCGCTGCTCGGGTGGAATTGCCTCGAGGAGCTCTCCGACGCCGGCGACGACGAGTCGGTCGCCGGTCCCGAGTAGCCCACCCCCGCTTTGACCCGACCACAAACCGTCCGCCATGAATCCGATCCCGAGATCGGACGGGTCCTGCGCGTGTCGGGGGGCAAGTACCACGTCGAGATTCCCTCCGGTGTCCTCGAAGCAAGCCTTCGCGGTCGGGTCAAGCAGAAGGACGACCGCATCGTGTCCGTGGGTGATCTCGTCGAGCTCGGGCGGGTCGAGGATGCGGTGAGAATCGAGCGCATCGTCGATCGCACCAGCGCTCTCACGAGGCATGGGGTCGCGAAGCGACGCGAGCAGGTCATCGTCGCGAACGTGGACCAGGTCGTCGTGACGGTGGCGGCCGCGGCGCCGGAACCAGACTTGCTCATGGTGGATCGATTGCTGGCATTGGCCGAGTTGAGCGCGATCCACGGGCTCGTGGTCGTGAACAAGATCGAGCTGGCTGGGACGACCGACGTGCCGTCGGACATGGCCCCCTATGTCGATGCCGGTTATGACGTTATGCGAACGAGCGCGAAGACGAGACACGGTCTCGAGGAGCTCGCCGAGCGACTGAGAGATCGGATCTCCGTGTTCACGGGGCAGTCTGGTGTCGGCAAGTCCAGTTTGCTAAATGCCTTGATGCCGGGCCTTGATCTGCGCGTCGGGGAGGTCGGTCAACGGAAGGGCAGGGGTCGGCACACGACAGTCGCCGCGGCCCTCTACCCGTATCCGGGCGGTGGCTACGTCGCGGATACGCCGGGGTTGCAGTATCTGTCGTTATGGGAAGTCGACCCCGCTTCTCTGGACACGGGGTTCGTGGAGTTCAGCGAGTTCGCCGAGACCTGTCGGTTCGGCGACTGCAGGCACCGGCGAGAGCCCAGTTGCGGAGTGCGGGACGCGGTTGAACGGGATGACGTATCGGAACGCCGATACGCAAGCTACTTGGGGCTGCTCGAGGAAGCGGAGGGGAAATGAGCGGGGACTTCGGGACTCGGTTGCAGGGCGCGCTGGACGGTCGCCGGCCGACGACCATCACGCCTCAGGGGGGCGATTCGCACGCAGCGGTCACCCTGCTGCTGGGCGCGGATGAGGGGAAGCTCTCTATCCTCTTCGTACGGCGCGCGGAGTGGGTGAACGACCCATGGTCCGGGCACACCGCGCTTCCAGGCGGTCACGTGCAGACCAGCGATGCCGACCTCCTGGACACCGCGCGACGCGAGACCCTCGAAGAGGTCGGACTCGATCTGCCGCGCGACTCCTTTCTGGGTCGACTGGACGACTTGCGACCCTCGGCACGCTCCCCGTCGATCGTCGTGTCCCCGTTCGTCGCAGCGCTGCACGAGCCGGCCCAGATTCGTCGAAGCAGCGAGATTCAGGGCCATCGGTGGATTCCCGTTTCCGCGCTGACCGATCCTCAGTATCAGTCGGAGCTCTCGCACCTGACGCGTGGTCTGAAGCTTATGTTCCCATCGATCGTATACCGCGGGTTCACGATCTGGGGGCTCACGCACCAGATCGTCTCGAGCTTTCTCGAGATCGCGCGGGAGGCCTGAGGCCAGCCACGGCCCGTGTGCAACCGTCTGCCATTCGGGAGCCTGATGAGCGACGTCGTCTACAAAGCCAGTATCGAAATCGAGCGACTGCGGGGTCCTGACCGCATCGCCCACCTGCCCGCTACCGAGGAGCCGGTCGCGTTCGGCGTCCATTCGGCGATCGCTGCCCACTACGGCGTCGAGCCCGAGACGGAAACGGCGACGACGCTCGACTACGTGATGGCCGCGACCGGAGGCTGACTGACCGGAACCTTCGGGGGCGCGCTGGAAGCGCGTGGAATCAGAGCGGACGAAGGCAGGCTGATCGGGTCGGTGACGGGTGAGGTCGAGACGGAGGAGGGCGTCCTCGTCATCCGCCGGATCCACGTGACGTACCGTCTGAAGACGTCAGAGGAGAACCATGAGGCCGCCACCCGGGCCCACGACGTCCATCACGGGAAGTGCCCGGTCTACAAGTCGATCGAGAGCTCGATCGACATCACGACCGATCTGGTGTTCGAACCCGGTGTGTAGAAGCCCGATCGAGTCGGATCAGAGCGCTGTCCGCCATGTGGCGTCGGGCAGCGCGACCAGCGGCGATTCGCCCCGCTGACGCGCGTCGAGGTGGAGAAAGAACGCGCCGACCCCCGCCGCCCCCTGCATCCAGCCCGTCTGAGCCTCGAGCAGCTCCGGTCTCACACGGTGCTCGGCCTGCGTCCAGCTCTGGACGGCCTCGTCGGGGGAGTCCGAACGCTCCTGGATGTACTCTGCGATCCGCCTCGCCATCGCGAGATCGTCCCCTGATCCGGTCATCGCGTGGAGGGCGAGGAAGAACTCGCCCACGCCCGCGTCTCCGCAGCACTGGCTGATGTTGTTCCAGTATCCCGGCGACCTCGTCTCGGGCACTCCGAACGCCCGGATCGCACCAGCGCCCTTCGCGAGCCAGTCGTTCCAGGAAGCGTCATCCGTCGACTCCGCCAGCTGGTAGAAGAGCCGCGCGGTCCCCGCCGGACCGTGGCACCAGGACAGGTAGAAGAGGTCTTCCCCCTCGGGCTCGTGGTGAAAGACGCGACATCCGTCGCGATCGCACACACCGACCGTTTCGAGGTATCTGGCGCCGTCTATGGCGGCGTCCAGCAGGATCCGGTCCCCGGCTGCCGCCGCGGCCCGCGCCAGGAAGGCCGCGACACCCGCCGTCCCGTGAGAGAAGTTCGGCATGAGCCGCTCGAAGGAAGGCATCATCGCCCACTTCCGTCCGTCCGACGCCGGCTGGCCCAGAGTCTCGAGATGACTCGCGGCGGAGATCGCCGTCTCGATCGCACGATCGTGCCGGTGCGTTTCGCCGTACCATAGGAGGGTGAAGCCGATCCCGGCCGCTCCGCTCACGATGTCGCTCGAGGCATTCGCGGGTTCGTCTTCGTACCACGTGACCCCGGCGCCCGCCGGTCTGGAGGCCTCGATGATCCGGTCGATACACGTCCGCGCCGCCGTCGAGAGGGTCCGGTCGCCGGAGACATCAGCAGCCGTCTGGAGGGCGTATGCCATGCCGGCCAGGCCCGTGTAGAGGCCGGGGGCGATGGGCTGGCCGTCGCTCAAACGACTCGCCAGCTCCCGAGCGCCACCGGCCGCACTCTCGAGAGGCGCGTCGTCGCCGGTCGCGTGGTGAAGCTCCAGCAGAAAGAGAATGACGCCGGGTACTCCGTGGTAGAGACCCACGTCGCCTCCCGGATCCTGGCCGGGAACCCGCGGCCAGGTGATTCCCCTGGCAGTCCCGACCTCGTTCGCTTCGAGCCAGCGCCCGGCCGCCGCCGCGACGTCGAGCGGACTCGCCGTCCGTGAGATGCCGTTGAGCCACCCGGCCTTCGAGAGGCCGATTGAGGGAACGCCCAAACAGGCGGCTCCCGCCGCACCGATGTGGACGAAATCGCGGCGGGTGACGGGTGAGCCGGCGGCGTGTCTCATGAGGTCCTCCAGAAGGTGCGATCCACAGCCACCCTGAAGCTCAGGTACGGAGGCTCGCTGTTCAACCCGCGTCGTCGAGCCGGACGGCGATCTCCCCATACAGGTTGGCGATGGCGGCGATCCCCTCACGGTACACGCCCGCATCGATCCACTCGTCGGGGGCGTGTGCGTTCGAGCCCGGGAGCCCGAACCCCACGAGCAGCACCGGCGACCGGAACGTCTCCTCGAACATCGATACGATCGGGATCGACCCGCCCTCGCGAATCATGGCGGGCGGTGTCCCGAACCCGGCCTCGAGCGCGGCGTGCGCAGCGTCGTATACCGGATGATCCGGGTCCGCGACCCAGGGCGCCCCATCGTGGAACCTCTTCACCTCGACCGTCACGCCGGGCGGCGTCAGCTCACGCACCCGTTGCTCGAAGGCTTCCACGACCTCGACCGGGTCCTGGTCCGGCACGAGCCGCATCGAAACTTTCGCCATCGCACTGCCTGGCAGCACGGTCTTCGACCCCTGGCCGGTGAACCCGCTCAACAGCCCGTTCACGTCGAGAGTCGGTCGGTACCACAGCCGTTCGAGAGTGGTGAAGCCCTCCTCGCCCCCGAGCTCTGTCGAGCCGACATCTGCGCGCATCACCTCGTCGTCCATCGGGAGTCGAGCGAGGTCCGCCTTCTCGCGTTCGGTGATCTCCCGCACGGGGTCGTAGAAGCCAGGCACCGTGGCACGGCCCTGCTCGTCTTTCAGGCCCGCCAGGATCGTCGCGAGCGCGTTCGCCGGGTTCACGACGGCACCCCCGTAGCTGCCGGAATGCAGGTCGTGCGAAGGCCCCCGGACGTTCAGCTCGGTGTAGACGATCCCCCGCAGCCCCGTCGTGATACACGGGAGCTCCGGCGAGAACATCGTGGTGTCGGAGATGAGCACGGCGTCACACGCCAGGCGATCCGCGTTCTCGGCGAGGAACTTCCCGAGATGTGCGCTCCCTACCTCCTCTTCTCCCTCGATGACGAACTTGAGATTCAGGTTCGCGCCCGTTTCGGTCTCGAGAAGGGTCTCGAGCGCCTTCACGTGCATGTGGACCTGTCCCTTGTCGTCCACGGATCCGCGGGCGTACACGCGGCCGTCCCGCCGAGAGGGCTCGAACGGAGGCGTCGTCCACAGGTGGTCCGGCTCCGACGGCTGCACGTCGTAGTGGCCGTAGACGAGGAGGGTCGGCGCGTCCGGGTCGACCGGTCGCTCGCCGATGACGATCGGGTGTCCGGCGGTCGATACGACCTCGCAGCTCGGGATGCCGGCGGCCCGCAGGTGGTCCGCCAGCCACTCGGCGCAGCGTGCGACATCGCCGGCCCGCTCGGGATCCGTGCTGATACTCGGGATGCGCAGAAACTCGTCGAGCTCGTCGTTCCAACGATCGAGGTTCGCATCGATGTACTCGAAGAAATCAGCCATGCTTCGGGGACTCCCGGGATGTGGTTTTCGGCGCGCGGGCGGACCCGATCCGCCGTGTGGCCGAGCACTATAGGGTCAGAACTTCGTCTCCGTCACCAGCACCAGCACACGGGACGCCGCCGTAAGACCGAGGAGGGCGCGCGTCGATGGGAGCCGCGCCAGCGCGAGCAGCGCCCCGACACCCGCCGCCCCGGACGGACCGGCCGTGATCGTCTCACCGAGTTCGCCGGTAGCCAACGCCGCGGCAGCGGCGTCCGAGGCGTCATCCGAGATCGCGACCCCGGCGTCCAGACAGCCTCCGAGAAGATTCCACGAAAGCGTCGAAGGGACGCCCGCGGCGAGCCCGCCCATGTGGGTCCCGAACGGGCCCTCTACAGTCGTCACCCTGCCGGCCCGGATGCTACGCCCGAAACAGTCCGCGGAGAGCGGCTCAACCGCCACGCACGACGGACGGTTCGGCCCCAGCTCGTACCAGAGGTGACCGCACACCCCGGTCGCCAGACCACCGACTCCCGCCTGAATGAACAGGTGCGTCGGAAGACCGGAGGACGACTCCGCCAGCTGCTCGAGCGCCTCGTGGGCGAGAAGCGTGTAGCCTTCGTACACCCATCGGGGGACGGTCTCGTACCCGTCGTACGCGGTGTCCGAGACGACCAGCCAGCCCTGCTCCCGCGCCTGCGCTTCCACGTACCCGACCGCCGCGTCATACTCGCCCGGGAACCATTCGACGCGGGCTCCGTGCGACTCGATCGCCTCCGCCCGGGCGGGGACCGCTCCTTCAGGGAGTACCACCACGCATTCGCACCCGAAGAGCTCGCTCCCCCACGCCACCGATCGCCCGTGGTTACCGGCCGAGGCGGTCGTCGTCGTGATGTCGGCGACGCTCACACGTCCCGTATGCATCTCCCGGGGATCGGGCGTCGTACCGGTCCTCCCGCGCAGCTCGTCCTGGAGGACCCGCAGCACCGCGTGCGCACCCCCGAGGGCCTTGAACGAGCCGATCCCGAAGCGGCCGGATTCATCCTTGCACCGCACCTCGGCGACACCCAGCCGGTCCGCGAGCCCCGGCAGCGACACCAGGGGCGTCGGGGCGTACCCGGGCCAGAGTTCGAGCTCGGCTCGCGCGGCGGCCGCTCGCCCCGGGCCGAGCACGATGGACTCGGCGGGTCCCCAGACGGGACGGGGCCCGCTCGACCCGCGAAGCGACACGCGGATGGGCTTGGCCAGGCCGCTGGCGTCCGGCAGGTTGGCACCTTCGGAGAGGGTCATCGAGCGTCAACGGGAGTAGGAAACGTGGAACTGGGTCTCTTTTCGGTCAGCCTCGCGGTCTCCGACCTGCAAGTGTCGCGTAGCTTCTACGAGAAGCTAGGCTTCTCCGTCGCGGGGGGGGATGCCGAGCACGGGTATCTGATTCTGAAGAACGGGACGACTGTGATCGGAATCTTTCAGGGCATGTTCGACAAGAACATCCTGACGTTCAATCCGGGCCTCACGCTCGAGGGCGAAACGATGGACTCGTTCACCGATGTCCGTGAGCTTCAGGCCACCCTGCGGGAGCGCGGAATCGAGTTCACCGCCGAGGCCGACGAATCCTCGACGGGTGCCGCGCATTTCACCCTGGAGGACCCGGATGGCAACCCGATCCTCGTGGATCAGTTCTCCTGACGTCGCTTCGGCAGTGCTCGAAACAGTCGCGCGGATCGCGTTCCGGAAGGTCGCCCGCGAGACCCGCCGGTAAACGAACCGCGCTCGAGGCGTGTCCAGCATGTGAGCCGCAGGGCCATCTCAGCGACAGCGAGGATCGTCACATCTCAACTTTCCGTCGACTCGCCCTCGCGTCCTTCGCCGTTGCCATGCTCGGCGCTTCGCCCCTCGCCGCTCAGGACCCGGCGCCCGAAGATTCCACGGCGTCCGAGAGCCAGGCGCTGCGGGTGTTCTTCGATTGTCAGGTTCCGCGCTGCGACTTTGACTTCTTCCGCCGCGAGGTCCCGTGGGTGAACTACACTCGGGATCGCGCGGACTCGCAGGTACATCTGCTCATCACGTCCGAGGGTACCGGGGCGGGGGGGCGGCGCTACACGCTCGACTTCATCGGCCGGGAAGAGTTCGAGGGGATCGATGACCGGCTGACCGTCACGACGATCCCCAACCTCGCGAGCGAGCAGGTCCTTACCCAGATCGCGGCGTCGGTGAAGCTCGGGCTGCTTCGGTACATCGCCCGAACCACGCAGATCTCGGATTTCCAGATTCTCTACGAGATCGCGGAGGCGGGGGGCGCCGGTACTGTCGCGAGCGCCGAAGACGATCCGTGGGACTTCTGGACGTTCCGGGTGCGCGGGAACGCGAACCTCAACGTGAACGAGCGCACCGAGTCCTACCGTATCAGCGGGGGCTTATCGGCCAACCGGATCACCGACGACCTGAAGCTCGAGTTCTCCGTGGGCGGCAACTACAACGAGAGCTCGTTCGAGACCAACGACAGCACGACGGTCACCAGCATCCGGGAGGGGTACGACTTCGAGGCTCTGAACGTGTGGAGCCTCTCCGACCACTGGTCCCTCGGCGCGTCCTACGAGGTCGGGCGGTCGACGTTCGGCAATTACGATCTCCGCGCCGAGGTCGGCCCGGCGATCGAGTACAATATCTTCCCGTACTCCGAGTCCACGCGTCGTCAGTTCACCTGGCTCTATACCGTCGGCGTGGAGTACGCGGACTACATCGAGGAAACCGTCTTCCTGGAGTCCCGGGAGACCCTCCCGCGTCACGCCCTCAGCAGCGGTCTTTCGATTCGTCAGCCATGGGGCGGCGCCTTCGGCTTTATCGAGTTCTCGCAGTATCTGCACGACCTCTCGCTGAACCGGTTCGAGATCTTCGCCGGGGCGGATTTCCGCGTGTTCCGTGGGCTCTCGGTCGGCTTCAACGGAAACTACCAGAGGATCCGAGACCAGCTCAACGTCCCGGCCGGCGAGGCGACGGAGGAGGAAGTCCTGCTCCGCCAGCGCATCCTGCAATCGGGGTTCGAGTACCGCTTCTCCATCAGCTTCTCCTACACGTTCGGCTCGATTTTCTCGAACGTGGTGAACCCGCGCCTGGAACGCTTCTAGCCCTCCGGTCTGGCGTCACTCCGCCCCGGGAGGCGCCCGTCCCAGGTGACGGCCCGTGCTGTCCACGCGTCTCGATGATGCTGGTGACGCGCGCAGGGAGACCGCGTCGGCTCTGTCGAGATCGGCGCGAAGGGACAGGAGAGCGGGATGAACACCATACGAGGAGCGACCATTGTCGCCGCCATGGGCGTGTTGGTACTCACGGCGACCGATGCGGCCGGGCAGGCCGCCGAGGAGACCGAGCGAACCCGCGACGAGGTCGTCCGATTGGACGCGACGAAGGGCCGGGACCTCGATAAGGGCCAGTGGATACTCGTCAACGTGAGCAACACGATCCAGCCGGCTCAAACCGTCATCGTGTCCGTCATCTCGCCGACCCGGCCCGAGTACGTGTTGGGGACGGTTCCGCCGGGCGAGAAGCGCGAGTGGAAGATCGACACCCGACTCTATGTGGGCGGCGTGCGCTTTCTCGCGAGCTCCGGGCCGCGCGGCGTGAACCTGGTGAACAGCATCCGGGCCGTGGATCAGGCGCGCGCCTTGTGGAACCTGGGGCTGAACTTCATGCGGTATCAGAGGGTGGAAGACACGGATACCGAAGGGGACGCGGCTCTCCCCTAGGGCGTGGTGGAGCGTGCCGTCCGGGGGTGATCCGGACGGCACGTCTCTCGTCCGCCCATTGCAGTCGGTCGGGAGGGCCACTACCCGTGACTGATGGGACGGACCAACAAGATTACGGCGGAGCTCGCGCAGTACATCGCGGATGTGGGCGTGCGTGAGCACCCCGTCCTCGCTCGCTGCCGGCACGAGACACACGAGGTACAGGGCGATCTCGCGCGGATGCAGATCTCGCCCGAGCAGGGGGCCTTCCTGGGCATCCTCGCGCGACTGCTGGGCGCCCGGCGAACGCTCGAAGTCGGCGTCTTCACCGGCTACAGCTCGCTGTCGGTGGCGCTCGCGCTGGCGGACGGCGGATCGGTCACCGCCTGCGAGATGTCGGAGGAGTACGCGGGCATCGCGGAGGACTACTGGGTGGAGGCCGGGGTCCGTGATCGAATCGACCTCCGGATGGGCCCCGCCCGTCGGACCCTGGACCGGCTGATCGCCGATGGAGAATCGGGGCATTACGACCTGGCGTTCATCGACGCGGACAAGACGCGCTACGATGATTACTACGAACGGTGTCTCGAGCTCGTCCGGACGGGAGGCGTCGTGGCGGTGGACAACACCCTGTGGGACGGTGCGGTGATCGACGACGAAGACCAGAGCGCGGACACCGTCGCGATCCGATCCCTGAATGTGAAGATCCACGCCGACGACCGCGTAGAGACCGTCCTGACCACGATCGGCGACGGTCTGACGATCTGTCTCAAGCGCGGCTGAGTCGCCGACCGGCCCCGACCCGAGACACCTGACGTTCCCCCCAAATGCCTCCGGAGAAACGCCTCCCACCTGTTTGACAAATCTTTTTGTCTAATGTACCGTGGAGTATGGTCGCCATCGCGGAAGCACCGGAAACCCGGGCCGTACAGGTCCTCGATGACCCCGAGCGAGTGCGTTCGGTGCTCTCGCCCATTCGGGTACGGCTGCTACGGGAGCTGAGGAAGCCGGCGTCCGCGAGCGGCCTGGCCGAACGGCTGGGGACCACACGCCAGAAGCTCGGCTATCACCTGCGCGTGCTGGAAAAGGAGGGGCTCGTTCGGCTCGCCGAGGAGCGGCAGCGCAGGGGTTGCACCGAGCGATTGCTCGTCCGGACGGCCCGGGCGGTGGTCGTCGATCCCGAGGTCCTCGGGGAGCTCGGCTCGGAGGCGGGGGAGGTTCAGGACCGCTTTTCGAGCGCGTATCTGGTCTCGGTCGCCGCTCGCGTCATCGGCGACGTCGCCACGCTCCGCGAAGGAGCACGAGACGCGGGAAAGCGACTCGCAACAGCCACCCAGGAGGCGGAGATCCACTTCGAATCGCCGGCGGCCATGCGGCGCTTCGTCGACGACTTCGCCGCGGCGCTGGGCACCCTGATCTCGGAGTACGACCGGCCAAACGCACGATCCGCCAGACCTTTTCGACTGATCACCGGGATGCACCCACGGCGTGACCGGGAAGGCCACGCCGAAGACGATGGAGAGAACCGATGAGCGACGAACGACCGGGAACGCGAGGCCAGGAGCATGTCATCGAGATCGACGCCTCTCCCGCCGACGTCTGGCGGGCGATCAGCGAGGCGGAAGAGGTCATTCGCTGGTATGTGGCCGACGCCCAGATCGATGACCATGTCGGCGGCACCTACAAGGTTTCATGGGGCGAGGGGATGGAC
>Ga0224508_10000536_pt1 | contig 37075 bp, 37 predicted proteins | sample SF_Jan12_sed_USG_4_FD_170157 | JGI IMG/M metagenome (GOLD analysis project Ga0224508, IMG submission 170157) | Sediment microbial communities from San Francisco Bay, California, United States - SF_Jan12_sed_USGS_21 | ecosystem: Environmental > Aquatic > Marine > Sediment | place: USA... | reverse complement strand
AGAAAGAAGCTCCAAAGAAAGAAGCTCCAAAGAAAGAAGCTCCAAAGAAAGAAGCTCCAAAGAAAGAAGCTCCAAAGAAAGAAGCTCCAAAGAAAGAAGCTCCAAAGAAAGAAGCTCCAAAGAAAGATTAGTTTTTAAATTTAATAATTTTGGTATTCTGTCACTCTAATTGATACAAGTCAAGTTTGCAATCAATACTACAATCCGGATTTGACCAATCAAGAGTATCTTCTTGTGGGATTATTCCTAATGGATCATAGTTTTCAAACTTTGTCATTCCCTGAATTGAAGAAAGCATTACGATTTTTGATTCTTCTGAAGAAGACGTTTCCAAACCAACTTGGGAATTATTTTCATTTAATATCCCACTAGTCATATTTGTGATAGAATTTAATACTCCCACAGGAATGTTTTCTCCTGCCACATATAGAATTGAACGCTTTACGGAATTTGGAAAGGTGGTTCCATAAAGCATCTTGAGTGAATCCCGGAGTGCTTCTTCAATATTTTGTCCTTCTTTACTAGATGTTATGATATTTGTTTCAGTAGAAATTTCAGATGAATGAAGGGAGTTTACTACTTTTATCACGGCTGAATTGGCAATTTCATAACAGGCTGATGTGCTTAGATCAGGATTACTCTCCAAAAGTGAGTCATTATCCAAAACTATCGTACAATCTGAATCTGCTTTGAGTCTTTTTAGAGATATACCAGAGTTGAAAATTCTATCTTTTTCATATTTGAAGGGCATAATGGCAAAGGACATAAGCCCAACATTGGATTCTCTACATATTTCAGATACCACAGGGGAAATGGCTGAGCCTGATTTTCCTGCGAGGTTGGCCATTATGATTACCGTTGAATATTTTGAAATTCTTGACTTGATATCTTCAGAAACTTTGTAAGTTGAACCTCGAATCAATTGAACTGAAGGGTTCACAATAGAGTCAGTTGAGACTTTGATAGTTTGACATTCTACTTGTAGATCTTTTTGATCGTTGCTAATAATCAGACAATCCGAATTTACAATATCTTTAGCTTGAACTGCTAGTTTTGAGCCTGCACCGCCTAAACCTACGACTAAGATCGGTTCCTTGACTTGAAAACTCATTCTATGACCTATTCCATCATTTAGATAAAAAACCTTCTTACGTTTTTTTAATCAAATTTCAGATCTAAAAAATTTAACTCAAATATCGTAATTTTGACTTGGCATCGAATCTTAATCCTAATTGGAAATTATTTTCCTTCTTTGTCTAGATAAGGAATTGTCTAGTCAACTTACCTTCTAGTTACTTTCTGATTTTAATACTAGCCAAATTATCTTAATTCAGAGATAAAAAAATGAAACAATTTGTTGTTCTTTATTATGCTCCTGATTCGGCCATGGAGAAAATGCAAAATTCTAGTTCTGAAGAAATGAAAAAAGGAATGGAAGAATGGATGAAATGGGCTGAAAAATGTGGAGAACACCTAGTTGAGATGGGAAATCCGCTTGGGAATGGACAAGAGATCAACCCATCTGGCGTTTCACAAAGTCAAAAGGGAGTTGTAGGATATTCTATTCTACAGGCTAATGAAATGTCAGAAGCAGAAGATTTGCTTAAGGGACATCCTCATCTCGGCTGGACTGATGGTTGTCAAATTGAAATTCTGGAAAAAATGCCCTTACCAAAAGATAATTGTTAAATTTTAAGAATGACGATTAGAAAGGGTTAACTTTGCCAAAGTTATTTTATTATAATTGAGTGGTAAAACTAAACTTTTCATTTTCTTTCCTTTGCTGATTTTAGTCAGTGGATTTACTTTAATTGTAAACGCACAAGATGAACCCCCTGCCAGTATAGATGCTAATACCAACAAAAGTTTCTATGATTACGGCGAGATGATAATTGTTAATGGTAAAATAAAAAACTATGATACTAATGTTCATTCTAATTTCACATTGGCCTATAATGTTACAAATCCCAAAGGGGATATGGTAACTTCTGGACAGACGGCACCAAATCCTTATGGTTCTTTTAGTTTTAATTTTCTTGCGGGCGGAGATCTCTTTGAGCTAAGTGGTAGTTATCCAATACAATTGTTCTTTGGTTCAATTGAGGCTGAAATTCCAATGTTTTTGAGTGGGGGAGAATCTGTAGCGATAGATGTCACACCTCCAATAATTTTACAACCCAGTGACATTGTAGTTGAGGCAGAAACCAGTGACGGAGTTACAAAAGTTACCTTTGATGTTACCGCAGAAGATGATTTTGATAAAAAAATTCAGCCTATATGTAAACCCAATTCTGGTTACTTGTTTGGTATAGGTGATACTATAGTAAAATGTACTGCAAAAGACTCTGCAGGACATTTTGCATCTCCTGTCTCCTTTACAATTACTGTAAATCCTCCAGGAACAATTATTCCTAATTGGGTGAAAAATGTAGCAGCATTCTGGTGTGAAAATGAAATTGATGATGACTCCTTTGTAGAAGGAATTCAATATCTTATTGATAACGGCATTATTGTAGTTCCGGCAACTTTTGAGGGTTATGGTGGTTCTCAAGAAATTCCCCAATGGGTAAAAAATAATGCTTGTTGGTGGTCTGATGGATCGATTACAGACGGAGATTTTGCATATGGGATTGAATATTTAGTTAGACAAGGAATTATTCGAGTCTAGCTTTTTCTAAATTAATTTTGAAATTATTTTTTGGGAAGGATGAGAATAACGGACCAGATTCACACAATGAATAAGCGCACTAGAAATAATCAAGGGATCGTTCTGGTCCAAAGCTGGATTAGTTTTGATTACAGTTAATGATTTCTTAGAAATTATCGTGTCTGGTTTTGTGAAATAAAATTAAGTTGTACGCATGAAATCTACATTCTTCATGATAATCTCTACTAGGATTTTGAAATTATTTTTCCAACAAGGCTGTGCAAGGTAACATCAATAATCTCCACATTTTTAGTCTGCCCCATCTTTACTTTGTCATCTACACGAATTGGTTTGTATGCAAAATTCCTTCCTTTGATTCCTTCGTCTGTTTTCTCATCAAACAATACCTTCCCTTTCCAACCAATCCATTTTTGATTATTCTTTAGGGCGATCTGATTTATAACATCAAAAATTTCCTTACTTCTCTTTTTTACTTCTAAAGCATCTATTTGCTCCCATTCAGAAGCTTCTGTACCTGGTCTTGCGCTATACTTTGAAAGATTAACTACATCAGGTCTTGTTTCTTTTAACAATTCTTTTGTTCTCTCCAAGTCCTCATTTGTCTCAGAAGGAAAACCAACTATAATATCAGTGGAAATTGTAAATTTAGGAAATCCTTCTCGCGCTTTTTTTACAATATCTCTGAATGTCTCAACAGTATGCCCTCGTTTCATATCGTTTAGCACCTTATCACTACCACTCTGTACGGGGATATGGAGAAACTTGAAGACTTTATCATTCTCAAATGACTTTATCAAAGAATTCTTTATTCGGGCCATGTACATGGGATTCATCATACCTACTCGAATCTTAAATTCATGGGGAATATCTGCAACTGTATCGATTAGAGTAGGTAAATCTGTATTGATATCAAATCCATAACATCCATTGTCCGTTGAGGTTAACCAAACTTCTTTACATCCATCATTGATTTCAGTTTGGACTTGCCTTACAATATCGCCAATTCTATAACTTGACAAATCACCTTTGGATAGTTTTGTCTGGCAAAAGGTGCATTCGCTCATACAACCACTTGCAATCTCTACTATTCCTACCACGGGATTCAATCTTACCTTTGGAAGTCCAACTTTAGATAGGTCAGAGTTCTCCAATGCAATTTTCTTTGTCCCCTTTAAGGTAGAATCTATTACTTGAAGGGTTTTTCCAAGGGAATTGGGTCCCAACATACTTGCATTCTCTGAGAATTTCTCCACAGTAGATTTTTCAGCTTTTGGAAGACAACCGGCGACCACGAGGGGTTTGGTTTTTAAGGATTTTATTCGATGAATCATTTTATTTGCAGTCGCATCTTTAACTGAGCAAGTCACTACGATGTTCAAGTCAGACTCTGAAGAATTATCAACTAAGGTGTGTCCGCCATTTAAAATCAATCCGGAAATCATCTCTGAATCTGAAAAACTAGCAGAGCACCCGTAGGCTTCGACAAAAATTTTTGCCATGGTTTATCCAAACAAAGAGTCGATTTCTTTGTTACTCATTAGTTTCTTTGAGACGACTAGTTCTCTTATTGTTTTTCCAGTCTTCAAAGATTCTTTAAACAATTCTGCAGATTTGAGATATCCAATTTTTGGTGTAAGAAGAGTAACAATAACCGGGCTGTTTTCAATGTCTCCTTTCAGTTTTTCTCTATTTGCAGTTAATCCATCAATTAGGTTTTCAGAAAATATTGGCAAGAAATTTTTTAACATGTCGGTGGATTCTAACATACACTTTAACATTCCAGGTAACATTACATTTAGCTCAAATTGACCTGCTTGGGCTGCATTAGAAACAGCTGTGTCATTTCCAATTATGTTAAAACAAATCATATTCATACACTCTGCTAATGATGGGTTTACCTTACCCGGCATAATTGATGAGCCTGCATGAACTGCAGGTATGCCTAGCTCTGCTAATCCTGCTATTGGTCCTGAGGCCATTAATCTAATGTCATTTGAAAGCTTGTTGATTTCAATGGCCAAGTTACGTAATGCTCCAGAAAGATTTGATACTGCAAATTTACTTTGCAGTGAATACTGCATATCTTTTTCGGGTTTTATTGGAAGTTTAGAAACTTTTGCAAGTTCTGATATGGCAATTTTCCTGTATCCTCTGGGAGTATTGGCGCCTGTTCCGACAGCAGTTCCCCCAAGTGCAACATATTGTAATTCTTTTTGAGCTACAATAATTGAATTTTTTGCTTTAGAGATAGATGTAACATATGCTGCAAACTCATTTCCAAGGGTTACTGGAAGAGCATCCATCAAATGAGTTCTTCCAATTTTTTTAAATGAGGAGAATTGTTTTGATTTTTTTGTTAATGATTTGATTAATTTATCAATTGCTGGGATTACCTCTTTGAGATTCATTAGAATTGCCACATGCATTGCAGTAGGGTATGTATCATTACTTGATTGTGACATGTTTACATGATCATTTGGATGGAGGTGCTGGTATTGCCCTTTTTTCTTGTGAAGTGTTTCTAATGCAACATTTGAGATTACTTCATTTGAGTTCATGTTAAATGCAGTTCCTGCACCAGAATTTATCATATCTACTACAAATTGATCAATGTATTTTCCAGCTAGTATTTTATCACAAGCAGTTACAATTGCTTTTCCTCGTTTTGTATCTATTGCTTTTGTTTTCATATTTGCAATAGCTGCTGATCGCTTTATCATTACAAAAGAATTAATCAGATTCCTATGAGCTCTATTCCCTGTGACCTTGTATTGTTGAATTGCTCTTCCAGTAAAGGCGCCATAGTATGCATCTGAAGGGATTTTGACTTTTCCAAGAGAATCTTGATCTAACCGAAATTTCAAGTCCATTAGTCTTTATTTTCCCCATATTCATTGTTTTTCAGGATTATTCATAAATTCATACAATATCTGTAATGGCAATTATTATATAGGAATCCCTAGTCATCGTGCTTAATGAATAAGCGTACTAGTATGCTCTTTAGTATCGCAGCAGTAGCTGTAATGGGAGTAACCTTATTCGGAAGCACATACACACAAACCCAGATTGCTGGTCAATCTCTTGACGTATCAAAATTAGATGTTGATGTCATGGAGAAAATCCATCAGATGGGTGGTTTACAGCTTGTAATGCCTCAAGCATTTGCAGAGACTGATTGTGGCGTGTTAGAAAGCTCTGGACGTAATGTCGTAGAGTTCAATTTGGAAGGGTATAGTGTTGAGCTACCAATTATGGGCGGCAAAACTTTCAATGCCATGACCTTTAATGGACAGGTCCCAGGACCAACATTAAGAGTTACACAAGGTGACGTTGTAAAGATGACTCTACACATTCCAGATTGGGAAGTTACCGGTCACGGTAATGACATGCACGCATCACAAATTTCTGCAGGCGCATTTGAGTCTGTCAATCCTGGTGAAACAAGTCAGTATTGTTACATCGCTGAAGCAGCAGGTATTTTCAAATACCATTGTTCTGGTGTTAAACTAGTTGGTATGGACCAACACGTACTTTCCGGCATGTACGGAATTGCAATCGTTGATCCAGCCAATGGATACAAGAAACTAATGGTAGAAAAGACCAGTGGTAGCGGTGAACTTGACAGAAAGTTCTATTCTGCTGATGCATTAGAGTTCCAACTCCAATACAATCAGTTGTACCTTACACCTGAAGGCAATTATGATGCAGGAGCAATGTTCCAACATCATAACACTGCAACAGTTGTTAATGGAATGCAATTTGGTTATGTACCAAACATGGCTCATAACCTACTTGTAAATGGTGATACCAACAAGAACATCTTTGTTGCACAACCATGGAATGGACTTGAAAACAAGCAATACCAATCACAACTCATGTTTGTTGAAAATGATCAACATGTGAGACTCTTTATTGAAAACCAGGGTAACGAACCAGTATACTTCCACATTGTTGGAGAAATTCTGGATAGAGTAACCCAAGGTAACAGAGTACAATCTGCTGCCACTGAAACATGGTTGATAGGAGGATCACAAGGTGCAATCATTGATTTGGTATTTGATGAACCGGGAGTATACGCAGGAGTTAATCACGACTATGCAGCAATTTACACTGGTGCAGCTTCAATTTGGGTAGCAGGAGATCCTTTCGGCTTGAACCCAGTTTTAGTTGAAAAAGGTGTAATTGAGGCCCCAGTGGCATCTTATGCATATGCATTAGGTAATCCAAGTGATTCTGTACCACCAATGGGAATGAACAGTATTGCACACCCTGCAGTCAACATTCACGGTTTGTACACTGACGAAGTAGCTTCTGAAATGCAAGAAAATGGTGCAATTCCATTATGGGAAGTAATTCCTGTAGTAGCAGAGATGCTTTCTTGATACTTTAACTTCTTTTTCTTTTTATTTTTAAAGAAATATCATTGAAAATTTAAATTATTTTTTGACTTTATTTTCATGACTTCTTATTATGCGATCATCGTACTTTAAAATTATTTTTTATAGCTCCTATCATACCCAAATTTGGAAATGAACAAAAAAGAATTTTCTAGATCCTTTACAGTTTTATTTTTCTCAGTAATCTTACTGACCTCTACTGTTGCAATCTCTATTCATCCAGCTTATTCACAAACGGTACCTGAGACTGGCGTTTTGATTATGAACCCAGAGAAAGATGCTTTTCTCAAAGATGGGAATGGAAACGTAAACGAGGGGGCAAACTCTATTTTACAGCTAAAGGGAAATGCAAGACCAGTAATTGCATTTAATCAGACACAAATGGAGCAAACCATTTCCGACAGACCAATAATTAATGCAACTCTAAGACTGTTCATTGCGGATATCGGCGGCAACTTGGGCTCCGGCCAGCAAACCAATCTTCACAAACTAAACGAAATATGGGAAGAGGGAAATGCAGCCAAATCTGGGGGAAGTATTCCTGGTTCAGGTTCAGGAGTTACCTGGAAGTGTCCAATTGATTCAGACATTTCTGATAATGGACCGGACTGTTCAATCCAGTGGGGTGGTGGAAATTTTAACGCAACTGTTTCCGATTCTATTACTCTGACGAATTCTCTTGGAGGTCAATTTGTAGAGTTTAATTTAACTGGAGATGTTCAATCAATTCTAAATTCAAACTCTACTGACTTTGGTTGGTTGATGAAAAAACAAAACAATGAAGGTGCAGGTACTGTTTCATTTACGTCAAAGGAAGGAACTGCAAACAATCCAGAATTAATTATCCATTATGACAGACCAGAGGCAGTTTTAGCCAACGAGTATATGGATTTAATTGATCAGTTAAACACCGTGGGTCTTGTAATAAACAGTACTACAGTAACTCAAAGTTTTATCAATAATACCAAAGCTGACCTTGATAGGATTGAAGAAATTGTAATTGAATTACAGAATTTAGGTTTTGATGGTAATGCCACATCACAAATAATTTCAGGTTCAGCAGTTGGAACAGTATCATTTTTTGATGATCAAACCTTGGAACCATTATTTGATAAGCAGATTCCAAATGGAACTCTAGCAGTATTTACTTCATTTGGAATAATTGATGAATTTGAAGGAACAACTGGAGAATTATCCTTTGATGATCAAGTAGTTCTCATTAATGGATCTTTAGAACTAGTTGAGGAAATTATTTCTTCAGGTGATGATGATTCATCGAACGCCCTTGTTCTGGGTGCCATTGGAGCTTATCATCCTAGTACAGGAAATACATTTGTTCTTGCTCCATTACTAGGATTTGCCAATCTCACTGTTTCTATCGCAATAATGATTTGTCTTCAAAGTCAAACTTGTGCAAAAGCGTTAGTTGATTTTGTCCGAGATCAGGTTGTAAACCTTCTTAATTTTCTTTATCCAACAGTATTCGTTATGGGTCATAAATTCCATGATAAAAACAACGACGGTTTTCATGATTTGCCAGAAGAAGAACCTCTAGAAGGATTTATTTTCACTATTGCTTCTGCTAGTTCATCACTTTTACCATTTGGAGCATCTGGAACCAATGACACATCAGATCTTAATGGGAATTTTACTTTTCAATTTAAAACGGCAAATAAGCAGCAAAACTTAACAATTTCTGAGGATCCTTTATCGGGATGGATTCCAAACATTAATGGCACAAATGGCTTTATCGATGTTCCATTTAACCCAGATGAAGGTCTTGCTCTAGGTCCGATAAAATTCGGGAATGTAAAAATCCCTGCAAATGGGACTGTAGCATCTGAAACAAAAATTTCCTCTACCTCAGGCAACTTTACTGGTGTTCTTGACAATACTGATCTTTTTGGTTATTCAGTGTCAAATTTAGGTGATCTTGATGGCGATGGTGTTTCAGATTTGGGTGTAGGGGCAGCACATGATGACGATGGTGGTCAAAATAGTGGGGCAGTATGGATACTATTTTTAAATTCTAATGGAACCGTAAAATCTCACCAAAAGATTTCAAATTCTGCAGGCAACTTTACTGGAAATCTATTAAGTTTTTCCGAATTTGGTACAGCGATTTCGAATATTGGGGATTTCGATGGCGATGGTGTTACTGATATTGCAGTAGGTGCTCGGTTAATCGATGATGGATTTAATGCTAATGGAGCAGTATGGATACTTCTTCTTAATTCTAATGGAACCGTAAAATCCCCACAAAAAATTTCCTCTACCTCAGGCAACTTTACTGGAGTTCTTAGCACTGCTTCTCTTTTTGGATCATCAGTTTCTTCCATTGGAGATCTTGATGGCGATAGTGTTACTGATATTATCGTTGGATCCCCTGGAGATAATGATAATGGAATAGTTGGGGATTTATGGGTGCTATTTTTAAATTCTAATGGAACCGTAAAATCTCACCAAAAGATTTCAGATACTGCAGGCAACTTTACTGGAGCTCTTGATGCTAACGATCAATTTGGCAATGGGGCTACTATTATGGATGATTTTGATGGAGATGGTATCACAGATTTAGTTGTAGGAGCTTTAGGAGATGATGATGGTGGTATAAACCGAGGTGCAGTATGGATACTATTTTTAAATTCTAATGGAACCGTAAAATCTCACCAAAAGATTTCAGATACTGCAGGCAACTTTACTGGAAACCTTCATGATGGAGATGCCTTTGGAATAGCGATTTCTAACATAGGTGACCTGGATAACAACGGTGTAACAGACATTGCTGTTGGTTCAATTGGAGACGCTGATGGAGGAAGCCAGCATGGGGCAGTATGGATACTATTTTTAAATTCTAATGGAACCGTAAAATCTCACCAAAAGATTTCAGATATTGAAGGTAACTTTAATGGAGTTCTTCTTGATAATGATCGATTTGGAAATAGTTTGACCAATATGGGGGACATTGATGGAAATGGTATAACTGATTTAATTGTTGGAGCTTTTGGGGATAACGATGGAGGAGGAAACCGTGGGGCTGTCTGGACTTTGTTTCTTGAATGAATAACTTTTTTCTATGAAAACTAAATTTTCTATCAAGTTCTAATTGGTCTGGTTGTCGAAAAACTCGTTAACACCTCATTTAGTCACAAATTAGGCTTTTCTTCAGCTAAATTTTTCCTTATTTTTTGAAAATATTTTCAAATAAGATAAAAATTTGTGAGGTAAACCTTGATAAAAATTTATTTTTAATACGAAATCCACCTCACTCTTTAATGAAATATATTCAGTGGTTCGTTTGCAATGTCATGGGATTTGAAGAATCTGTTTTAATTTGTGATGAGGTTGATCCAATTTTAAATAAAATTTTGGAAGATAATGGTTTGAAAGTTTCTTATGAACCAACAATATCACCTGAGCAAATACTGGAAAAAATCTCTGCTTTCCATATTGTCATTGTAAGAAGTAGGACTACAATAACGAAAGAAATTATCGAAAAAGCTGAGAACTGTAAAATTATTGCACGTGTTGGCGTAGGTTTGGATAATGTGGATCAAGAAGCTGCCAAAGGAAGAAACATTCGTGTAATTAATGCCGTAGAAGGTGCAATGAATGCAGTAGCTGAATTGGTTTTAGGATTAATGCTTTCTTTAGCTAGACAAACTGCCAGAGGTGATAGGGCAATACGCGATGGTAAATGGCTTAAAAAAGAATTGAAAGGAACCGAACTTCGAGGAAAATATCTTGGGATAATTGGAATGGGAAATATTGGAAAAAGATTGGGAAGAGTGGCCAAAGCATTAAACATGAATATTATTGGATATGATGTTATTCCAATCGATGAAGAATTTTCAAAAGAAGTTGGTTTGATGAAGGCTGACCTTAATACTCTTTTACAAAGTTCTGATTATGTATCAATACATGTTCCACTTTTAGATTCTACATATCACTTGATTGACTCTCAAAAATTATCCACAATGAAAAAAACTGCAAAAATAATCAACACCTCCAGGGGTGGGGTTATAGATGAAGATGCTCTTTATGAGGCACTCAAAAATGGAAACTTGGGTGGTGCAGCATTAGATGTTTTTGAGAAAGAACCTGCAACTGATAATAAATTAACTGAATTGGATAATGTAATTCTGACTCCTCATATTGGTGCGCAAACAAAAGAGGCACAATCTTTAGCAGCAAATGTAATTGGAGAAAAAATAGTTCAAATTCTCCGAGGCGTAATTTGAGAGTAGATTTTTTCTTTGGTAAAAATAACTAAAAAAGCTTGACTGATACGTGATTAAATGTCATCTTATTCTTTTTAACACCTATTTTGAGGTTAATCGTTGTTGAAAAATCAGGGCATAGAAAATTTACTATCGCCATTTCGTATAAGTATACCAAGTCTTAACTCTTCACTAAAAATTTCACTTGGATTAATGGTTATTGCAATTTTATCTTCGAATTTGGGTTATGCTGAAACGGCACAAGTAAATGTTGAGGGAAATACTTTTGATATTGATTACCTTGGAGAGGGAGTATCAATTTCTGGCGTTGAACCAGATTTAGATTTTGTCTCGTTGATTTTTAGTGTTGATGTCATTACCTCTCCAGGGACATTGGAGGTTACATTTGAGAGAAGTTTCTTTGATTCTGTATACCAAGGAAGTGATGATGCTTTTATTGTATTAGCTGATGGTGATGAACCATCTTATTCTGAAACTGAAACTACTCCAAGTTCTAGGACTTTGAATATCACACTTCCCTCCGGAACCGATGAAGTTGAAATAATTGGTTCGGTATTTGGACAGCCACCACCAGAACCAATACCAGAACCAACACCACAACCAACACCAGAACCAACACCAGAACCAACACCAGAACCAACACCAGAGCCAACAACAACTCCAACACCAGATCCTACTCCTACACCATTAGAAGATGTTATAGATCCTGATAAACCACGGACTGAATGTGGTCAAGGTACAATCCTAAAAGACGGTGTTTGTCAATTAGATGAAAGGTGTGGTCCAGGTACTGTTCTAAAAAATGGAATTTGTGTAGTTGAATCATCATCAACAGGTATTTCGTTTTCTAAATCCTTGGGCAAGGAATTAGTTTATGGAACCATTGCAGCGTTTGTCATTGCTGGAACAGTTGGAGTAATACTTGGAATAATGGCTAAAGCGAGTAAATCTTCTTAATCATTTTCACAAGAAGATTTCTCATTCATCATTTTGGAAAAATCAAAACCAGATTGTGTGATGGTGCTCTGATATGGTATTACTCCAATTATTTTGGTATCAAAGGTTGTAACTACTATCATGCTACTTGGGTCAAGTCGGACCGGAACTTCTCCATCAAATTGTCCATCCATATGCATAAAAAGATACTGGGATTCAGCAAAATTCTCCGAGTAAAAATTCAACTCTAAAACCTCGATTGTATTCGGATCAATCGTGGTTGGTCCTGCCTCAAAAATTCCTTTAAGATCTTGTACATAGTACGTTGCAATTGAAAATCCATTGAAACTAACAAAAAATGGCATTGGATTACAAATTTGGATTGTTTCATAACTTGCCATGTCAAAATAACTAAATTCAATATTTGGAGTTCCAAGTTGTAATTGTTCAACAGAAAAAATACTCCAAACTCCATAAAGAACAGGAATAATAATTACAATTATTGCAACTGCAGTAATAAGGGAATATTTATTCATGTTTCTATACTGTCACAATTTTTTTATCAATTAAATGTTGAAATGCATTTGCAAAAGTTTCATCTGAGATTTTTTCTTCAAGCCACCAAACAGTAATTATTTTCACCCATTCTGGAATTTGTATATTTCCCAATTGTTCATTATCGATTATGTATGGAATATTGATTGCATCTTTTTCGACAGTTTTTTGTATTGCATCAATTAAAAATCCTCCAGAAATTTCATTGTTAACCCAACTAGCAGCTATTTGTTTGGTGTAATATGGAATAACGACACCTCCAGAATCAACCAAGGTAAATTCAGCAGTATATTGTGCCCCGGAATACTCTAAATCGATAAAGTATTTCCCTTCTTGAAAAACTTGTTTTTCAAACGGATATGGGGATGGAATTTCCGTTTTTAATTTTGAAATTTCAATAGGTATTGCACTGCTGCCCTTCCCTAAATCATCTCTGATGTGAATAATTGCTAAATCTCCTGTTACTTCACTTACTTCAATTGTGTAAACCAATTTTTCACCATAGCCAAAAGTTGTTTGGTTCATTAGTATCTGAATTGTTGGAGCAGCCGATACATTTACAATGAAAATACTTATTGCAAAAATTCCTAGGACAAGAAATCCAATTTTCACATAGGAAACTATCTTTCATTGGTAATAAAAACTGGTTTAATTTACAAGAAATCTTTTTTAATATCTGAGCTACAAATCAGTTATCGAGTTTTCTACGGATACAACTCTTTGAGTGCGGGCAAAATCCCACTCTAAGAGCATTTTAAACAATTTCTTTTTTAGTTATTTTTCAAATAGAAAAGTGCTGATTTTGAACTGATATTAAATACACATTATTTAATTATTAAAAACGAATATTGGCAAAATCACCTTATAAAATCAAGTAATCAATCTAAAAATTGGGATTATCCTTAAGTAATATTTCCTTTGATACAATTTTGGGCGAAAAGAAATGTCAAAACTGGTAAATGACATCGATTATCGAAAATTTTTAGATGAGGCCATTAAACTTGATCCAAACATTAGGTTGGTGGCAATTTATGATGGACAATTTAAGGCCAAATTTCGAGAAGGTGTAGAGAGATATTTTGAAGATGAAGAAATTAAATCATCCTTATCTGAGGCTCAGAATAGATGGACTTCTCGTAAAAAAATGAGTTCTAAAATTGGGGCACCAAAATTTGCAATGGCTCAGTATGGTAAGGTAAATCGAATAACAATTTCGCATGGTAATGACGGAATTATTTTAATGACTACAGAAGTTGATATTGATGTTAATGAATTGGTGAATAAAGTAATAGAAACTCGTATTCGTTTTCTAGATTAACTTTTATTTCAAAAAAAATCTACAAATTTTGTAGCTAAAAAATTATTACAATTTTATTTTTATTTACTCCCAAATTCCAAAAAAGTTTGTATTTTTCGTTTTCTATGTAATATTTGTTCACTCAACATCTTTTAGCGCTATATACAAAAAATCAGTCGATGAAATCATTGGGCCAAGACATTTCTGTAGCAAAACACTTTGTGAAAAATTCAGAATCATGGAGGGTGGCATAATGGATTTTGTACTCGTAGCCCTGGCGATCTTAACGTTTTCAAGTGCTACTGCAGTAACTCCTCAATCAGATACAAATACAGAACCAATTGCTAATGCTGGAATAAATCAAATGGTACCAGTTGGCGGATTTGTTGTTACATTGAATGGAACAGGTTCGTATGATCCAGATGGAGATAATTTATCATATTTGTGGTCATTCATTTCAGTGCCAGAGGGAAGTAATCTTACAATGCCGGTTTGGCCCGTTCCGACATATGTTAATGTAAATTTTACACCTGATATAGTTGGACTTTACGTAGTCGAATTAAGGGTAAGTGATGATTGGGTAACATCGATTGATACAGTTGAAATTGAAATCTATACTGATCCGGAAGTTGAGTTTAGAGGAAAAGCATTGGAGATGTTTCAAAACATGGGAAGTAAAAAGAAGATAATTGACCAATGTCAAGATGTCATTCCATTCTTGGATTGTGTAGTAGATCAGTTCAAGGAAAAATACAAGAACGCTAAATGGGCCCGTTAATACAACGAGAATTTCACCCAGTTTTTGTCTCAAGGAACAATTTGTCATAAATCCGCCTTCCCAAAACATATTTTAGATTTCATAAAATAAAAATTATCCAATCTCCATTAATTTTTAATTTTAATCTATGATATGATTTTCAATAGTGATATTTTATCTCCACTTGATATAGACACAAGTATTTTCTACATTTGATGAAAAAGAAAGCAACAAAAATATTGGAAAATATTCCAGTAACATTAACATCGATAGTTAAAACCCCCATAACCATTCCTCCAAATACCTCAGTATTGGATGCAAGGGATATTTTGATTCGACATAGAATTGGAAGATTAGTTATAGAGTTTGATAAAAAACCGGTAGGAATTATCACTGAAAAAGATATTGCAAAAAGTGTCTCCATATATAGTACAAAACCGATAGGGAAAATTCTAGTCAGAGATATCATGTCAAAAAACCTGGTTACGGTTTCTCTTGATGCTTCGATACATGAATGTGCCAAACAGATGAAAAAGCATGGGATTAGTTCTGTCGTTGTGGTGAATAATAGGCATAAACTGATTGGGGTTGTGACAAAAACTGATCTTGTATCAACCTTTTTAGTTCAAAGTACGGCATCATTAAAAATATCCAAAATAATGACAAAAAAAGTAATCACTGTTTCTCCAGATGAATCCTTGTTTGAAGTAGAGAGTGTTTTATTTAACAATGCAATTAGAAGAGTAGTTGTCACAAAAAATAAGATTCCAGTAGGAATCATTACATATCGTGATTTTATTCCAGCAAAGACTTTTGATTCGTTTACAGAATTTACAGATCCATCAGAATTTGCTCAGAGTTCTCAAATCAATGATGTTAATGCAAATCAATTAAGTCATCTGCTTACCTTTTCTGCAAAAGATATTATGACAAAAAATCCCTTTGTAGTATCTCCTGATGCTGTTGTTTATGTCGCAGCAATTTTGATGATAAGACATGGCATTAGTGGAATTCCAGTAATAAAAAACGAAAAATTAGTTGGAATAGTGACAAAAACAGATATCGTTAACGTCTTGGCAGATGTGAAAACATCAAATTAATTTTTCAATTCTTGAAAAAATGTGAAAATAAGCCTGAATTTACAGTTATTAAAGGGGATTTTATTAGTGCCGATATGCCTGGTTTGCAAGATAAGATTTGGGTGAAACTCTGGAATGAGAATTCTCCCGATATTCGAGATCGAGTAGTTGGTTGGCGAAAGCAAAATGCCATTACCAGAATTGACCGACCTAGTCGTATTCAAAGAGCCAGACGCCTGGGTTACAAGGCAAAACAGGGCATTGTAGTAGTTAGAATGAGAGTTGGAACTGGCGGTATGAGAAAGCAAAGACCACGCGGGGGAAGACGACCAAAACATCTTGGTGTAACTCGAATAAAGGCTGATGATAACATGAAAACGGTCTCTGAAAGAAGAGTTCTTGAAAGATATCCAAACATGAAACTTTTGGGTTCATACTTTGTATACAAAGACGGTATGCATTATTGGTTTGAAATAATTCTAGCTGATCCCCAGCATCCACGAGTTGCTCAGGATAAAGAATTAAGAAATAGAGTCGGTGCACCAGCTGCATAAAATTGAATTTTAAATTATTACTTCCATCTTTGTTGATACTTGTATTCACTCCTGCATTTGGTGCAATTTCTGATGCTACAGGTCTTGTAAACAGATTCGATATTGAAACCGGGGGACAGATATTTGAAATAACGACAACTGCTAATTTTGATGTTGATGAAGTGGAGTTTGATAAAGATCAAAAACAAATCACTCTTTACATCTTTAGTAGTTTAGAAAAAAATTTGGGTGAACTAATTATTCCACAAAAACTTTTGAGTGGAAATTTTACGTTCTATCTAAATGATCAACTATTTGAGCCAAAAATAAACTCGAATAAGAAAATTTCCTTTATTACGCTAAATTTTACTGGTTCAGGTGATAACAAATTAGATGTGATTGCCACAAACTATCTGGAAGATTTGGATAAAGTAGATGAATCTGGGAATCAAGAGAATGTAACTGGAAATGAAACCCCTCCCTCAGAAAATGGTGGATGTCTAATTGCCACTGCGACCTTTGGTTCTGAACTTTCTCCCCAAGTCCAACAATTGAGAGAATTACGAGACAACGAATTGTTACAAACCCAGTCAGGTTCTGATTTTATGTCTGCTTTCAATAATTTCTATTATTCCTTTAGCCCCCAAGTGGCTGATTTGGAAAGGGAAAATCCATTGTTTAGAGAAACCGTGAAAATTTCTATAACTCCTTTACTTTTTTCACTATCAATTTTGAATAGTGTAGACATGAACTCAGAGATTGAGGTTCTTGGATATGGGATTAGTATTATTTTATTGAATATAGGAATGTATTTTGTTACTCCTGCATTAATTATAGTAAGGTTAAGCAAGAGATGAAAAGGTCAAAGATTGGAGTTATAATTATTGCGATAAGTGTAGTAGTTTATTATTCAATAATGTCATTATTGTATAGACTTTAATCAAAATTTTACTTGAAGATTATTGATTTAGTATTTTGTATTGTTTAAATTTCAACATGCATTGTTTTTATTATAAAAAATCTATGGGAAATTATGGAAAATGATAAAATTGCCTTAATTGCAGGGTTTTGTATAGTGGTTTCATTATCACTGGCAATTGTATTTTTTCAATAATATCTCTAATTACAAGTTTTAAAAAATTCCAAAACAAAAATTGGTGAATAGTTTAATTTGATACTATCCTTCAGCAATTAATTTTTGAATCATTGACTCTAAATGTCCAGATCCTCCAAATGAGACATCCCTTAGGATTCCCTTTCTATCAATAAGGATTGTAGATGGAGTTCCTTGCAATGAAAATTTCTCAAAGGTTTCTGCAGAAAATTCTTTTGATTTAAAATGATCCTTTACTCTTTGAATAATTTGGTTTCTATAATCTTCAGGTTGTGAGTCAAACTCTGGAAGTTGAGCGTAAATAAATTTCATAATCTGTTCTTGGCTTGCTTCTCCATCAACTTTGGATAAATTATCCATCCCTAGAGGAAAAGGAATTTTGAAAGGCAATTTGTTACCATCCTGTAATTGTCCATACATCGAAAGTGCTTTTTTTGTCTCTCCGATTACTTCTCCCGTTTCTGCCAACATTTTCAAATTTTCTAGAGTATTTTTATCATAATCCTCAAAAGCTGTTGCTATTCCTAAAACTCTTACTCCATCATCTTTGTACTTGTTGTAAATCTCTATTGCCTCTGGAATTGCATTCATGAAGCATCCAGGACAATTTACTTGAAACACCTCAACTAAAACAATCTTGTCTTTTTCCTGCTCTAAACTAGTTGGAGCTCCTTGAATCCATTCTGATACCCCTAGATTGGGCGATTTTTGTCCTATTACTGCGCTCAACAAAAATAATCACATTTTTTCCATTAAATACATATCTAAAATTTTTAGATCCATTCCTTCGAGAAAAGTTACTTTTAATTTTTATATTTTTTATCTACTAATTACATTCAGAACAAATCTTGTCACTTGAAACTTTTCCTCTACGATGCTCTAGCTGATATTCATGAGAAATTTCCTTTTCCTCTATTTCTTTTCCACACTTTCGACAAACAAACATTATTTCAATTCCTTAAGATCAATTTTTAGATTCAAATCCTCTTTTACAATAGGGATTAACCGTAAATTCTGGTCTTTTTTGGTTCAGGTCGTTACCTTGACATCATTACATGTTCATCAAATTTAAGAAATGTGTTTATTCTCAGAATAAAAATTAAAAATTGAATAGTTTGATTAGCCTAATATAGGACACAAAAACCTCCAAAATCAAATGCAAGTAGTAACCGAAGATAGACTTCAACTTTTTGCAGCAATGGAGGCTAAATATGAACAAAAAGATACACAATATTTTGTAAATCTTTTAGACCATCCTGATTATGTTATTAGAACGAGAGCAACTTGCATCTTGGTAGACTTTGGTGGCGAAGATAAAGTTCCCTATATTGCCAAAGTTCTCAAACATGATGAAAATGAGCTGGTAAGACATGAAGCTGCATTTTCATTGGGGCAGATGTGTCTTTCTAGTGGAATATCTCCACTTGTTAATTCAACTCTAAATGATCCTAGTATGTTTGTAAGACATGAAGCTGCAATTGCACTTGGGGTCATTGGTTCAACAGATGCAAAAAACGCTTTAGAACAAGCTCTAAATGATCCTGATAAACCAGTTGTAGAATCTGCGGTAGTAGCTTTATCTAATATTCAATTTATGGAGAAACTTAGTAAAAATGAAAAGTTTGCTAAATTAACGGGGGGATAAGATGAATCTTACATATGGAATAATTATAGTAGTTGGTTTGCTCATTGCAGGTATTTTAGGTATGATTGCAGCAGATCCTGGTTATCTTTCAGAAGCTCCTGCAATGCCAACTGGAGAAAAACCAACTATTTGTACAATGGAGTGGTTACCCCAATGTGGTGTGGATGGAAATACGTATGGCAATTTGTGTATGTTGCATGTTGCAGATGTTGAATTATCTTATCCTGGTGAATGCGTTGTCGCTGAACCAGGAACAACTGGTGCTGTGACAGAACCAACACCAGAACCAACACCAGAACCAACACCAGAACCAACACCAGAACCAACACCAGAACCAACACCAGAACCAACACCAGAACCAACACCAGAACCAACACCAGAAAGTTCCACTATGGCAGCACCTATAGCGCCTCAAACTCACGTTGTATCATTAGCAGAAGGAAGCGGAGTTCCTGGATGTGAAGAAACTAATGAATGCTATCTTCCATACTCGATAGAAATTTGGGTGGGTAATACTGTTTCTTGGGATAATATTGATTCTGCGGCCCACACAGTAACTGCAGGAAGTTCCGCTGATGGCCCATCAGGTGTTTTTGATAGTAGTTTGTTCATGTCAGGAAATACTTATGAATTTACTTTTGATGAAGCAGGAACTTATCCTTACTTTTGTATGGTGCATCCTTGGATGACAGGTGAAATAATTGTAATTGAATTTGAAGAAATGGTCGTGATTCCAGAAGAAGCAACTCCAGAAGAACCCTCTGAAGAACCAATGGTTGAAGAGATATCTTCAGGTCCTGCCGAAGTTTTAATGGCAATAGGTTCTGGTGCACCAGGATGCCAAGAATCGAATGAATGCTATCTTCCTTATCAGATTGAAATTAGTTCAGGTGAAACCGTAATTTGGAATAATGTTGATTCTGCAGCTCACACAGTAACAAGTGGGACACCGTCAAATCATGATGGCCTTTTTGATTCAGGAATGATGATGGTAAATCAATCCTGGGAGCATAATTTTGCTGAATCTGGAGAATATGATTATCATTGTATGCTTCATCCATGGATGACTGGTAAAGTAATTGTAAATTAAACTCTAAAGAGCTGTAACCTTACTTCCTTGTTCAGTTGATTCAAATCTGTAAATTTTTTCAACAGAAGAATCTTCAAAAATTTCTGCATCATGAGTAATTATAATGAATTGCATTGGCATCTCGGAATTTGAAATATTTGATAGTTGTGACAAAACTTCTACCAATGATTTTTTTCTTTCAGCATCAAGATGAGTTGTAGGTTCATCAAGTACCATTAAGTTAAGATTTGATGAACCTAAAAGTTTAGCCATACCTAGTCTCAAAGCCAGAGCAACACTCACTTGTTCACCTCCACTCAGGGATTCTAAATCTAGAGTCTCCTTTTTGGAATAGCATGTAATAGTGATATCCCTTAACTTTTCTGAAAGTTGTATTCTTTGAATTTTCGTATTAAGAAGGGTAAGGTATTCTGAGGCTTTAATTGAGATGGTATTTAGGGCCCATGATCTTAAGCTGGTTGCAACAGAGCCGTCTCTGCTGAATACATTTGATTGGATAGAATCTAATTGAACCATGTATTCTTTTACAGTTTTTAATTCGATTATTGCTTTTTGGATTGTTTTTATTTGTGTTTCATTTTTTGAAATTTTTTCCATCACCGCTCCTAACTGCTGATCAATTTCCGAAAGTTGGGTTTGTTTTTCATTTATAGAATTTTTAAGTTTCCTGAATTTATTTTCCTCAAATCCTTTGACTTCTCCTTCCAATTTGGATATATTTTCAAAAATAGTTTTAGCATGTGAATCAATCTGAGAAATTTCTAAAAGATTACCATTTGAGGAGAAAGGAATTTTCTGTACGTTTATTTTTTTAATTTCTAACTCTTCCTTGATTTTTTTTAACTCCGCTTCATTTGTGATTGAATGAGCTTTCAATAGTGCTTCTGCATCTCTTGCATTTTGTAATTTCCTTACAAACTCTAATCTTTTGTTGGTGTACATTTCCTGTTCATTTTTAGAAGCAACTATCTGTTTCTGTATTACAACAAGTTCCTCCTTTAGATGTTCTTCTTGAAACAATGGATTGAGTTTTTCAACCTCTGAATCACAAACAGGACATTTGTTATCATGTAACTGAAGTGTGGCCGCAAGCACAAGTTTTTCTTTAAGGGATGCTGCCTTATTAGACAATTCTTGGATTTTTTTTTGGACCCCTTCCAATGCAGAATCTACTTTCTCACTTTTTGATTCTAAACTGGTTTTCAATTCCACATTTTGAAAACAGCCTTCACAATCTTGTATTTTACGCTCATTTTGAGCAATTTCTTGCTGAATTTCTCTAATAGCTTCCCTTGCGTAAGATTGCAGCTCTTGTTTTCTTAATTCTAATTGTTTTATTTTATCAATTTTTGGTGTTTCTTCTTCTACTTTTTGACGTAAGTTTGTGAGTTCCTGTTGTAATTTTTTCTGGCTATTTTGTAGATTTTCTTTTTTTGGTTTAGTCTCTTGAAGTTCATGTTGATTTTTTTCCAAGTCTCGCTGCAGAATATCTGTATGGGTATCATCATATCCTACCTTATCTCTAATTTTTTTCCGAAAATCTTTAGTAACTTCTTTCATTGAATTGGAAGCAACATCGAGCTTATCAATACCAATTACCGCATTTAGTAATTCTTTGAATTCCTTTGGTTTGGATTTAATTATTGAATTTAGTTCTCCTTGTTGAACTATAGATGCAATTTTTAATTTTTCAAAATCCAAACCAATAATTTTTTCAATTTCATGTGTCATTGACTCTCCAAACTGTTTTCTTTCTCCTGCTGCAATTTCTACAATTCCATCATCGACTTTTTCAGAAAACTTTGCTGCTAATCCTCCTTTACTATCTATTTTTCTAACCGCTTGATACTGTTTTCCATTAATTGAAAATTCAACTTTTGAAAATCCTTGTATTGTCCCCCGCTTTATCAAACCTTTATTTGATTTTCTTGTATGGTGACCAAATAAAGCAAAAGTTAGAGCGTCTATTATGCTGGATTTACCAGCTCCATTAGTTCCCACAAACACAGTTACTCCATTTTCAAAGTCTAATTTTGTTTCAGAATGTGATAAAAAATCCCCTAGTTCAATTGAGGTAATCATTTCTTTTTTTCCTCTTTGAATTTTTCAAAACTTTCTAAAACAATCTGTGTTGCCTCTTTGATTTGTGTTAATGCCAACGGTGGGAGGATCTCCCTAATAGCGAAGTTTGCAATTTGTTCAGATCCTAATGCATTTACTGATAATCTAAACATCTCATCGTCAATCACATTTGGTCTATCAAGAAATACAGATGAATCCAAAACTTCCTTGGATATAATTCTCCAAAAACATCTCAATGTTTGTGCCTGAAGCCGACTAATCTGTGCCTGAATATGGTCAGTTTCTATATTTTCTCCTTGAATTTTTATCTCAACAATTGGTTTTCGTTCTAAATCTGATATTTTTTCTGAAATCTCATTTACCAATTCTCCCAATTCTTCATAGTTTGTTTTGAATGAAAATTGTGGTCTAGTGTTCAGTTCAATCCAATTTGGAGTTGCCTCTTTTTCTGAAATATCTACCTCAAAGAATCCTTTTTTACTTTCTTGGATTCCCTCACTTGTTGTGAGTTCAATGGATCCTGGATATGCCACAGGACCTGAAAGATGATTAAAATTTTTAATGTCTGTGTCATGAAGATGTCCCAATGCATAATATGAAAAATTTTTTGGAAGATCAGTAGATTGTAATTCTCCTGCAAACTTGTTAAATTCAGTAATTCCTTGGTGAAGTACTAAAATTTTATGTCCATAATGCTCTTTAGCTAATTTATCAACTGCCATAAATTTTTCTTCAAACTTTGAAATCTCAGCTTTTCTAATTTTATCAAAACCTGCCAAGAGTATTCCTTTGTATTCGATAGGTTTTCCCTGTCCAATGTATCTTGAAAATTCTAAGTTGTGATAAACATAAGGGATAGGAGTAGTACGAACCCTACTAATGTCGTGTTCTCCTAAAATAAAAAATGAGTCAATGTTGTTTTGTTTTAATCTTTTTAGGCCATTTGCCATTTGAACAATCGCAGTCCCACTGGGATTAGGGACATGAAAAATATCTCCTGCAAATATCACAAAATCTACATGATCCTTAATTGTTGTATCTATTGCTTCATTGAAAGCTTGATAAACATCTTGTTCTCGCTCTTCTGATGCATATTGTACTAATCCCAAATGTGTGTCTGAAATATGTGAAAATATCATTTAATCTAACAACAAATCTTTTTGAACCAATCCTTGTGTGGACTCTGCAGCAATCTCATTCATCTTTTCAGCATTTGCCCATGCATTTACAGCACTTTGATCAGAACCCATGATCTTCTCTTTGACCTCATCGACATGAACCAAGGATGGAAGGTTTGCCCATTGGCCTACAAGTATAGCGTCTCCTACATTCAATGAGGTTAATTGAGAAATCAATTCACGACTGGTCGATTCTGTAGCTGAGGCTATTTGACGTTGGTCGTCCTCTTGAATTATCTTCATTATGGCAAAAGAGCCCATTTGGCTGAGAACATTAAGGTCTACACTTCTAGGCCTTTGAGAAACAATTCCAAGACCTAATCCAAACTTTCTTCCTTCCCTTGCAATTTTAGCTGCCCAATACTTCGCACTGGTATCGTGATCTTTTGGAATAAACACATGGGCTTCCTCTATAATTACAAAAATTGGTGAATGAAACTTGTAGTTTCGTTCTCTTTTTGATCTCCCATGTTTTGCAATGCTTGCATCTTTCCTATCTTTTAATAACTGCTGTAAATAAAATGCAACTGCTACGTTGGCCTGTTTTTCTGACAGTTCTGAAATGTTTAGAACATTTGTTTTCCCTTCTTTTATGAAACTCACGGGATCTCCCATGTCAGGATCTAAAATATCTTCAAATCTTTTTTGTGCTTCTTCTACAATATCCTGCACACGATAGGCTGATGTTCTTATTTCTTTTAATTTTTTATCCTCAGCGTTTACGATAAATTCTAATTCATTTTCTAATTTATTCCAAAATTCCTTTGATTCTTTAACACTTTTGGTAAAAGCCATTCGTAAAACTCTTTGCTGTACATTTGCACCATCCCTTATTTCTAATACTTCTGATAACTGGTCTGCATCTAACAATCGTGGATTAATTTTTGCATCCACTACATTGATTCTAGGAATATTTAGTGTAGTATAGTCATTATGATAATCAAAAATGATTACAGTTCCCTTTAGTTTTCCAATTTGTTTTGTAATTAAAGAAACAAGATTACTTTTTCCCATCCCCGTCATTGCTAAAATTCCTAAATGCCTAGAGACTATCTTATCCAAGTTGACTTTGGCTTCAATTGTTTTATTCCTTAACAGATTTCCAATTTTTATCCAACCTTCCTTGGAGGAACTGAAAATCTTTTCCAATTCGTGTTTTTCGGGTTGGGCTATTTCCGTGCCTGGGATTGGGGGAATGGCGGGAATAATTGATTGACCCTTTTGCAAATTATCTAAAAATCCTAAAATTCCAATGTTTGAAGTAAAGGTCTTGTCTCTTTTGTTAATTTCTGCAATTTCAATACTTTCTGCTGCCTCGTCATAATTTCTAACATCTGTAAATGCTGCACTTGATATTTTGGATTTTTCAACCAAACCTAGTATTCTTCCTTCTTCAGTATCAATTATTACATATTCTCCAACGGAAAGAGGTCTTGAGGTAAGGGCAGTTACAAAAGTTGGTTTTGATTCTCCAATAACATAACCTAAGCTCATCCTAGAACCTCCCGTGATCCAATTTCATTACTTAACCCCAAAAGGCTTACCATCTTTGCAAGTTCCTTGTCGGATATTTTACAGTTATTGTGAGCAAGTTTAAGCGCATACGGATACCCTCCAACACTATTTTTATATAATTTGTTCAATACGGATTTTATTTCATTTTCGGGGTGATCCTCTCCCAAAAATTCCAATTTGATAATTGGTGTAGACTCACTTAATCTCACAAAGGTAGATGCAATTGTCTTGTCAGAACCATACTTTTTTTCTACAAATAATTTTGAGAATCCAGGAGAATTTGTTATGTGATTGTAATAAAAAATATCTCCAGCCAGTGATCCCAAATTTTCAAACTGTTTTTTTGTATTCGAAGTTTTTGCTATGAATATCACGTTGTTTTTCTTTTTCATCGTCTTAACCACCAAAGAATCTAAAGTTGATTGTCTAGTCATAAATTGAGAATGAAGAGATCCATCCATTAAAACTAAATCTACTCCCTCTATGGTTTTTTCACATGCCTCTATCTCCATTTTGCTTGCAATTCTTGAAATATCAATATCCGAACCCAGACCAGAATCATGTAAATCTGCTAGTATCTCCCCGTCAGATTTTACAGAAACTGCAGTCGTTGCCCAAAGTTCTATTCCCTGAAATTTTGTATTATTAAAACTGGAATCAATTCCAGCAATCACAGATTCGTGTTTTGCAGGCTGGTATTCTATCCAATTTTCTCTGGCTTTTTGGAGGATTTGCTCAAATTTTGGTCCTTTTAGAACAGAGAGTATTTTTTCTCTATTCATTATTGCGTCTTTGTAGACAGTATTGAGCACAAAAATGGTTAGTTTTTTTGAATAAAATCTTTAGGTTATACTAAATGTTGACAAATGAATTCTGATTTTTTAAATTCCCCACATAGGGGATTTTATTTTTGAGCCTATTTTTTCATAAATTAATACATTAGGTTATCCTATTTTTAAAAATGCTTTAATATTGATAATTAGGGTAAGAATTTACAATGGCAGACGAAGTTAAAGAGGAACCACTAAAGGTAATAGCTCTTGACAAAATTGCAGCTCTAATAACTGCAGCGTTTGGTCTAGTGGCAGCTCTGGCATGGAATGAGGCAATCAAGGCAATTTTCAAAGAAATCTTTGGAACTGCCGAAGCTATTGGTCCATTGCTAATTTATGCAATAGTAGTAACCGTTGCAGCAGTTATTCTAACGATTTTAGTTGCAAGAGCAGTAGTCAACGCAAAGAAAAACGCTTAATCACCCAAGTTATTTATTATAATCAATGATAATTTAGGGAGTTTTTTTATTTTTAACTTTCAACAAGAGAAAATATCTATGACTCAAAAAGATTCAAAGACTAGGGACACGCAGAAAAATTTTTGATAAAGTAGAAGTTTTTTCAGAAAAAAATGGGAGGTCTGTCATACACAAAAAGTAACAAGACTCCTGTCAATAACACAAAGGATGCCATAAAGTAAATCAATATATGAAATACCCCGATTTTTTTCCTAAAGTAATGTCCTACAAACACGATGATTATCCCCATGGCTACAAGCCCTATTCCTAAGAATAAATTCCCAACTTCCAATATTAACACGAAAAACAACCACTATATTTTTGTCTCTAAATGGTTTATAAAAAATAATGGTTATCCAATTTTTCCTTTCAGGATAATTTTCTCATCAGTTCCAGAGGGCGTTGAAGTATCGATGTATCTAATCTCATACCAATCCCCAATATGGACAACCTCTCCATCTAATAGGCGAGGAATTTTAATTTTAACCTCAAAGATGTTCGTGTTTTCTCCGGTTTCAAGAAGATAACTTGAATTTGCATCAAAACTTGGATTTGCTAGAGTAATTCTGATCCCTCCCTCCCCTCGATATTCTAATTGGTTTATTGGAATCCTATCAACGTCTTGAGAATCTCTATTTGCATCAGGTTCGTAAAGACGCACAGTAAACTCATGCCCTATTCTTGTTTTGTCTGAAGACGTTTGAATTTGTGCATATGTTTTCTGCAGGGGAATGGATTTTACAAGAATTCGTGGTTCTCCTGCTGCATCTGATTCATCCATATATCTTACCTCCACAATATCTTCTTGATTGATTGGCCTTCCGTTAATTGTATCCGGCAATTCCAACTTTGCAAAAAATACGCCAGTATCAGGGCCTGTTTCGATCATTCTTTCAGGACCTTCAACTGGTATTCCATTAATTGTAAATTCGAGTAAACCTATGGTCGATACTATTTCTACTCCCGTATGTGCGATATTCAAATCATCATCTGTAATGTAGAAATTCACAAATGATCCACCCGAAGCAGGAATATTTTCAATTTCATTTTGTGCATCTTTGAATTTAACAGATGTTTTTTCATCTAATTGTGGTTGCTCTGTTTTGTTTTCCACATCGGTAATCTTGATTGGAATAACTGCCAAACCTAAACTTTGAAATCTTTCGGCAGTAGTTGGCTTTACGCAAGCAGGTGCTCCATTATTTCGAATTATCAGATCGAGACCTGTTTTACAAACAATGCCCTCAATTGGAATCCCTTTCTTTAATTGTTTTTTTGGTGCTTCAACCTCTGCATCCACCGGAATTGCCAAAGAGAATAGGAGAAATAATGTAAATCCAAAAATTACCGTACTTTTAGATGATAAACTCATACAATTACTTCCTTTTTTTATCATAAATATATTGGTGATAAATCCTACTTGTCAAATTACATTCAGACACAAAAATCAACCATGAGAATCCGTGTATTGATTATATTAGATCAAAGGAATTTAATTATGAAATAAATTGATTGACAAAAGATTCTTGTTTGTACCTATTTTTTTCTTGATGTTACTTCCCACTTCAAAAGCTGATGCAGAGCATGTATTAGATGTGGAGGCCTTTGCCCAATATCTTGATATTTCTCAATTAGAATCTGACAAATTTGTTCTTGAAATTGATGGGAATTCATATGATCTCTATTATGGATATCATGGGAGTTTGGATGCAATGGGAAGCGATTTTCAAGACCCTACTCTTTCTGAAATAATTGTAAACAATGAGAGAAAGTCTTTGGAAATTACAATGATTGAGGTTCCTGAGAGAACTGATTTTTGGGTTAGGGTACCTTTTGAGGTAATTTCCGCAGAAAAAGAGAATTACCAAATACTAGTTGATGGAGTCGACACTGGCTACGATCTCATGAAATTTCCAAATGACTATGTATTTGGAGTATTCATTCATGAGAATACCGAGCATATAGAAATAGTTGGAACCACCGTTATACCCGAATTTGGAACTCTTTCAATTTTGATTTTTTTCTTTGCCTTATTTGGCACAATTTATTTGGTTAAAAAATCGGCTTTTTACACCAATTTGACTACCATTAATTAAGCAACATTTTCTAGTTTATCTCGATGAAGAAAGTTGCGTTGTTAGGATGTGGAGCCATTGGGACTCAGATATCTTTGGCAATAGATTCTGAAAAATTTCCTGCCAAACTAACACACGTTTATGACGGATCAAAAGATGCTTCCTTGAGACTAGTTGAAAAATTAAAAAACAAACCTGTAATCGTTGAAAACCCTCATTTGCTATCCTCAAATCAAGTTGATATTGTTGTTGAAGCCGCATCACAAGACGCAGTAAAAGATGTTGCATTAAGTGTTTTGCAAAATAAAAAAGATTTGATGATCATGAGTGTTGGTGCATTGCTTGATGAATCCATTTATGAAATTTTATCCGAGGCCTGTAAAGATTTTCAAAAAACTATTTATCTTCCCTCTGGAGCCATTGCTGGTTTGGATGGAATTAAATCTGTTCAAAACGAATTAGAAAATTTATCGATTACCACCAGAAAACACCCACGCTCACTAAAAGGAGCAAAATTTTTTGAAAACTCTGACATCAACTTAGATTCACTTGAATCAGAAACTGTAGTTTTTCAAGGAAATGCAAAAGAAGCTGTTTCATTATTCCCTGCAAACATCAATGTTGCTGCTTTACTTTCTCTTTCGGGAATTGGAAGTGAACAAACTAAAGTAAAAATTGTTGCAGACCCAAATACTGATAAGAATACTCATCATATTGAGGCATCTGGAACTTTTGGAAAAATGACTTTTACCATTGAAAATTACCCTGATTCAAATAATCCTAAAACTAGTAGGTTGGCAATTTTATCTGCGATAGAAACCCTGAGAAAATATTGTTCTAACGAGATTCAAATTGGTACGTAATATGGCAAATATTGCCACTATTACGAAAATCAGATAGAATTATGGGCATGTTCTTAGTCTTTAAATTCTCTACAACGCCATTTCTCGTTGGACTATGTTAGTTCAAGATACTTCAAAATTAAAAGAAAATATTTTACGCCTAAAAAAAGAAAAAGATGTGGTAATTCTTGCACATAATTACCAAATTCCTGGGATTCAAGATGTGGCAGATTTTACAGGTGATTCGTTGGGTTTGTCAAGGCAAGCTGCAAAGGTTAATCAGAAAACAATTCTCTTTTGTGGTGTTCACTTTATGGCAGAAACTGCTGCTATTATCAGTCCTCACAAAAAAGTATTGATACCTGATTTGGAAGCGGGATGTTCACTATCTGATTCTATTACTTTAGATGAATTAAAAAATTGGAAAAAAGGTCATCCTGGAGCAATTACAGTTGGTTACGTAAACACCACAGCTGAAATAAAATCTGAATTGGATTATTGTTGTACCTCTTCAAACGCAGTAAATGTAGTAAAGGCAATTCCAAAAGATAAAGAAATTTTATTTTTACCGGACATGTTTTTAGGTTCTTATGTTGCAAAAATGACAGGAAGAAAAAATATGAGTATCTGGGCAGGGGAATGTCATGTTCATGCTGGCATTACTCCAGATGATGTAAACAAAAAATTAGATTCCATGAAAGAATCTGAATTTGTAATTCACCCCGAATGTAGCTGTACCACTCCAATGTTGTATGATTTGGCATCTGGAAGTTTTGATGATAGAAATGTTTCAATTCTTTCAACGGAGGGAATGTTAAATCATGTAAAAGATTCTAACGCAAAAAACTTTGTAGTTGCAACTGAAACTGGAATATTATATAGGATGAAAAAGGAAAATCCGGGAAAAACATTTGTTCCAGCATCCGAAAAAGCAGAATGTCAATACATGAAGATGAATACTATGGAGAAGGTCTATGATTCATTAGTCGAGGACAAATATGAGGTCACTGTTCCAAAAGAAATTGCCGACAAGGCAAGATTGGCAATAGATAGAATGCTTGCAATTAGTTAAACCCTGAAATTACCTTCAAACTCCATTCTCAAATATTTGATTTTTTGGCCTCATTAAGGGTATTATTTGGGTATGATTAGCTCAACATAGGTTGGTTGGACTTTTTGGGTTAGGGTCAAAGGATCCAGGGAAAAAAAGTATTTCGAAAAAAAAGAAAGAACTACGAAAATTAGTTAAAGAAAAGAAATATGATTCCGCCTTGAGAATAGGATCTGAAATTCTAAAAAAAAATCCAGATGAAAATGATGTTTTATTTATTATCGGTGGAATTTATTATATGAAGGGAAAATATCGAGCAGCCATTTCACATTTTGAAAAATCTCTTCAGATTGGCACTCACGATGTTGAAGTCTTGATTCTTAATGCAAATTCACATTTCAGATTAGGCAATTTTAAACAGGCAGTTATCTGCTGTGACACCATTAAAGAAATCGATCCTAAAAACAAAGCTGTAGTGGAATTGCTAGAAAAAATTGAGTCAGCAAAAAAATAACTAGATTTCTAAACTCATGTCTATTCCTTTAACAGAATTGGTGATACTTCCCACCGAAATTATATCTACACCCGTTTTTGCATATTGAGATATATTTTTTGAAGATATTCCTCCCGAGGCTTCAATCTTTACCTTGTTACGTAACCTTCTTATTTTTAGATCTTGAATAGTTTTTTTAATTTGTCCTGGTGAAAAATTATCAAGCATAATTATTGTTGCCCCTTCTTTTGCCGCCAGTATGGCATCTGAATTATTTTCTACTTCCACTTCAAATTTTTTGTATCGTCTTTTTGCTTTTTTTATTAAATTCAAAAGAGAATTACTTACTGCTATATGATTATCTTTTATCATGACCATCTCATCTAATCTTAATCGATGTTTTTCTCCTCCTCCAATTTTTACTGCTTCTTTGTCAAAAAATCTAAGGCCAGGGGCAGTTTTTCTTGTTGCAAAAATTTTAGTTTTTTTATTGGGCATCTTTGCAACTAGGTTATGTGTTTGTGTGGCAATTCCACTCATTCTGGTTAATAGATTCAAAACAGTTCTTTCACAGGTGAGAATTTGTCTAGCATCGCCTGAAATAATCATTATTGCCTGATTGGGAGTTATTTTCTGGCCATCTTTTTTTAGAATTCTAACGGTACATCCTTTGAGGTTGAAAATCTCCTTGGCAAATTTTACCCCTGCAACAACGGCCTTTTCTCTGGATATTATTTTGGCAGATATTTTTTTCTTGGATAAAAGAGAACTTGTAATATCGCCCTTACCTATATCTTCAGAAAGAAAACTTTGTAATTCTTTTTTTAAATTAAACTCCAATAATTTGATATGGTTTAGTTGTGATTTTAATGATTTGGTAAATGATTTTTTTTAAGTAAATTTCTATGTTACTTTTATTGCGTACTTGCCTTTTGTAGTGATACCCAGAGTTGCCGCAATCTGTGAGTTTGTGGGTTCCACTACTAAAACTACTCCATTCCAATCAGGGGTTAAATCTGAAGATTTACAATTTGGGCAAACTTTTCCGATGGTCACAAACTTGCATTTTCTACAAGCCATTTCTCGTGCCATCTTTAACTTGCCTCAGCTTTTGCTTCTTTGGCTGGTTTTTCTGATTCATTTGAACCTTCACCTGCTTTTTTGATCTCTTCTTCAATCCATTCATGTGCTCCAAGGAATGGCTGTCGACATGTAATTCCAATTTTACCCATTGTTGCGGCTTTACCCAATGAGACTGCTGTGATCCTTGCGCGCAAAATTGAACCAACTTTTAATGTTCGTCCACTTTGATTTGCTAAGATCATTCCAGATTTTACATCACTCTTTAGGTAATCATCCATAACTTGTGACAAGTGCAATAATGCATCTGTTGGACCAATTCTTACAAACGCTCCAAAGTCTGTAATATCTACAATTTCTCCGTTAACAATTTCTTGAAGTTTGGGATAAAACGTTAATGCGTCAAATTCCACTTTATGAAATGTTCCTCCATCGCCTGCTATCATTTTACCTATTTCTTCGACTTTGGCATCTAAGATCATGATAATGTAACCCAAATCTACATTAATCATACTCTCGTACTTTTCTTTGAGAATGTTCAAGGCTGCCTTTTTTAGAGTGGTCCCAAACAAGCTTGGGGGAATCCTAACAACATCACCTAGTGTGGATATAGAAAACAACTGTGATGGATTTCACTAATTTCAATTTATGAATCTTTGGGTAATTCAGGTTGATTTTACGAAAGATTTTATGAAAATTACAAATTTTAGGGGACTTTTTTAGAAGTTTGACTTATGTTTAAATAAAGTAAAATGACTTTTTCACGCAATGGTTGGGATAGATCAAGTTCTTGAAAAACTTAGTACTGTTATCGACCCTGATTTGAAAAAAGATATTGTTTCAATGGGAATGATTAAAGACCTTGAACTTAATGATAGCAACTTAAAATTTACTTTAGAACTTACCACACCTGCTTGTCCATTTAATGTTGAGATTGAGGATGATGTTAGGCGAGTAATCGGTGAAATGTCTGAAGTAAAGAACTTTGATCTAAATGTAACGGCCAAAGTTATGGAAGGTCGCTCACTTGATGACGACACGGCAATGAAAACTGTCAAAAATATTATTGGAGTCGCAAGTGGAAAAGGTGGTGTTGGAAAATCTACGGTATCCCTGAATTTAGCTTTGGCTTTATCTCAAACAGGAGCTAAAGTTGGATTGCTTGATGCAGATATCTATGGTCCAAGTATTCCTCTTATGCTTGGTATGAAGGATGGATTTATGGAAGTAGAAGAAAATAAACTTCAACCCGCTGAATCTAATGGAATCCAGGTGGTATCCTTTGGTTTCTTTGCAGAACAATCTCATCAGGCAGCAATCTATAGAGGACCAATCATTTCTGGAATTTTAAAACAATTTTTAGTAGATACAAATTGGTCTAATTTGGATTATCTAATTGTAGATCTACCACCAGGAACGGGTGATATTCCTTTAACCTTGGCGCAAACAATTCCCATTACTGGAATTTTAGTGGTAACCACTCCCCAAGAGGTTGCAAGTAATGTGGCAGTAAAGGCAATTGGCATGTTTGAAAAACTAAACGTTCCAATTATTGGTGTTGTTGAAAATATGAGTCATTTTGTTTGTCCTAATTGTAACGACAAGCACTATATTTTTGGTGACGGTGGTGCCAAAAAAATCAGTGAACAATTTAAAATTCCTTTCCTAGGAGAAATTCCATTAAACTCTGGCATAATGTCTGGTTCTGATTCAGGAAAACCAATAATGATTTCAAATCCTGATTCTCCAAGTGCTGTTGCATTTCAAAGTGCTGCAAAAAATATCGCAGGACAATGTAGTATTCTTGCATCACGATTGCAAGAAGAGATGGCGAATGAAAGTAAAACTGATGAACCTGCTCCAGAGGCAAGTACTAATTAATTTTTATTTTGAAATTACCTGATTCCCAAAGGGACAAGATGAAAAATCCCCTTGGTATTTTATTGCCTGAAAAAGATACAACCAAACAAAATATCCAAAAATTAATTGAAAAAAACAGTTTTGTCATAACTGTTGGTGATAGAACCACGCAAAAGATGATGGAATTTGATATGATGCCATCTGTACAGATAATCGACGGTCAGGAAAAAAGAATTAAACACACTATTCCAGAAAATTTAGGAATCTCTACTTTACTAACCTGTAATAATCCCCCAGCAGAAATAACCCCACAAAGCATTGATACAATAAAAAAAGCATTCAATTCCCAAACTCCAGTCAGAATAATGGTAAAAGGAGAGGAGGATCTTTTAGTATTGCCCGTGTGTATTTTGGCCCCTCCAAACTCAGTAGTAATGTACGGCCAACCAAACGAGGGATTGGTAATTGTAAAAGTAACTCCAGAAATTAGAAATAAAACACAAAAACTACTTGATTTAATGGAATAATTGGGGAGTGATGAGACGGTGGCTGTATGATTCGTGATTACACTACAAAAGACTCTGACCCCGTTAATTCACCCTTAACCTTTTATTTCAAAAAAAAATTTGATTTTTTTTGAAATTTTTTAGGCAAGTCATTATTTTTTATCATTTCGAATGATATGACACTGGAAAATTGAAAAAATTTTGTTTAGATGAACAAACGCCTTCCTAAATGGGGAAACAAATCAAACTATTTGTGAGAATTTTCGTAATTGATGATGATGAACAGACCACAAACATGCTCTCAAAATTCCTCAATGGGCAGGGTTTTGAAACCATAGTAACAAATGATCCTATTGTGGGACTGGAGAAAATCAGAAGGGAACAATTTGATGTCATTCTTTTGGATGTCAATATGCCTATCGTCACCGGATTTGGTGTATTAGAAATGTTAGCGGTAGCTGATATTCTTAAAGATCAAAATATCTTTATATTTTCTGGAAAACATCTTCCAGAAATACAATTAAAGAATTTACTAAGAAAAGATGGGGTTAATGGTTTTTTGGAAAAACCAGTAGACCTTGAAAAACTTGTGAATGTTATCTCTAATTGAGGATTGATTTTTCAACCAATCATAATAATCTCTCAAGGTTAATCTCTCCGGAAAAATCATGCATGGGAAGTAGGAGGATTTTTTTCTCAAGTTCAATTTATTCATTAAACTCTCAAAATAACCTGATGGCGGCTATATCAAATGCGTTATACTCAATTTGTGCAAAAAATTAACTTTGTAGGATATACATCAATAATTTGGAAAATAATTGTGAAATTAGATCCTGAACTAAGGTTACAGATATTAGAAAAAATTGGGATCTACTCAAGTCGTTTTTCTATTCCAGAACCACAAGTTCTTCTTACCACAAAAGAGGTTTTAGATATGCCCAAAGAAATGACTGAAGGTAGGAGAACTTCTGCCTACAAATATTATGGAGTATCATATTTCCAGCATAATCTGATATTCATTAATGTAAGAAAAATTCCTGATGAAAAAAATCTTGAAGATACCTTGGTGCATGAACTAATCCATTTGAGATTTCCTTACCTCGCTCATGGTAGGAGATTCAACAAACTAGTAAGACAGGGATTAAGGGGAAAAACATTTTTGCCATACAAAAAAAGAAGCAAAGTTTCTGGTATTTGATTTATATTTCCCAGATTTAGGCAAGCTGAGTATACTATGGAAATTGCTGAAATCCTACCATTTGTGGCAGGAATTGCATCATTTTTAGTTGCAGGTGGTTTGGTTGCATGGATTACAAAACAACCTTCTGGAACAAAAGAGATGATGGATATCTCGAACGCAGTCAAAGAAGGAGCAGCAGCATTTCTAAAAAGGGAGATGAAAATTATTGTTCCTGTTGCAATAGCATTATCGCTTATTATTGCCATATTCCTTCAACCATCAAATGGTATCGCATTTGCAGTAGGCGCAGCACTCTCAGCAGTTGCAGGAATTATTTCGTTAAAAATTACCGTTAAAGCCGCAGTTAGAGCAGCAAACCTAAGCGGCAGTGGTCTAGGGAAGACATTTGCTATGGCCTTCAGAGGTGGAGCAACAGTTGGTCTAGCGGTACCCGCAATGGCACTTTTGGCCATTACTGGACTTTACATGATTTATCCAGATCCAATAACAATTGCAGGGGTTGGAATTGGAGCGAGTCTTATTGCACTATTCATAAGAATTGGAGGGGGTATCTTTACCAAGGCAGCCGACATGGGTGCAGATTTAGTAGGAAAAGTTGAAGTAAACATTCCGGAAGATGATCCACGAAATCCAGCAACTATTGCCGATAATGTGGGAGATAATGTAGGTGATGCAGCTGGGATGGGTTCAGATGTCTATGAATCTTATATTGTTACAATGCTTGCAGCCTTACTAATTGCTGCGTTAATTGGAGCGCCAAACTTTTTCTTATATCCTATTTTAATTGGTTCTTCTGGAATGATTGCATCAATAATTGGTGTTGTCATTGTTGGCTCTAAGAATATCACTGATGTGATGAAACCCCTTAATCGTTCATTTTATGTTTCGGCAGCAATTGCTATTGTGTTAAACTTTGTCTTTATTACACAATTTATTGGCCATTCTGATGCGTCATATGCCTTGTTTGGTTCTACTATACTAGGTGTAATTTTGGTTCCTGTAATTCAAAAAATTACTGACTACTATACTAGTTACAAACAAAAACCTGTACAGGAAATTGCAGATTCTGCAAAATGGGGATATGCATCCTTAACCTTGATGGGTATTATCAAAGGAATGCAATCTACTGGGCCCTTTATGATTGCACTAGTTGTTGCAATTATTTTGTCTTATAGCATCGCTTCAGCAGCAGCCCCAGAAGGTGCAGACCCTGTGCTTTATGGAATCTTTGGAACTGCATTGACTGCAATGGCAATGTTGAGTCTTGCAGGAATAGTTCTTAGTATTGATGCATTTGGTCCAATTGCTGATAATGCCGGTGGAATTGTTGAGATGACCGGAATGGGTGAAGAAAATCGTAAAGTTACTGATGAAATTGATGCTGTTGGAAATACAACTAAAGCAGTTACGAAGGGATTTGCAATTGCCAGTGCTGCTCTAGCTGCACTTGCTATGATTCAGGCATTTCAATTTGAAGCAGCCCATGTTTTTGAAGGTATTTTAGTACTAGATTATAGTTTAACAAACCCTGCCATAATTGTCGGTTTATTAATTGGTGGTTTGATTACATTTATTATCACAGGCCAACT
>Ga0224508_10000535_pt1 | contig 37143 bp, 32 predicted proteins | sample SF_Jan12_sed_USG_4_FD_170157 | JGI IMG/M metagenome (GOLD analysis project Ga0224508, IMG submission 170157) | Sediment microbial communities from San Francisco Bay, California, United States - SF_Jan12_sed_USGS_21 | ecosystem: Environmental > Aquatic > Marine > Sediment | place: USA... | reverse complement strand
CAGGAGCGTGATCAACTCGTCACGAGTACCGCGAACGACGGTCTGTGGGACTTCGATGTCCGGAACAACTCCATGTATTTCTCGCCGCGTTGGCGGGACATGCTGGGATACTCGGACGATGAGGACATACCCGAGTGGCGGCTGCTCGTCCACCCGGACGATATGGCCCGCGTGCAGGCGGAGATCAGGGAGCATCTCGAGGGCCGCACGGATCTCTTCGAGAGTGTGCACCGGATGCGGCACGCGAACGGAGAATGGCGCTGGGTCCAGAGTCGCGTGAAAGGCCGGCTGGACGAGCATGGGCGTCTGAAGCGGCTCGTTGGTGTCGAAACGGACATTACCGAGCGAAAGCTCTACGAGGAAGCGCTGTTCAGGGAGAAGGAGAGTGCCCAGATTACGCTACAGTCCATAGGCGATGGTGTGGTCACGACCGATGCCGAGGCATTCGTACAGTATCTGAACCCGGTCGCGGAGGAGCTCACGGGCTGGAAGCTGGATGACGCCGTCACACGCTCGGTGGATGAGATCTTCAGAGGTTTTCACGAGGAAACGTGCGAGCCGGTGGAGAATCCCGTTGGTGTGGCGATGCGCCGAAACCGCTCAATCAAGTCCGTGCGTCCGACGCTATTGATCAAGCGTGACGGGAATGAGCTCTACATCGAGAGCACGGCGTCTCCTATTCGTGATGCGACAGGCGTCGTAACGGGGGGCGTATTGGTATTCCATGATGTCAGCGAGAATCGTGAGCTCAACGATCGGCTGAGCTTCCACGCCAGCCACGATACGCTGACGCATCTCGTGAACCGCCCGGAGTTCGAGAAACGCCTCGACAGGGCGTTGAAGAGTGCCAAGGCCCAGGAGACTTCGTATGCGGTTCTCCATATGGACCTGGATCAGTTCAAGATCGTCAACGATGCCTGTGGCCACGATGCAGGCGATGAAATGTTGCGGCAGCTGAGCGCGCTCTTGAAGTCCAAGGTTCGCTGGCGTGACACGCTGGCGAGACTCGGTGGGGATGAGTTCGGTGTACTGCTCGAGAGCTGTACGGTCGATGAGGCCATGCGGACGGCGGAGACATTACGCGAGACGGTGAACGGCTTCCGCTTCGTCTGGGACGATCGAACGTTCAGGCTTGGGGTGAGCGTTGGTGTCGTGCCCGTGGTCTCCAGCACCGAGGACGTTGCCTCATTGGTCGGTGCGGCAGACAGCGCCTGTGCCGCCGCGAAGGAGGCGGGCCGGAACCGGGTTTATGCCTATCAGGAAACCGATATCGACCTCATGAAACGCCGCCGGGAGATGCAGTGGGCGGCGCGGATCAACAATGCGCTCGAAGAGAACCGCTTCGAGCTGTTTCGTCAAACCATTCAGCCGCTACAGCCTGGCGCCGATCCAGGAGAGCACTACGAGCTCCTGTTGCGCATGCGTGACGAGGGGGGGAAGCTGATCTCCCCGGAACTCTTCATAACCGCCGCAGAGCGCTATGGGATCACGCCCAGCATTGATCGCTGGGTCATCAGCCACGCGTTCCGCTGGCTGGTATCCAAGGCGGATGAGCGTGAACGCCTGTCTCTTTGTTCTATCAATCTGTCCGGTCAGAGCCTGACGGATGAGAAGTTCCTGCCCTTTGTAATTGAGCAGTTTCAGATCAGCGGGCTCAATGGCAATCGAATCTGCTTCGAGATCACGGAAACGGCGGCCATCGCGAGTTATTCTCAGGCCAACCGGTTCATTCATGCATTGAAGGAGCTGGGTTGTAGATTCGCGCTCGATGATTTTGGTACGGGGTTGTCCTCATTCGGCTACCTGAAACATTTTCCGGTCGACTATCTGAAGATCGACGGTAGCTTCGTGAGAGAGATTCTCCACGATCCGATCGATCGTGAGATGGTGCGCTCTATCAACGAGATCGGTCATCTGACGGGTAAACAAACTATTGCCGAATTCGCCGAAAACACCGAAATCATCACGATGTTGCGTGGAATGGGCGTTGATTTCGCCCAGGGTTACGGCGTCGATCAGCCGAAGCAGCTGCTGGGCGCCGTCGCCGAAGGACAAGTCTCTCCCGGTCAATAAAGCCGCATCGAGAAATCGATGGCTCGCGTGTGCTTGGTGAGCGCGCCGATTGAAACGAAGTCGACGCCGGTTTGCGCGGCGGCACGAACTTCGTCCAGATCGAGACCCCCTGAAGCCTCGAGCTCAACGCTCGGCTTGCGGGCGTTGCGCTCCTGTACGGCCGCCTCGAGTTGTGTCAGCGAGAAGTTGTCGAGCATTATCCGGTCGACATCGCAACTCAGCGCTTCGCGCAGCTGATCGAGCGTCTCCACTTCGACTTCGAGCATGACCTGCGGGTTGAGGCTTCGCGCCGCCGTGGTCGCGGCACCAATGGTGCCCGCCGCAGCGATGTGGTTCTCCTTGATCAGAAAGGCGTCATAGAGTCCCTGGCGATGATTCTCCCCGCCGCCGCAGCGCACGGCGTATTTCTGAGCGGCCCTCAGCCCGGGTATGGTCTTGCGGGTGTCGAGTATTCTGGCGCCCGTGCCCTCGACGGCTTCGACATACTTCCGCGTGGTGGTCGCTGTTGCCGATAACAGTTGCAGGAAGTTGAGCGCCGTGCGCTCGCCGCTCAGCAAGAGGCGTGCTGGGCCGTTGAGCTCACAGACGAGCGCATCGGGATCGATTCGGTCGCCATCCCGGTAGTGCCACTCGACGATCTGCGCTGCGCAGAGTTGACGAAAGACCTCCGTAAACCAGGGTGTTCCGCAGAGGATGCAGCCTTCCCGGACCTGGACTACTGCCCTTCCCGTGGCACGCTCGTCGATCAGCTCGGCGGTTAAGTCCCCCGTGCCGAGGTCTTCTTCGAGTGCGCTGGCGACGGCGCTGGTGATTGCACCGGCGTTCAAATCGGGCGGTAAGTCTGTCGACTGAGCTTCCATGTGAGGCGCCTGTGTGGGATCCAACAGGCTGGAGCTAAAGAAGCCCGGAAAGGGGCTCTCCCTTTCCGGGCTCCAGTTCTCTATAGGGCGATGAGTTAGATGATGAAGCCACCATGGCCGTAACCGACCATGCTCATGAGCATGGGGATAGACAGCAGCGTGTTCGTGCGCGATGCGAGAAATGCCACTCGGCGAGCCTTTGCAATCTCGTCTGCGGTGGCTTCGACCATGCCGAGAATCTTCTTCTGGTTCGGCCAGATGAGCACCCAGACGTTGAACAGCATGATGGTGCCCAGCCAGGCGCCGACGCCAATCAGGAACCCTACGCCACCTCCGGTGTTCATTCCGAGCATTAACGCGTCGTCAAACAGTCCGAGTCGAAGCAGAGCGGCGGCACCGGAAAGCCAGGTGACCACCGCGCCCCAACGGAACCACCACAACGCGCGGGGTGCGACATACTTTGTGATACCGGCACCGCCGGGGCCACCTTCATCAGACGCCGCTTCCGCCAGGGCCGGGACCTGGACGAAATTGAAGTAATAGAGGAGACCGATCCAGGTGATGCCGGAGAGAACATGGATCCAGACAATGAGGCTCAACTCATTCAGTGCAAACCCATTCACGATTCCGATCAGAACTGCGAGTACTACGCCAGCGATGATAGTGCCGTTAACAGTGTTCAGTGGGTTCATCGGATGTCCCCTCCCGTGGGTGCTTTTTATGCTTTTCTCGGGGTCGATCAAGGCCAGAGCTCGATCGCGTAACCCTTGAAGAATAGGTGACAGACCCTCATTATTCAATGATTCTTGCCTTCGAATCGGCTTGACATTCTTGTCACGCAGGATTTGAGGCTCGTTACCGGAGGCTAACAGGAATGGACGTCAACGAACGGATCAAAGGTCAGCTGGAGAGCCATCCCGTGTTGCTCTATATGAAGGGAACGCCGGATTTCCCGCAGTGCGGCTTTTCTGCGCAGACAGTAGCGGCACTTCGTGCGGTCGGCGCAGAGTTCGCTTTCGTAAACATTTTCGAGGACCCGGAGGTTCGCGAGGGTCTAAAGGCGTATTCGAACTGGCCCACGTTTCCCCAGCTCTATGTGAAGGGTGAGTTGATCGGCGGGTGCGACATCGCAGTCGAGCTCTACCAGTCCGGCGAGCTCAAGGAGTTGGTCGAGGCGGCCGGCCCGCCACCTGAAGCAGAGGCGGCAGGAGATCCCAGCGAGTAGCGCCACGGCGCCCTCTGGGCGAGGATGGCGGGCGTAATGGTTTACGCCTCCTACGTCTCACGCTCAACGCTTTCTTTCTGACCTGCGGGAGTACGCTTCGGTCGGCGTAAACCATCACGCCCGTGCTGTGTTAACCGGAAGGTTACGGTTGCGGTGAGCATTCGGGGCCCGCTGGGCACTGGTCTTCGTACTCGCGCTACGCGATGCTCCTACGAAGACCAGTGCCCAGCGGGCCCAAAAGCTATGCTTCGTAGACGGGTTTGAACCGATTGACGATCTCGCAGAATAATAGCGCCGTCATCTCTGCGTCGTAGGCTGCCGAGTGAGCCTGGCTTTCATCCCAGTCGAAGCCCGCCGCGACAACAGCTCGTCCCAGGACCGTCTGACCGACGGCGACGCCTCCGAGTGTCACCGTGTCGAAGCTGGAGAAAGGATGGAACGGATTGCGCTTGATGTTGGTCCGCTCCACAGCCGCATTGACGAACTGGAGATCGAAGAACGCGTTGTGGCCGACTAGAATGGCTCGATTGCACTTTTGCGCCTTGACCTCTCTGCGGACTTCCTTGAAGACACGCCGGACGGCATCCGCCTCATCCAGCGCCGCTCGCAGGGGATGAAACGGATCGATGCCGGTCACTTCGAGCGACGCGGGATCGAGCCTGGCGCCCGGAAACGGCTTTACGTGATAACGAATAGTCTCCCCCGGGCTCACGCGACCGTCTTCCTCCAGACGGATGAATACTGCGGCTATCTCCAGGAGCGCATCGGTCGCGGCAATAAAACCACCTGTCTCGACATCGACGACTACGGGAAGAAATCCGCGAAATCGATTCGCAATGGCCGAGGGCTTCTGGGCGGGCTCCTCGGATCGATTGTCCGCCTGATTCACGAGAGTTCTTCGGCGAGACTCGCGGGGTCTCGCTCTTTCATGAGCTCGAGTGTCAGCTTGACGCCGAATCCAGTGATCTCCGAGGGGATGTGGGCGAGCCCGCCCTTGTGTTGGCCAGCACTCAGGTCGACGTGAATCCAAGGCGTCTCTTTGGGCACGAATCTGGAGAGAAAGCGGGCCGCAAGAATATGGTCTCCGTATCCCGCTTCCGAACATTGCTTGATATCGGCGACCTCACTGCGAAGCATCTCGTCGTAGTCCTCGTCCATCGGGAAGGGCCAGACCCGTTCTCCCGAGGATGCGCCAGCGTGATAGAGCAGTGCGTTTGCCTTGATGGAGTTGCTGAACACGCCGGAGTAGCGTTCTGTCAGCGCACTGACACACGTCCCGGTCAAAGTGGCGTAGTCGATAATGACCTTGGGTTTCTCCCGTGCGGATAATGCGAGTGTATCCGCGAGCACCATTCGCCCTTCGGCGTCCGTGTGAATAATTTGAATTGTCGTACCGTTGACAGCCCGAATGACGTCCTGAGATTTGTATGCTGTTGCGGATAAGCGGTTCTCGGTGACTGCCAGCCAGGCATCGACACCATACGGCACCTCCAGCGTAGCAAGCGCGATCAGCGTACCCAGCGCGACGGCACTGCCCTCCATATCCATGTGCATGTCGAGCATGCTCTTGAAGGGCTTGAGGTTCGTGCCGCCGGTATCGAACAGGATGCCCTTTCCAACCAGGATGAGATCCGCGCTTTTCGTGCCGCGGGGCCGGTAACGGAGTTGGAGGATTCCGGCGTCGCGATTCGCGTTTCCCTGCGAGACGGCCAGGAACGCGTTGGCGCCGAGCTTGGCCAGCTTCGGCTCGTCCAGCACCGTCGTTCGGATTCCGTGCCTCGCGCAGAGCGTCTTGACCAGCCTGCGATAATTTTTTGCATCGAGCTCGTTGGGCGGCAGGGCAGTAAACCAGCGGGCGATGTTGTTACCCAGGGCCTGAGCGCGGACCTCGCGGAGGTCCACGCGGGGACTGGAGGCCAGAATTCTGAGGCGTTTAAGGCGCGTACCGGGCTTTTTTTCTGATTTGAAAGTCGGCAGCTCGAATGCAGCGGCCTCGGCGGCGGCGACCAGGTCTTCGACAACGCTCACTCGTTCTGCTTCCAGGCCCAGCACGAGAACACCGAGGCTGCCCGGTCGCTCCCGGGCGCACTGGGCGATGAGCTGCCGCGCCCATGTGAGCCGGCTGAATGCGGTCCCTCCGGCGAACGTCGCGACGGTCAGCCCGGTTGCTCTGGGGTTGTTGAGGCGCGACGTCGCGGTCTCGAGCTCGGCACCGCCAGCCTTATTGAGCAACTTTTTGAGCTGAGTACCCTGGGGCAGGCGGCGAAAGAGCGCCCCTGGCGGGTTGCCCGGTAGAACGACGAGCACATGATCCAGCGTGTCAAAGGTCTTGCGAGTGGGATGACCCGACAGCTGCGAGATCTTGAGTAACTCGAAATCCGGTAGGTTTGTCATGGACTTGCCTTGACCCGCTGATAGCAAACCCCGATCATATCGCGCCTGATCAGCGGGCTCGGACGCGCCGGGGAACGCGGCCCGACATCCTATCAGGAGCACTTGTGGAATTCACTTGCTGTTTCCGGTCCCGGACCACCTATGGGAGAAACGACGCCGATGGCTAGCGTGCGACCACTGTCACTCAGGGGACCGAGTCCCGACGACGTCGACCCGGAGGAGACCCAGGACTGGCTGGAGTCGATCGATTCCGTCCTGAGTGTCCACGGCGCCGAGCGCGCTCATTACCTGCTGGAATGCATGATAGACCATGCGCGCCGCTCAGGTGCGTATCTGCCCTACAGTCCCAATACGGCGTATCTGAACACGATCCCCGTCGGGCAGCAGGCGTCCTATCCGGGGGATCGCGCCATCGAGCGACGGATAGAGGCGTACATCCGTTGGAATGCCATGGCCATGGTGGTGCACGCCAACCGCAAGAGCTCTGAGTACGGCGGTCATATCGCGAGTTATGCGTCTTCTGCGACGCTCTACGAGGTGGGCTTCAATCACTTCTGGCGAGCGCCGAGTGCAGAGCACGGTGGTGATCTCGTGTTCTTTCAGGGACACTCATCGCCAGGCATCTATGCGCGCGCCTTCCTGGAAGGGCGGTTGACGGAACGCCAACTCGATCACTTCCGCCAGGAAGTCGAAGGCCCGGGCCTGTCCTCCTATCCGCATCCCTGGTTGATGCCGGACTTCTGGCAGTTTCCAACAGTGTCCATGGGACTGGGGCCCATGATGGCTATCTACCAGGCCCGCTTTCTCCGCTATCTGGAGCATCGCGGCATATTGCCGTCCCAGGACCGGAAAGTCTGGTGCTTCCTGGGTGACGGTGAGATGGATGAGCCGGAGTCCACGGGTGCGATCACCATGCCCGTGCGCGAGAAGCTCGACGATCTGATTTTTGTCATCAACTGCAACCTGCAGCGACTCGACGGACCCGTGCGGGGCAACGGGAAGATCATCCAGGAGCTCGAAGCGGCCTTCGGCGGTGCCGGGTGGAACGTCATCAAAGTGATCTGGGGTTCACGTTGGGATCGGTTGCTCGCGAAGGACAACAACGGCGTGTTGCGAAGGACGATGGAGGAAACTGTCGACGGCGAATACCAGAACTACAAGGCCAATGGCGGGGCCTACACGCGCGAGCACTTTTTCGGCAAAGCGCCCGAGCTCAAAGCGCTCGTTGCCGATATGTCGGATGATGAGATCTGGCATCTGAACCGCGGCGGACACGACGCCATCAAGGTGCACTCCGCTTATCAACAGGCCGTCAACCATACGGGCCGGCCGACCGTGATTCTGGCCAAGACCGTAAAGGGCTTCGGCATGGGTGAAGCTGGGGAGGGCCAGAACATCACCCACCAGAAGAAGAAACTCGACGTGGACGATCTGCGCGCGTTTCGGGACCGTTTCAATATCCCGATCCCCGATGACAAGCTCGAGGAGCTGCCCTATTACAAACCCGCGGAAGACAGCGAAGAGCTCCAGTACCTCAAGAGTCGGCGTGAGCGCCAGGGTGGCTTTCTCCCGGCGCGCCGGACGCGGGCTCCCAAGCTCGACGCACCGGAGCTCGAGGTGTTCAAGGCTCAGCTCGAAGGATCGGGTGATCGGGAGATCTCCACCACGATGGCGCTGGTTCGCATGCTGACCGCGCTGGTTCGTGACAAGAACATCGGGTCTCGTGTGGTGCCCATCGTGCCGGACGAAGCCCGCACGTTCGGGATGGAGGGCATGTTCCGGCAGATCGGCATCTATTCCTCGGTCGGTCAGCTCTACACCCCGCAGGACGCCGATCAGCTCATGTATTACAAGGAAGACCTGCAGGGGCAGATTCTGCAGGAGGGTATCAACGAGGCGGGCGCGTACTGCTCCTGGCTGGCGGCCGCCACTTCATACGCCAACCACGACGTCCAGATGGTGCCTTTCTATGTCTTCTACTCGATGTTCGGTTTCCAGAGGATCGGAGACTTCGCCTGGGCGGGTGGCGACCTGCAGGCGCGCGGCTTCGTGATCGGTGGGACTGCCGGGCGCACCACGCTCGCAGGCGAGGGCCTGCAGCATCAGGATGGCCATAGTCAACTCGTTGCGACGACCATCCCGAATTGTCGCGCCTACGATCCCTGCTACGCTTATGAGCTTGCGGTGATCGTGCAGGACGGATTGAGACGAATGTGCGAAGAGCAGGAGAACATCTTCTATTACATCACCTGCATGAACGAGAACTACGCGCATCCCGCCATTCCCGACGGTGTCGAAGAGGGAATCCTGAGAGGGGCCTACCCGCTGCAGACCGGGGGTCGAGGCAAGGTTCGCGTGCAGCTGCTGGGCTCGGGCACGATATTGAGAGAGGTGCTGGCTGCCGCGAAGCTCCTGGAGGAGAAGTTCGATGTGCCGTCGGACGTGTGGAGCGTGACCAGCTTCAGCGAGTTGCGCAGAGAGGCGCTGGCTACCGAACGCTGGAACGAACGCCATCCTGGTGAAAAACCGCGGCAGAGCTACGTGTCGAAGTTGTTGAAAGGCAAGAACGGCCCGTTCATTGCGGCCACGGACTACGTCAAGGGCGTACCGGACCAGATTCGCCAGTGGGTTCCGGGTCGGTACGTGGCCCTCGGGACCGACGGCTTTGGACGCAGCGACAGTCGCGAGGCGCTGAGGAAGTTCTTCGAGGTCGATCGCAATTCCATTGTGCTTTCGGCATTGAAGGCCCTGGCTGATGAAGGGGCATTGGAACGCTCTACCGTCATCGACGCGATCACGGAGCTGGGTATCGATCCGGAGAAACCGGATCCGGTATCTCTCTAGAGTCAGAGCCAGAGCGCAATTCACATGGAAGTCGTCGTCCCCGAGCTTGGTGATTTTGCCGATGTAGAAATCATCGAGGTGCTCGTCTCCGAAGGCGACGAGGTCCGGCTCGAGGACCCGCTCATTACGCTAGAGACCGACAAGGCGACGATGGAGGTACCCTCGCCGGCGGCGGGTGTGGTGAAGGGCCTGAGAGTTGCGGTTGGCGATCGTGTCTCCGCCGGGCAGCCGATACTTCTGCTCGACGGCGTCGTCGTCGCCGAGGATGAAGCGCCGGCGTCGGGCGCGGCGGTTCATCTTGAGCCTGCCCCTGAGGAGCCGCCGAGCGAGGAGCCAACCGTCGCCCAGAGAGCCGTGGCAGAGGCGCCCCGGACCCCGGTGACGCAGCCCAGGACGCTGCCGCCTATTAGTGAGGCAGGCTTTTCCCGGGCTCATGCGAGCCCTTCCGTCCGCAAGCTCGCGCGCGAGCTCGGGGTCGATCTCGGTCAGGTGTCCGGCACGGGGAAGAAGGGTCGGGTCACCGCGGACGACGTGAAAGCATGGGTCAAGGCCATTCTCCGCGGCAGCGTCGAGCTGCCCGGGGCGGGCCTGCCGAAGATTCCGGAGGTGGACTTCGCGAGCTTCGGTCCGATAGACGTGCAGCCCCTCGGTCGAATCCAGAGAATCTCCGGGCCGCGACTGCAGGCGAGCTGGCTGAATCTCCCTCATGTGACGCAACACGATGAGGCGGATATCACCGGCCTGGAAGAGACCCGACAGGAGTTGAAGGCGGCCGCCCTAGAGCGGGGGGTCCGCCTCACGCCGCTGGCCTTCGTCATTCGTGCCTGCGTACTGGCTTTGGAGGAGTACCCGCGGTTCCGGTCCTCACTGACACCGGATGGAGAGGGATTGGTTCTGAAGAACTATTGCCATATCGGGTTTGCGGCGGACACCCCGAACGGACTGGTCGTGCCGGTCATTCGCGATGCGGACCAGATGGGTATCCATGATCTCGCCGCCGAATTGGGCACCCTCAGTCAGCGGGCGAGAGATGGCAAGCTCGGGCCAAACGACATGCAGGGTGGGGTGTTTACGGTCTCCAGCCTCGGCGGGATCGGAGGCACCGCTTTCACGCCCATTATCAACGCACCGGAAGTGGCCATCCTGGGTGTCTCGCGCAGCCGATTCCAGCCGGTCTATGCGGATGGAGCGTTTGTCCCCAGGCTCATGCTCCCGCTGTCGCTTTCCTACGATCACCGCGTCATCGACGGTGCCGCCGCTGTCCGGTTTACGACCTATCTCTGCGAAGCCCTCGGCGACGTCGAGCGCCTGCTGGAGCCGCCGTCCCCGTGAGCACGCAACGCGACGCAGAGCTTCTCGTGCTGGGTTCAGGCCCCGGTGGCTACACCGCGGCGTTCCGAGCGGCCGATCTGGGACTGCGCGTCGTCCTGGTAGAACGCTGGCCCACGCTGGGCGGTGTTTGTCTGAACGTTGGCTGTATTCCTTCCAAGGCGTTGCTGCATGCCGCCCGCGTCATAGAGGAAGCAGCCGAGATGGGTGCGCGCGGCATCGACTTCGGGCCTCCGAGGATCGACGCGGCCAGGTTGAATGCCTGGAAGAACGAGGTCGTCGGTCAACTGACGAAGGGCCTCACGGGGCTGGCCGGGCAGCGCCAGGTGAGTGTCCTGCACGGCACCGGCCGGTTCGTTTCCCCCACCCAGATGGAAGTCGTGAACGGGGGCGAGCGCAGCGTCGTGACGTTCGATCAGTGCATCATCGCCGCCGGTTCCGAGCCGGCGCGGTTGGCGAATCTGCCGGACGATCCCCGCGTGATGGATTCCACAGGCGCGCTGGAGCTCGATCCACTACCCGACCGGCTGCTGGTCATCGGCGGGGGCATCATCGGTCTGGAAATGGCCACCGTGTACGACGCGCTGGGGGTCCGGGTGTCGGTCGTCGAGCTGACGAAAACGCTCATACCGGGCTGCGATCGCGATCTGGTAAGGCCGCTACAGAAGCGTATCGGGGCGCGTTACGAGTCCATCATGCTCGGGACGAGGGTCACGGGTGTGGAGGCCGTCGGGGATGGGCTCCGTGTGAGCTTCGAAGGGGATCAGGCGCCGGGCGAAGTCGAGGTCTACGACCGTGTTCTGGTTGCGGTCGGTCGGCGCGCCAATGGTGGTCAGATCGCCGCGGAGAAGGCCGGTGTCAACGTTGATGACCGCGGAATCATCGCCGTCGACAAGCAGATGCGGACCAACGTGCCGCACATTTTCGCGATTGGTGACGTCGTCGGTGAGCCCATGCTGGCGCACAAGGCCACTCACGAGGGGCGGGTCGCTGCGGAGGTGGCCGCCGGGGGCAGGAGCTTTTTTGACGCTCGCGTCATACCTTCGGTGGCTTACACGGACCCCGAGGTGGCCTGGGTGGGGCTCGGCGAGGATGAGGCGAAAGCATCGGCTGTCGGCTACGAAAAAGGAGTGTTTCCGTGGGCCGCGAGCGGCCGTTCGCTCTCGATCGGTCGGTCCGAAGGCCTTACCAAGCTCCTGTTCGACAAGGAGAGCGGTCAGCTGATCGGCGCCGGTATCGTCGGAACCAGCGCCGGGGATCTGATCGCGGAGGCCGCGCTCGCAATCGAGATGGGGACGGATGCGGCGGACATCGGGATGACGGTGCATCCCCACCCGACGCTGTCCGAAACGCTGAGCTTTGCCGCGGAAGCGGCCGAGGGCACGATCACCGATCTGTATATGCCGAAGCGCTGATTCAGCGGTGCGGTAACGGCGGTCGTGACGGTTCATGCGCTCCCTGCGTCGAACGCACCTCGCTCTTCTTTACCGCTGGGGGAGTACGCTCCGGTCGGCATGAACCATCACGCCCGCCGGTGCAGGTCACCGGGCCGTTGGGCGCAGTGGTGCGGTGAAGGTCCTGGTGTCGTCGCTGTCCTGAGCGCCCGATGATTCAGCGGTGCGGTAACGGCGGTCGTGACGGTTCATGCGCTCCCTGCGTCGAACGCACCTCGCTCTTCTTTACCGCTGGGGGAGTACGCTCCGGTCGGCATGAACCATCACGCCCGCCGATGCAGGTCACCGGGCCGTTGGGCGCAGTGGTGAGGTGAAGGTCCTGGTGTCGTCGCTGTCGAGGGCACCGGCCGCAGGCCGGCGATTCACCGGTCGCCGAGGACAGCGACGACACCAGGACCTGGAGCTCCGCGAGTTTCGAGCGCGAGCTACAGCAGCTTGTCTTTGTACTCGCAGAGATCGGAGATGATGCATTCTCCACAATCGGGCTTGCGTGCCTTGCAGACGTAACGTCCATGGAGAATCAGCCAATGATGTGCGTTCAGCCTGAACTCTTCCGGAGTCACCTTCAGGAGCTTCTGCTCGACCTCCTCGACGTTCTTTCCCGGTGCCAGTCCGGTCCGGTTGGAAACACGGAATATATGAGTATCGACGGCGATCGTCGGCTGACCGAACGCCGTGTTGAGAATGACGTTCGCTGTCTTTCTGCCCACGCCGGGTAACGCCTGGAGCGCTTCGCGATTCTTGGGCACGACACCGTTATGCTGCTCCATGAGGAGCGCACAGGTTTTGTGGATGTTCTTTGCCTTGCTGTTGAAGAGTCCGATCGTGCGGATATGGTCTTTTATCCCTTCTTCTCCCAAAGCCAGCATCGCTTGCGGCGTAGGCGCGGCCTTGAACAGCTTCTTGGTCGCCTTGTTGACGCCAACGTCCGTCGCCTGGGCGGAGAGCACCACCGCGACGAGCAGCTCGAACGGTGAAGAGAAATTCAACTCGGTAGTCGGATGCGGATTGCCCTCGGCTAGACGCTCGTAGATCGCCCTGCGCTTCGCGGGGTTCACTTAGGAGGGGTCCTCCACGACTGTCTGGCGGGTCTGCGCCTCAGGGGCGGTCCGCAGGTAATTACGCAGTGCGATGAGCAGGGCGAGCCCGAAGAAAGCACCGGGTGGCAAAACGAAGGCCAACATCCCGTCGAACGGTAGACTCAGCTCGACTCCGCTGGCGCCGTCTCCAAATAGCAGCTCCAGTCCGGAGAACAGCGTGCCGAGACCCAACAGCTCCCGAAACGCTCCGAGCACGATCAGCACGCTAGCGAAGCCGAGTCCGGCGGCCATCCCCGCGAGTGCAGCTTCTCCGATGCTTCTCTGACTCGCGACGGTCTCAGCTTGGGCCAGTATGGCGCAATTGGTAATGATCAAAGGGATGAATAATCCCAGGATTTCATGCAGGTCGTGAAAGAACGCATTGGTCAAGAGGTCGACAGTCGTGACGAGCGACGCAATGATCAGTACGAAGACGAGGATGCGCACGCTCGGCACGAGAGCGCGCCGAATCAAAGACACGATGGAGTTGGTCGCGATGAGCACCGCGGTTGTCGCCAGCCCCAGGGCCAGCCCGTTGACCAGTGTCGTGGTGATTGCGAGGAGAGGGCAGAGTCCGAGCAGCTGTGCCAGCGCCACGTTATTGCGCCAGAATCCGTCCGCCAGGAGCGTCCTCGCCTCGCTCATTGCGCGACTCCGGAAGCGCCCGTATCCGCGGGGGCGCCGGCGGCCGCCAGTTGCGAGAAGAGCGCTTCCCGGTTCTGCTCGAAGTAGATCAGGGTGTCTCTCACCGCGCGTACGACGGCCCGGGGTGTCACCGTTGCGCTGGTGAAGGCGTCGAATTCGCCGCCGTCGCTGACCACGTTCCACCCGGTGAGTGTCGGCATGGACAGACTCTTACCGTCGAAGCCCGCAATCCAGTCTGATTTGTCGATGTCGATCTTATCGCCCAGGCCGGGCGTCTCCCGATGTCCTGTCACACGGACCCCCGTGATGGTGCCGTTTGCGCTGATCCCGACCAGGAGGTCGATGGGGCCGTTGTACCCCCGGGGCGCTACGGGGGCGAAGATGGCGGCCACCGGCACGCCGCCCCGGCTTGCGAGAAACACCTCGACCGGGTCCGGCTTGCCGAGGAGGTCGGGGTCCATCACGAGCACTTGATCGCGCAGCAGGTCGTTGTCGTGGGCGGCGGGGTCTAGCACCTCATGGAGTGCCTGCAGCAGCCGTTCGCGTTGATTCAAGCGAATTCGCTCGGCACTGATCTCATGGCTGCCGGACATCAGGGCAGCCGCGACGACGGCCACCCCAGCCACGAGCGCGATCGCGCGGAAGCTGTGTCGATCAAGTCCTGCCATAGATTCGTGGTCTCGTATAACGGTCCAGGAGCGGGACGGTCGAGTTCATCAGCAGCACGGCGAACGCGAGGCCATCCGGGTAGCCGCCCCAGGTCCGGATGGCGTAAGTCAGCACTCCGATGCCTGCCCCGAAAATCAAACGACCACGATCCGTCGTTGCTGCCGACACTGGATCCGTCGCGATAAAGAACGCGCCCATCATCGTCGCGCCGCTGAAGAGGTGAAATCCGGGTGAGGAGAAGCGGCTGGGATCCATGAAATAGAAGAGTGATGCCATGATCACCAGAGAGCCCAGCAGCGATACCGGGATATGCCAGCGTATGATTCCACGGTAGAGCAGGTAGAGTCCGCCGAGGGCAGTGAAGCTGCTGATCCATTGCCAGCCATGGCCGCCGAGGCCAGCGAACAAGGGTCCGACGCGCAATTCTCCAATCGTGCGCATACTGTTCAGACCGTCTTTGATCAGATCGAGTGGTGTGGCCTGGGTGAGCGCATCGATGGTGAGACCCGGGGGCAGCGAGCCCGTCAGCGAATAAACGAGCTGTTGCCAGGGGCCGAGCTGCTGATAACCCAGCTCTGCCGCATCAGGCGGGAGCCAGCGAGTCATCTCCAACGGGAACGAGATCAGTAAGATCGCGTAGCCGACCATCGCTGGGTTGAACAGATTCGCTCCCAGCCCACCGTAGAGATGCTTCGCCAGCACGATGGCTGACGCGGATCCCAGGGCAGGCAGCCACCAGGGCGCGAGCGGGGGAATGGCGAAAGCGAGGAGGACCGCGGTGACGATGGCGGTTCCATCGGCCAGGCCCGCCTTCACGTCCCGGCCCCTGAATCGCAGCATGACGGCTTCGCCAGCCAGTGCCGCCGCCGAGGCGATGAGCATGTTGATGACGATGCCCACACCGAAGTACCAGACATAGGCCAGCGTTGCCGGTACCAGCGCGTAAAGCACGTGACGCATCAAGATGGGCACGCTGCTCATGGGTGCAACGTGGGGAGGTGGGATGATGGGGAATAGCATGGTCTAGGCTGTCTCGTTGTCTCCGCGGCGTTGCTTTGCGCGCGCGACAGCAGCCTCGATGATCTCCTTGCCGTCGCTCTTGCTGACTTCGGACTTGAGCCGGTCTCGGAGGCCTTCGGTTTCCTCCTGTCGCTGCACCAGGCGTTGCGATCTGAGCTCGTGACGAAGTTGGGATACGTCGGCGAGCGCAGCATGTTCCGTTTCGAGCGCCAGAGCCCGTTTGGCTTCCCGGAAATACTCGGTGAGCGGAATCTGGCTGGGGCAGACGACGTCGCAACAACCGCACTCGATGCAGTCGCTCAGCCCGAGTGCTTCGAGCTCTTCGGAATTGTGCGCCTTCGATGCCCTGAAGATCTCCTGGGGGAGGAGGCGAGCCGGGCAGACCGGCACGCAATCTCCGCAGCGTATACAAGGCCACTCTGCGAAAGTCTGCCGGACCTCGTCGGATCGAGCGGCGACAATACAGTTACTGGCCTTCGTTACCGGCAGATCGTCGGTGCGAAGCGGGTAGCCCATCATGCTTCCGCCGAGAATCAATCGTGCGACGTCGCCCTGATAGCCGCCGCAGAACTCGATCAACTCGGGGACCCGTGCGCCGATCGGGACCTCCACGTTCTGTGGGTTCTTGATGCCGCGACCCGTGACGGTAACGATCCGAGTGATCAGCGGTTCTCCGAGCTGAATGAATCGATCGACCGCGTAGGCGGTGCCGACGTTCTGACAGATGCATCCGACGGCGATGGGGTAGAGTCCGCTCGGAACTTCTCGTCCTGTCAGCAGCTCGACGAGCTGGCGCTCCCCGCCCGCCGGATAGACGGTCGGGACCTCGGTCAGGTGGATGCGCTGATCGCCGAGCTCGTCGGCGGCCGCGGAGATCGCATCAACGGCTTTCGGCTTGTCACGTTCGATCACCACGACGGTGCGTTTCGCGCCCAGCAGCTCCATCATCGCAATGGCGCCCCGGAGGATCTCCATGGGTCGCTCTCGCATCAGCATGTCGTCACAGCTTATGTAGGGCTCACATTCGGCGCCGTTCAGGATCAGGAGATCGCAAGCGGCTTCGTGACCGAGCTTTTCCGCCGTCGGAAACACGGCGCCGCCCAGGCCTACGATTCCGGCATCGCGAATGGCCTGCAGCCGCCCGACACGATCTCCGGGCCAGTGCCCTGGGTCTTGCGGCGCCGCTTCATCTCGACCGTCGGTCTCGATGGTCACGCAGATGGACGAGTCGAGCCTTCCGACTGTCGGCTCCAGGTGCTCCCCGATCGCCATGACCCGTCCCGAGCTCGATGCGTGAACCCCTGCCGAAAGCATTCCGTCGGGTCGACCGATCATCTCGCCTTTCTTTACCGCCTGACCCACCTCCACGGTCGGTCTTGCGGCGGCCCCGATCTGCTGAGCCATCGGGATGATGAGTTGGCGAGGCATGAAATTTCGAGCAATCGGCGTCGAGGTGGACATGACTTTGTTGGCTTTGAGCCGCAGGCCACCCGTCAATCCGCGATCGAGTCGGTCTTCAAGCATGACGCGGCACCAGTGAGATGCAGTCTACCGGGCAGGGGGGTAGGCAGAGCTCACATCCCGTGCAGTGTTGTGAGATCACGGTGTGCATCATGTGGTGCACGCCCACGATTGCGTCGACCGGGCAGACCTGCGAGCAGCGGTTGCAGCCGATGCACAGCTCCTCCTCGATCAGCGCGACGCGATCAAGGCTGGCTGCCTGCGCATCGGGTCTGATCGGCAGAACGTCGCGGCCGAGAAATTTCGCCAGCCGGCGCACGGTCTCCTCCCCGCCGGGTAGGCAGAGGTTGATCTCCTCGCCATCCTCCACGATCGCGGCCGCGTAGGGTCTGCACCCGGGGTATCCACACTGGGCGCACTGGACCCGGGGCAGGAGTGCTTCTACCCGATCGACGACAGTCTCGGCGGCCGGGGTGAGATAGTGACTGCTCACGACCAGCAGGACTGCGAGGGTAATCGCGACGCTCGACAGAATGACCGTGCCGGCAAGCATCAGAGGCGTGCGAAGCCCGTGAACCCGAAGAAGGCCAACGACATGATCCCTGCGGTGATGAGTGTAATCGCCGCGCCGCGGAAGGGCGCCGGCACGTCTTCATCCTCTACTCGCTCGCGCAGCGCGCTCAGTAGCACCAACACGATTCCGAAACCCAGCGCGGCGCCGGCACCGTAGAAGATCGCGGCCGCGAGACTCCGGTTTGCATTCGAGTTCAGCAGGGCGACCCCGAGGACCGCGCAATTGCTGGCGATGAGGGGTATATAGATGCCCAGCACGCGGTGTAGAACCGGCGAAATCCGGCTCAAGAGCAGCTCCGTAAACTGTACGGCCGCGCCGATCACGAGAATGAACGCGACGAGTCTCAGGTACTCGACCCCGAAGGGGATGAGCAGGAAGTGTTCGATCAGATAGCTGAGTGCGGAGGCGATGGTGAGTACCAGCCCCGTCGCCAGCCCCATGCCGAGTGCGCCTTCGAGCTTCCTGGAGGCGCCGAGAAACGGACAGAGTCCGAGAAACTGAACCAGGACGAAGTTGTTGATCAGGGCGGCCGAGAAGACTATGAGCACGAGCTCAGTCATAGCGCTAAGTGACCTTCATCCCCGGTCTTGCGCCGCTGTCGGGGCTTACCAGATAGATCTCCTCCCCGCCGGGGCCGCTGGCAAGAACCATCCCCTGGGAGGTGCCGAAACGCATTTTTCTCGGCTTCAGGTTGGCGACGACGACGACGAGCCGCCCGTTCAAGTCCTCCGGATCGTAGGCAGACCGGATTCCGGCGAAAACATCTCGTTCCTCCGTGCCGAGGTCCAGGTGGAGTTTCAGTAGCTTGTCCGCGCCGTCCACGAAGCTCGCCTCTAACACTCGGGCGACTCGTAAGTCCACTTTGGAGAAGAGCTCGATATCGATCTCCTCGAGCCCCGACGGTCCGGTCGCTGATTCCTCCGTCGGCTCCGCGGTGCTGAAACCGCTACGGGTGTCCTCGATCACCGCCTTGACCTCCTTTGGATCCACCCGTTCCAGCAGGCTTTTGAACTTCTCCACAGTATGGCCAATCAGGGGATCACGCGCGTCGGACCAGACCAGTGGTTTCACCTTCAGGAATGCTTCAGCGCGCTCAGCCAGACCGGGAACCACGGGCTTCAGATAGATCATCAGGGTACGAAACAGGTTGATGCCCAGGGTGCACACACCGACGACGTGCTCGGCCCGAGCCGGGTCCTTGGCCTGGATCCAGGGCTTCTCTTCATCGATGAACTGGTTCGCGCGGTCGGCGAGAGCCATGACGCGCCTCAGGGCCTTCGAGTAATTGCGGGCCTCGTAGTCCGCTGCTATAGCCGATCCGGCCGCGGCGAACTCCTCGAAGAGCCCGCTGCCGGGAAGCTCCTCTGCGAGGCGGCCATCATTCAGTCTATGAACGAACCCGGCGCAGCGGCTCGCGATATTGACGAGCTTGCCGACGAGATCCGCGTTGACTCGGGCCACGAAATCCTCGAGGTTCAGATCGATGTCATCCACCGCGTCACTGAGCTTGGCCGCAAAGTAGTAGCGCAGGTAGTCGGGATCGAGATGCCTCGCGTAAGTTGACGCCATGACGAACGTACCGCGGGATTTCGACATCTTTTGCCCGTCGACCGTCAAGAATCCGTGAACGAAGACCCCGGACGGCTTTCGATAACCCGACCCGCTCAGCACCGAGGGCCAGAACAGCGTATGGAAATACACGATGTCCTTGCCGATGAAGTGGTAGAGCTCGGTGTGCTCGTCGTTGGTCCAGAATTCATCGAAGTCCAGGCCCAGATCTGACGTTCGGCAGAGACTCAGAAAACTGGCCATGTAACCGATGGGGGCATCAAACCAGACATAGAAGTACTTACCGGGCTCATCCGGGATCTCGAAGCCGAAGTATGGCGCGTCCCGGGATATGTCCCAGTCCTTGAGACCCGCCTGGAACCATTCGTCGAGCTTGTTGGCCATGGACTCATCGACGTGCCCGGGTACCCAGGAGCGCAGTTCGTCCTCGAAGTCACCGAGTCGGAAAAAGAAGTGTTCGGATTCGCGCACGGACGGCGTTGTCCCGGAGACGACCGACTTCGGGTTCTTGAGATCCATCGGTGTGTACGTTGCGCTGCAGTTCTCGCAAGCGTCGCCGTATTGGTCCGCGGTACCGCAGACCGGGCACTCGCCCCGCACATAACGGTCCGGAAGGAACATGTTCTTCTGCTCGTCGTATGCCTGCTTGATCACACGCCGGTCGATGTGCCCGGCCGCTTTGAGGCGTCGGTACATCTCCTCGGTGAGCTCTTTGTTCTCCGGCGAGTGGGTCGTCTGGTAGTTGTCCACGCTGATGTGGTAGTCCTCGAAAACCTGCCGGTGCCCCTCGGCGACGTCCGCCACGAGCGCCTCCGGAGAAACCCCCGCTTCTTCGGCTCGAAGCATCGTGGGCGTGCCATGCGCGTCGCTGGCGCAGACGTAGATGCATCGATGTCCGCGCATGCGCTGGAACCGAGCCCAGACGTCGGTTTGCGTGTACTCCAGGAGGTGCCCCAGATGCAGCGGACCGCTCGCGTAGGGGAGGGCGCTGGTGACCAGGATGTCGCGTTGCTCAGCCAAGATCGCGGAACTCCAAAACGGCGGAAACGGCCTTATTCTGGCCTGACGTTCGCGACGAGACCGCTGCTCCTACCGGCCACAGCACCCCTCGGCCGTCGTTCCGACGGACCGTCGCTCACGGTGGGGGATTATGCCACTGGAGCCGGGCGGATGCTGCTCAGGTGTTTTCCTTGAACTGCTCGAACTTGGATTTGTCGAAGGCCTGGAGGTAGGCCTCTTGACCGGAGATCTGCTGCAGGTCGAAGAGGTCTTTCAGAGAGCTGTCCATCGTACGCATGCCAACGTTACCGCTGGATTGCATCACGGTTTCGAGCTGCTCCAGCTTTCCCTGGCGGATGAGATTCGCGACTGCGGACGTGTTGAGCAGGATCTCCAGTGCGGCGACTCGGCCTGTGCCGTCCTTCTTCTTGGGGAGCTGTTGAGACACCACGCCGCGCAGTGACGTGGAGAGCATGTTTCGAACGTGTTCCTGTTTGTCTGCGGGAAAGATGTTGACGACGCGATCGATGGTGCCGGCGGCTCCACTGGTGTGCAGTGTCCCCATCACCAGGATGCCCATCTCTGCGGCCGTCATCGCGATGCTCATGGTCTCCAGGTCCCGAAGCTCGCCTACCAGAACGACGTCCGGGTCTTCGCGCAACGCGGAATGAAGCGCGTCGGAGAAAGTCTCGGTGTGAACTCCGATCTCTCGTTGACTGATGAGGCAGCCTTTTCGCTGATGGACGAACTCTATCGGGTCTTCGATGGTCAGGATGTGCCCGTGCAGTCGGTCGTTGATCGCGTCGATTATGGCGGCCAGAGTCGTGGATTTACCCGAGCCGGTCTTGCCGGTCACCAGAATCAGGCCCTTGTTGGCATGGCTGAGCTCCCGGACGGCTTTCGGCATTCCCAGCTCATCCAGGCTCATCGCTTTGGAGGGAATACCACGAAATACCGCGCCGACGCCGTTGAGGTGTCGAAACACATTGACCCGGAATCTGGCGACCTCCGGTATCTCGATCGCGAAATCGGCCGAGTCATGCACCTGGTATTGACGCTGGGACGTTTCGGTCATGATGCCGTTCAGGTCGGCCTGCAGCTCCTCGGCATCGAGCGGATTGTTGTCGAGCGTAATCAGGTCGCCATGGACCCGCATCCGGGGCGGGTCGCCGGCGATGACGTGCAGATCCGATCCATTGCGGAGATGCATGCTGCGCAGGAAGTCTTCGATCACGGTGTGTTCCTCGGCGAGCTCAGGCGATTTCCATATTCGGCAGGATCGTCGTGTCCGTCACGAACCGTTCGAATTTCTTCATGTCATTGGCGTAGCGGTACGCATCATCGGGATCGATCAGCTTCTGGCTGATGGCGTCCAGCAGGGCCTGGTCCATGAGCTGCATGCCGAGCTCCTTACCGGTCTGCAGTTGCGCCGGGATCTGATGCGTCTGCTCTGTTGCGATGAGTTTTGCGATGGCTCTATTCATCACCATGATCTCCAGTACCGCTCGTCGTCCCTGCCCGTCCGGGGTCTTGACGAGATTCTGTGTGATCACGGCCTGCAGGCTGTGAGAAAGGAAACTCTTGGTCTGCTCTCGCTGGTCTGCCGGTAACGCATCGATCATCCGGTCGACGGACTTGGTCGCGCTGGTGGTGTGCAACGTGCCGAGCACGAGGTGGCCCGTCTCCGCGGCCGTCATGGCCATGCTGATCGTTTCAGCATCGCGGAGCTCGCCGACGAGAATGACGTCCGGGTCCTCACGAAGGGCTGCCCGTACACCCTCGGCAAAACTCGGGATATGCGTGCCCAGCTCGCGCTGGATGATCTGGGCGCGCTTGCTCGCGTGAACGAACTCGATGGGGTCTTCGAGGCTGATGATGTTCACGCTGCGAGTCGTATTGAGGTGATCGATCATCGAGGCCAGTGTGGTCGATTTGCCCGTTCCCGTTGAGCCGGTCACCAGGACCATGCCCTGGTGCAGATCGCAGAACTTCTCGACGATGGGAGGCAGGTTCAGCGACTCCATGCTGGGTATGGAGCTGGGGATGTTTCGGAAGGTTGCACCGACACCGGTTTCCTTGCGGAAAACGTTGACCCGGAAGCGACCGCCATCCTCACTGATATACGAGAAATCCAGATCCATGCCCGCCGTAAAGCGCTGCTTTTGTGACTCCGAGAGGATCTCGGCGACATAGGACTCGAGCTCCGTGTCAGCCAGGTCCCGAAACTTGATGGGCATCAGATCGCCATGCAGCCGCAGCATGGGTGGGACTCCAACCGCCAGGTGAATGTCGGAACAACCCTGGGCCAGGCCGAGCTTAAGGAATGCGTCTATTCGGGACATCTTGCTTAACCGAGCTCCGTTGTTGCGTTCCGCAGCACATTGCCCAGCTCCTCCATGGAGTCGTAGCGTTTGGTCTTGTCGACGGACATCGCCCTGGAAACGATCTCGCTGAGCGTCGCCGGCACGTTGGGATTGTTCTCGTACAGCGCCGGCGCCTTGCCCTGAACATGCTGATACATGACCGACATGTGATCGCCACGGCTGTAGGGTGGATTACCGGCCAGCATCTCGTAGAGAATGATGCCCAGGCTGTAGATGTCCGCCCTTTCGTCCACCTTCTTGCCGAGAATCTGCTCCGGCGCCATGTACTTCGGCGAACCAATGACATAACCGGTCTTGGTCAGCTGCGTATCGCCGCTCTTGGCTGCGGCGGCGACACCGAAGTCCACGATCTTCAGGAGCCCTTCGTCGTTGATCAGGATGTTGGCCGGCTTCAGGTCGCGGTGGATGATGCCTTGATGGTGGGCGATATCCATTCCCGTGCAGATGTCGCACGCATAGCCGACAGCTTTCTTCGCATCCATGGGCTTCTCTTTGGCGATTTCCGCGCCCAAGGTATGGGAGGGGAAGTATTCCATCGAGATGGCGTAACCCCCGCCCATGTAGAGAAAGTCGTAGATCCGAATGACGTTCTTGTGCGTGATCTTGCGCGAGTAGCGCAGCTCGTGGACGAAGCGCTTCAGCATTTCTTCGTCGTCGGCCACGTTCGGATTCAGGAACTTGAGTATCAGTCGATCGTCGACCACCGTGTCTTCGACCAGCACCACTGTCCCGAAGGCGCCCTTGCCGATCTTCTGGATAAACTTGTAGCGCCCCTCGATCATGTCGCCCTCTTTGAGCGAATTGATGTCGAGGCGCTGTTCGACGGGCGGTTCCACGAGGGCAGCGACGGCGGCGCCGTCGACCAGGAGCGTCTGTGCCGGGCTCGGCGTCTGTGCCGGGGCGGCTGCCTGTGCCGGGGCGGCCGCCTGGGCGACCGCCGGAGCCGAGGGGGCCGGCGCCGGGGCAGCGCTCAGGCTAGCGGCCGGTTGCAGGGCGTCGGGCGTATGCAGCGTGCTGGTGCCTGGCTGTACCCTGGCGGTGGCCGCCCGGAGCTCGCCCGTCGACGCTGCACGGCCCTCCAGTCGTTGAATCGCCTTGGCGGCAACTCGCTTGACCGTATCGTCGTCTACGTTCGCGCTCTGACGTATGTATCCGCGTACGGTCTCCGCGCGCTGTTCGTCGGCCGCGTTGGCGGCGGCCTCTATGGCGGCGGTGCGGACCTCCTTATTCTGACTTTGCAGGTGGGGGAGCACCTTTTCGAGGATTCCATGGTCGCCCAACTGACCCAGAGCCCTGAGCGCGGTCGGCATCGACTTGTCGTTACGCTCCAGCATCTTCAGCAGGGCGGGTACGGCCTTCGCATCGCCGATCCCTGCCAGTGCATCCGCCGCCCGCTCGCTCACCCACCAGTCGCTGTCGGCGGTCGCCTGGATCAGATGATCCACCGCCCGCTTGTCCTGACAGGTATTCAGAATTTCTATGGCCGCGCGACGCACGTTTTCGTCTTTGTCCCTGATCAGGGAGAGAACTGCGGTTACCACACGCTCACCACCGATTCTTGCCAGCGCATCCGAGGCCCGGGCGCGCACCCACCAGTCCTCGTCGGACACGGCCTCGAGCAGGTGTTTGACGTTCTCCGTGGTGCCGATCTCGTTCAGGATCTCCACCGCCGAGCGGCGCGAAAACTCGTTCTCTGACTTGAGCGCGGGGATAAGAAATCCAGCCGTATCGGGATGGTTCAGCTTGATGATGACGTCGACGGCCTTATTCATCACATCGACATCCGGGTCCAGCAGGAGGCCGCAGATCAGCTCGATGTTGACAGCGCCGTCGAGCTTGGAGAGTCCCACCAGCGCTGCCTGCCGGACCATCTTGTTGGGGTCCTCGAGCTGTTCCTGGAGTACACGGCTGACATCCTCATTGTCGAATCGCGCCAGCACGTTGATGAGATGCATCTTTACGACCGGATCCTTGCCATCCATGCGTGAGATGAGATCCGGGACGAGCTCTTCGCTTGCCATCTCGTCCACGAGCTTGAAGACGGCAGCCTTCTCGCTCGGCTGCAGGTAGTAGACCTGCCCCAGGAGCTGACGGATGTTCAGACGGTCCTTGTGCACCAGGAGGACTTCCACGATCGCCGCTTTGGAATACTCGTCGTCGGCGAGCAGGTCCACCAGCCGGTTGGGGTTGTAGCGTTTGTTCGAAGACAGGGCCCAGGCCGTTCCGGCGACGATTTTCGGATCGGCATCAACCAGGCCCTGCACGATCGTGGGGAAGGTCTTGTCGTTCATGAGACTCGTCAGGATGTCGACGTACTCGACGGTCTGAGTCTTGCTGGCGCTGGCCAGCGCCCCGAGTACCTTTGGCACACCCGCCTCGCCGAGCTTGCGAAGCTTTTCGAGCGCTTTTTTCGCCGCGGGTGTGCTCGGGTCAGATTCGCCCTGAATCTGGGCGATCAGTCTCTCAGCCTGTAAGTTACTGATTAATCTCATAAAAAACCCGAGCACAAACCGCGCCGCGAGCCCTTTCGCGGGGCATGGGACCGTACATAATCTAAGGCGCGAATTGGAGCCAATTATGCCAAAAGGGGTATGTCGAAAACGGAACGTGGTCACAGCTTTGGCGCTTGCCGGCAGGGGCTGAAAGCCCCGGTTTTCGGGGCTTCTGGGGTACAATGCCGGCCCCCGAACAAGCGGAATTTCCCCAATGAGTGAGTCGGAGTTGGAGGCGCTCGAGAATCGTCTCCGCGAGTTCATCGTGCCATTCACTTCCAGTGAGCTGGGAGGGGCAGGTAGTGAGCTGCGCGTGACGGAGGACGCCGATGCGTATCGTGTTTCGGTCGAGTTGGGGTTTCCGGTCGGGCGGACTGGCTCGGAGATCGTCGCGGCGATTAAGACCCACTGCGAATCGCTGTCGCTCGCCAAGTCGCTCGAGCTCGCGGTGGACTGGTCGGTCACCTCCCATGTCGTCCAGCACGGCTTAAAGCCGCTCGAGGGCGTCAGCAACGTCATCGCGGTGGCATCGGGCAAGGGCGGCGTCGGCAAATCGACCGTCGCCGTGAACCTGGCGTTGGCCCTGTCCCAGGAAGGCGCACGTGTCGGCATCCTGGATGCCGATATCTACGGCCCCAGCCAGCCCCGAATGCTGGGGCTGCTCGGTCAGCGGCCCGAGACGCGGGACGGCAAGACGCTGGAGCCGCTCGAGGCCCACGGGGTCAAGGCCATGTCCATTGGCTTTCTCGTCGACGAACGCCAGCCGATGGCGTGGCGGGGTCCCATGGTGACGTCCGCATTGAATCAGTTGCTGAATGAGACCAACTGGGGAGACCTGGACTACCTGCTGGTGGACATGCCCCCCGGGACCGGGGACATTCAGATTACGCTCTCTCAGCGCGTGCCCGTCAGCGGCGCGATCGTCGTCACGACTCCGCAGGAGATCTCGCTCGCCGACGCCCGCAAGGGGCTCGAGATGTTTCAGAAGGTCAACGTGCCGATACTCGGCATCGTCGAAAACATGAGCGTGCACGTGTGTTCCAGCTGCGGTCACGAGGACCGGATCTTTGGTCACGCCGGCGGCGAGCGGTTGGCGGAGCAGTATGGGTTGCCGCTTCTCGGGACGGTGCCGCTCGATCGGTGGATCAGGGAGCACACCGATGAGGGCAATCCCAGTGTCGTGGCGGAACCGGATGCACCCGTCGCGACCAGTTATAGGGCGATCGCTCTGGCTGCGGCTGGCCAGCTGGCCGCCGGCGGCAAGGATTACAGCCGGCTGTTTCCGACCATCACCGTGGAGGAAGATGGATGACGATAAAGTCCGATCGCTGGATTCGGCAGATGGCCAGCGAGCGGGGGATGATCGAACCGTTCGAGGCGGATCAGGTCCGGTCGGTCAACGACCACCGAGTCATTTCTTACGGCACGTCGAGCTACGGCTACGACGTGCGCTGTGCGGCGGACTTCAAAGTCTTCACGAACATCAACTCGGCGATCGTGGATCCGAAAGGCTTTGACGAATCGAGCTTCGTCGATAAGACTTCCGATATCTGCATCGTGCCGCCGAATTCCTTCGCGCTGGCCAGGACGGTTGAATACTTTCGGATTCCCAGAAATGTCCTGACGATCTGTCTGGGAAAGTCTACCTATGCTCGGTGTGGAATCATCGTCAATGTGACCCCGCTGGAGCCCGAATGGGAGGGGCACGTAACACTGGAGTTCTCCAATACCACGCCTCTACCGGCAAAGATTTATGCCAACGAGGGCGTCGCTCAAATGATCTTCTTCGAGTCAGACGAAGTCTGCGAGACGAGTTATATGGATCGCGGCGGAAAGTATCAGGGACAGAAAGGCGTCACTCTGCCCAGGACGTAGCAAGGGTCAGTCGTCCGTTTCGAGCCACCGAACGCTGCGGTCCCGAGCGCCAGCTGTTGATCCATCAATGACGCGCCCCGGGGCCGACACCGAAAGGTCCGGGGATCGTGCTCTGACCAGATCCATTCGCACCCGAATCAGCCCGCGTCGAGTGACGATCTGCGTCAGTGTTCCGTTGTCGTCGAAATACATGTAGAACCTGTCTTTGAAGGCAGACTCACCATGTGCCCCGGCACCGACCACGGCGAAGCCCAACAGTTGTTTTCTTTCTCGGTTGACCTCCCTCTGCTGCACCCCAAGAGGCCTGACTTCTGCCGCGTAGGTCCTGCCGTGGTTCCAGATCGTGATGGGTTTGGGCGTGTCGGGAGGATACTTGCGCACGAGATACATGGCCGATGCGAAGTCGATGACATCGGGTTCGCTGATGTCCTGTTCCCGATCTCTGCGTCTGTCGTTGAACTCGTACGAACTCCATATCGCTGAGGTGTGGCCATCTCGTTCCCCCATCGCGGCGCCATAGAGAAAGTAGGCGCCCTCTCTGTCCGGAGAGGTGACCAGCATCTGTACTTCCATCACGTCGCCGGAGTCGGGTACGAACGTCAGTACCGCATCGCCGCGACTCGGAACGAACAGGCTGGCAATCGCACCCAGAAATCCCCTCAGCTGCCATTCGAACTCCAGGACCTCGCCACCACGCTCCGCCGCTGCCGCGGCTGCTTTCTGGTGTTCGGAGACGAGCGGTCGAGACAGGGTGTCGCGCACCGGTTCCCCGTCGGCATGAGCGTCGACAGAACTCAGGGCGCCGGCAGTCACAAGAACTGCGGTCAGACCGACCTTGTAACCTGACCGGCGGGCAACGCTGTTGGAGATGGTCATGGGGCCAATGATACTGGTAATGGGCTTCGAATGAAGTGTCCTCCGTCCAGGAAAAACGCTCGTGCGCTCGACGCCCAGTGCTGCGCAGGACCGCCCGCCACCCGCCCGCAGCGCACTCCAGCGCCAGACGGCGGCATGATGACTCATGCCCCATGAACGGCGGCTCAAAGGCCGGGCGGGGTGGGTACCAGGGCGATGCAATAGAGGTCGGTCGCGGTCAATCGACCTGGACCCGGTGGTCTTCGTCTTTGATGATCTCACCGATGACCCAGGCCTGCTCGCCACAGGCCTCGAGCACCGCCAGCGCCGTGTCCGTCGCGCCTGGCTCCACGATCGCGACCATGCCGATCCCACAGTTAAAGGTTCGCAGCATCTCCTGCTCTGCAACGCCGGCGTCCTCCAACCATGCGAAAACCGGCGGAGTCGGCCACGCCGATCGTTGCAGGCGGGCGCCCAGGCCCTCCGGCAGCACTCGCGGAATGTTCTCCGTCAGTCCGCCGCCGGTGATGTGGGCAAGCCCCCTGGTTTCGGTGGCCTCCAGCAGCTTCAGGACCGATGTCGCGTAGATTCGGGTGGGCACCAACAGCTGATCGATGACAGGGTGGCCATCGACCGGTGTGTTTGGTCCTTCGGGATAGCGTTCCAGCGCCCGCCTGATCAAGGAAAAGCCGTTGGAGTGCGGGCCCGAGGAAGCCAGGCCGATGATGCTGTCGCCGGCCGCGATGGCACGTCCGTCCACCAGGCGGTCCTCCTCGACGACCCCGACGCAGAATCCCGCGAGGTCATACTCACCCTCGGCGTGCATCCCCGGGTGCTCTGCGGTCTCGCCACCGAGCAGGGCGGCGCCGGCGATCTCGCAGCCGCGGGCGATGCCGCCGATCACCCGCGCGGCGATGTCCACATCCAATCGCGGCGTCACGAAATAGTCGAGGAAAAACAACGGCTCGGCGCCTTGCACGATGACGTCGTTGACGCACATGGCGACCAGGTCGATCCCGATCTCATCATGGGCGTCATGCTCGATCGCGAGTTTCAGCTTCGTCCCGACGCCGTCCGTGCCGGATACCAGAATCGGCTGGCGGAAACGCTCGACGGGCAGTTTGAAGAGCCCGCCGAACCCGCCAAGCCCTCCCAAGACCTCCGGTCGCGTGGTCCGCCCCACCGCACCCTTGATCCGTTCGACCAGCGCTTCTCCCGCGTCGATATCGACACCCGAGGCCTTGTAGGTGAGAGGGGCTCTGGGCGGCATTCCTTGAATCCTGAGATCGGGTGGGGGCTGTGGCCGGTATAATAAGCCAGACCATTCCATCGTGGACAGCAATGATCGGATCGAAACGCGTCGACGCCTTGAGCCGCGTCGCTTCGGGGCTGATGGCGCTTCTGGTGCTGAGTGAGGCCTCGGGGGCGACCTTTGAGAACCTCTATACCGTCACGGTGCCCCTGAGCTTCGAGTTGCCCGAAGACCAGGCGCCGCTCACCGAGCAGGACTACGTCCGCCTCGCAATGGGTCGGCTGCTGACTCGGATCACGGGCCGGACGGACGCCTTCATCGATCCGGCGCTGGAGGATCTCCTGCGCGATTCAGCCCAATACGTCGTGCAGAGAGGCTACCCGGACAGGGAGAGCCTCGTGGTCACGTTCGACGCTCGCGCCGTCGAGGAGGCGTTGGTTCAGCGCGAGCAGCCCGTCTGGGGCGAGGAGCGGCCCATGACGCTGTTGTGGGTCGCTATAGACGCAGGTTTCGGGGAGCGCGGCATCCTGGCTGCCGAACCCCCGGACCTCCCCACGGCCCGCAGCGAGCAGCTCGTGGCGATCGAAGCCGAGCTGCGCACGCAGCTGGATTCGGCTGCCAGCGACAGGGGGCTGCCCGTGACACTGCCCTTGTGGGATCTGCAGGACATGGGCGCCCTGGATTTCATCGACGTCTGGGGCGGGTTCAGCGACAGAGTGCGGCAGGCCTCAGAGCGTTACGGCGCGGACGCTATTCTAAGCGGGCGTGTGCGCGTCACCCCGGTCGGTTTCGATGTCCAGTGGACGCTTCTGCGGGACAGCGGCCAACTGATACTCCCGGGTCGGACGCTGCGGTCGGGCCTGGATCGGCTGGCGGATCTCTACGCGGGCGAATTCGGCACGATCGGCGGCGCGCTGACGGCTCGGATTACCGTGGTCGATGTGGAGACGCTGGAAGACTATGGTCGGGTCATGCGCTACATGGAGAGCTTGAGCGTCCTGGACTCAGTCGATGTGGAAGACTTCTCCGGACCCAGCCTGACACTGCGCGTAGCGGCTCGTGGCGGGTCGGAAGTACTCGAGAGAGTGCTGACCCTGAGCGACATACTGACGCCAATACCCCCGACGGTCGATGATCCCACCGGCAGTCATCTGACGTTCGCGCTCTCCCAATAGCCCGCACGGGACTCGCGCGACATGACCCTCAAGTGGATACCGAATGCGATCTGCGTCGGCCGGGTCATCCTGGTGGGTCCCATCGTGCTGATGCTGCTCGACGGGCGTTACGCGACGGCGTTGGTGTTGATCGGTCTCGCGGCGCTGTCCGATGCCGTGGACGGGTTCCTGGCCAGGAGCTTCGATTGGCGCACCCGGCTCGGAGGCCTGCTCGATCCGGCCGCGGACAAGCTTCTCGTGTTCAGCGTTTTTCTGACACTGACCTATCTGGGGTTGGTTCCCGTTTTTCTGACGGTGCTGGTCGTATCGCGGGACCTCGTCATCATCGCGGGTGCGATGACCTATCAGCTGTTGATCGAGCCTGTCGAGGGCGAGCCGACATTGATCAGCAAGCTCAACACCGCCGCGCAGCTGATTTTCGTGATCTTCACGTTGACGGCGGCTGCTTTCCAGTGGCCGCCATCCCAGGTCATGGTGATCCTGGGGGCCGCCGTCGTCTTTACCAGCATCACCAGCGGCCTGAACTATGTGGTCGGTTGGAGCAAGCGGGCATGGCGCAAGCGTCACGCGCTTTCCTAGCATTCGCCGCAGGGGGCTGAACCGTTGGCGCAGCTTCCATTGCCGTTTCCGCTGGAACCCTCTGCACGGTTCGAAACCTTCGTCGCCGGTGGAAACGCAGCGCTGCTGGCGCATCTGCGGTCCCTGGCCGCCGATGGGCTCGCCCAGACGACGCCGATCTGGCTCTGGGGCGAGCGCAGCTGCGGAAAGAGCCACCTGCTGCAGGCGAGTTGCGCGGCCGCGGTTGCCGGGAGCGCCATCTATCTGCCGCTGCGCGACTTGCCGGGCGCGTCACCGGAGATACTCGAGGGCCTGGAGTCGCTGAACCTGGTGGCGCTGGATGATGTCGATGCGGTGGCGGGCAAGCCGGCCTGGGACCAGATGCTCTTCACTCTCTTCAATGCGCTCCAGGCGGAGGGAGGACGGCTCCTGTGTGCGGCTCGGTCTGCTCCGGCCGGCGTCGAGATTTCTCTGCGGGATCTGGCTTCGCGGGCAGCCGGCGCCATCGTCTACCACGTGAACGGCCTGGCGGACGAGGACTGCGTCGTTGCCCTGCAGACCCATGCACGCTTCAGGGGCATCGATCTGCCGGACGGCTCCGCACGCTTCTTACTCCACCGGGTGCCGCGCGACATGGGGGCGTTGTGCCGGTGGCTGGATACGCTCGATCATGCATCGCTCGCCGCCCAGCGCAGGCTCACGGTACCTTTCATCCGCACGACGCTCGGGATCGGCAATACCTGATTACGGATTGGAGGCGGACAGCGCAATGGCGATCTTCGTGACCCGCTCGCCCAGAATGTGGGCCAGGGCGCGTTCATCTTCAGAGAGGGTCTGATTCCAGCTGGAAGCCAGATGAGAGGCACCATAGGGGCCGCCGCCGGTCCGCGTCCTGTTGACCGCTGGCTCGGTGCTCGGGATACCCGTCCAGAGCATGCCGTGGTGGATGAGGGGCAGCGCCATGGACAGCAAAGTGGTCTCCTGTCCGCCATGCAGCGAACCGGTGCTCGTGAACAGGCCCGCCGGCTTGCCCACGAGCGCACCCTTGAGCCAGAGCTCCGAGGTGAGGTCCAGGAAATACTTCAACGGGGCCGCCATGTTCCCGAAGCGGGTCGGGCTTCCCAGCAACAAGCCATCGCATGTCTCGAGATCCGAGAGCGCCGCGAAGGGCGGGCCCGAGTCAGGCACCGGGTCGTCCAGCGCTTCCACCGTCGTCGACACGGCCGGGACGGTGCGGATGACGGCTTCCCCGCCGGCAGCCTCGATGCCGCGTGCGCCATGGCGCGCCAGTTCCGCCGTTCGTCCTTTGCGGGAGTAATAGAGGACGAGGATGCGGGTGCTCACTTGAACAGCTCGAGCACGCGTTCGGGCGGGCGCCCGATTCGCGCAGCATGATCAACCTCGACAATGGGCCGCTCGATCAGCTTGGGTTCCCGCGCCATGAGTTGGATGAGCGCCGAGTCGCTGGCGGTTGCGAGGTCCATGTCGGCCTCTTTGAATTCGCTCTCGCCGCTTCGAATCAGGTCTCTCGCCGGCAGATCGAGCTTCGCCAAGAGACGGGTGATCGCTTCGGCATCGGGGGGTGTCTGGAGGTACTCGACAACCTCAAACTCGATGCCCTGCGCCTCCAACAGCGCTCTGGTGGCCCTCGACTTGGAGCACCTTGGATTATGATACATTCTAGGTTTCATCTGTAACCTCATGTTTTATATCCGGATGATAGGCGCTCCGTCAATCTAACAGGCGAACGCAGAGGGGGAGTTTAGAAACCTACGCCGGGGCTTTCCAGGTATCCTGTAGCGTGCTTGACGGCTATCTAAACGCCCTGTTAGGTTCTCAGCACCGAATCTTAAGAATAAGAATGATTAACTGGCGAGCCCTGATCGTATTTGCGACGCTGATCGTGGTGGGCTGCGCCACGTCTGCACCCGTCCAGGAGATGAGCGATGCACGCCAGGCGATCGCCGCCGCGGAGCAAGCTGACGCAGCCCGGCTCGCGCCCGTGCCTTTGACTGATGCGCGGCGTTTCCTCGCCCAGGCAGAAACGCAGATTCGCGACCGCTTGTTTGGCCAGGCACGGATGAATGCAGTGCGTGCGAAGAACCGAGCGGTGGATGCGCTCAATTCGGCTCAAGCTCCCGATCAGAATTAACACTCGAGCACACGGTCTGTGACGACGGGCGAACGCGCGGTTCGGTGTCTGGTCGCGGGTCGGGTCCAGGGTGTGTGGTTTCGAGCGACCACGGCCCGGCAGGCGGAGCAGCTGTCACTTCGTGGCTGGGCAAAGAATCTCCCGGATGGTCGAGTAGAGGTGGTCGTTGCGGGAGACTCCCGCGGGCTCGCTACGCTCTGCGGCTGGTTGTGGGAAGGCCCGCGCGGTGCGAGCGTGTCCGGCGTCACCGTGGAGGAGTGGACCGAGCCCGTAGCGTCGGGCTTCCAGACTCTTTAGCGCGTCCGGGCGCCGAGGTGAGCGCGCCGAGGTCAGCGCCTTGAGGTCAGTGCCCTGAGGTCAGCGTAAGGGCCCGCTGCGTAATAGTCTCGTTACTCGCGCTGCGCAATGCTCCTAACGAGACCATTACGCATCGGGCCCGGATGCTTACAGGGGCGTTGCGGACTGCGGTGAGGGCAGTGCCCTCGAGCGCTCCGCCGCCGTGCGGGGCTCGCTCGCTGCGCTTTCGAGCTTCACATCCTGTTTCGCTCGAAAGTCCGGGGAGCCGTTTCGGCGCTTCCCCTGATTGGTCGCCGAGGACCGCGACGACATCAGGACCTTCACTTCAGCGCCGTGCCCAACGCACCAGTGACCTGCGCCGGCGGGCGTGATGGTTTATGCCGACCGGAGCGTACTTCCCTAACAATGGAGAAGAGCGAGGTGCGTTCGACGCAGGGAGCGCATGAACCATCACGCCCGCCGATTGCGGCACCGCTCGACTTTCCTTGCTGCAGGGGGATATTGCGGGGTCAGGATTTGAACCACTTGGTGCGGAGCCGTTCGATCACCCGATCGGCGTACCAGCGCTTGCCGACACTCCCGTTGTAGCGGGCCAGGCCTCGAACCAGGTCGCCGTTCTCCATGTCCAGGTAGTACTTCAGGATGCGGCAACCGAGCAGGACGTTGAACTGAACGTCGAAGAGCTCGTTCTTGTCCTCCCGACCGACTTCTTTGACCCAGAACGGCATGACCTGCATCAAGCCGAGCGCGCTCGCAGTGGAGATCGCATAACGATCGAAGCTGCTCTCCACATCGATGAGGGCGAGGATGAGCTCCGGGGCGATCTCGATCCGGGCCGCCTGATGGTGGACCGTGCGCAGGATCTCGAGTCGCTCGTCGGGATCGGGCACCTGGCGGGCGAGGCGTGTCGACATGTCGGTCAGCCAGACCTCCGCGTCGAAGCGGTCCTGGAAACTGTCCGCATCGGCGATCGCACGGACCAGAATCTGCCGCAATTGCGGGTCGGGGCCGGAGCGGGCGTCTCCGGGAATCTCTTGTGCGCCGGCCGTCACGCTCATGAGCGCCAGCGCGAGGCTCGCGAGTGGCCGATTCATGACGGGCGCCTCGCCTCGAGCAGCTCGACGAGGCGGTCGATCGGGAGCAGCTCGGTGTCCGGAGAGCGGCGTGACTTGTATTCGATCTGACCCTGATCCCATGACTTTTCCGCGATGACGAGCCGGTGGGGTATCCCGATCAGATCGGCATCGGCGAACTTCACACCCGGGCGCTGATTCCGGTCATCCACGAGCGCTTCGAATCCCGCTTCCTGAAGCTTGCCGTAGAGCTCATCCGTGGCTTCCTTGACTCGATAGGACTTGTCCATGTTGATGGGGATCAGGATGACATCGAACGGCGCGATGGCGTCCGGCCAGATGATCCCGCGGTCATCGTTGTTCTGTTCGATCGCCGCCGCGACCACGCGCGTCACGCCGATGCCATAGCAACCCATCTGCATGGCGCAGGGCTTTCCCTCGGCGTCGAGCACAGTGGCATCCATAGCATCACTGTATTTCTTCCCCAGCTGAAAGATGTGACCGACTTCAATTCCTCGGGCAATGGCGAGCGCGCCGCCTCCGGAGGGGCTGGGGTCTCCTTCGACCGCATTGCGCAGGTCGGCGACGGCAGGCAGTGGGAAATCCCGCTCCCAGTTCGAGCCGACATAATGGTGGTCGAGGAGGTTCGCGCCGCAGACGAAATCGCTCATCATGGCAGCGGCCTGATCCACGTACATGGGCAGCTCCAGCCCCTTCGGTCCCAGGAAACCGGGCTCCATCCCGGTCGCTGCCTGTACCTCCGCGGCCCGCAGCATCCGAATGGGCTTTGCCACCGCATCCAGCGCTTCCGCCTTGAGGCTATTGAGCTCGTGATTGCCCCGCAGCAGCAGCGCCACGGCAGGTGCCTCCGCACCCTGAAGCAGCAGAGTCTTCAGGCACTGCTCCGGTTTGACGCTCAGAAATGCACAAAGCTCATCGATCGTGCGAACGTCAGGCGTTTCAACTCGCTCGAGGTCCTTCGTTGGGTCTGGACGGGGCCCGGCAGCAGGTGGCAGGGCAACCGTTTCGACGTTCGCCGCGAAGCCGTCGGTCTCCGAATAGGCGATCGCGTCCTCGCCGGATTCCGCAAGCACGTGAAACTCCTCGGATCTGTTTCCGCCGATCTCGCCGGGGTCGGCCAGGACGATCCTGAACTCCAGCTGCAACCGAGTGAAAATCCGGTCGTAGGCCTCCCGCATGACCCGATATCCCTCGACGAGAGAGTCCTCATTCAGGTGGAACGAGTACGCGTCCTTCATGATGAACTCGCGGGCGCGCATGACCCCGAAACGCGGCCTGATCTCGTCACGGAATTTAGTCTGGATCTGGTAGTAATTGACCGGCAGCTGCCTGTAGCTCTTGAGCTCGTTGCGGGCGATGTCCGTGATGACCTCCTCGTGGGTAGGCCCCAGGCAGAAATCCCGGTCGTGACGGTCCTTCAGGCGCAGGAGCAGGGGGCCATACTGGTCCCAGCGACCGGATTCCCGCCACAGCTCCGCCGGCTGCACGCCCGGCATGAGCAGCTCCAGCGCGCCCGCCCTGTCCATCTCCTCGCGGATGATCCGCTGGACCTTGTGCAATACCCGCATGCCGAGCGGAAGCCAGCTGTAGAGCCCCGAGGCGAGCCGGCGAATGAGTCCGGCGCGCAGCATCAGCTGGTGGCTGAGGACTTCGGCGTCGGCCGGCACCTCTTTAAAGGTGTTCAAGGGTAGTTCGGTGAGTCGCATGCCTGTCCCTGGTCTCGGCCGTGAATGAGGCCGGTCAAGGAATTGTAGGGCACTGTCCAGCCTACGGGAATCAACAATGCTTCTGGCCCGATTTGTCCGCGTACGCGCGACCGGCGGACGCGATGGTTCACGGGCTCCCTGCGTCGAACGCACCTCGCCCATCTCCACCTGTTGGGAGAGCACGCTCCGGTCGGCGTGAACCATCACGCCCGCCGGTGATGCTCGCATGGGGCGTCAAGGATTACGGTGAGGGTTGGGGCCGGCCGGACACTGGCCCTTCCACTCGCGCTCCGCAATGCTCCTGGCAGGGCCAGTGTCCGGCCGGCCCGTTCGCGTGACGGTCTGTGGCGCCGGTCGTTGCGTCGGCCCGCCAATTCCAGCAGCATGAGACGCATGTGCGTGGACCTCGTGACCTGCGACGGTGGATAACGAGAACTCAAAATCTCCCAGGAGAGGTATCTACCTCCTCCCGAACCTGCTCACCACGGGCGCGTTGTTCGCCGGTTTCTACTCCATCGTCGCCGCCATCGACGGAAACTTCCTGGGCGCTGCCTGGGCCATCTACATCGCCATGTTCCTGGACGGCCTCGACGGGCGCGTCGCCCGGATGACCAGCACCGAGAGCGATTTCGGAAAGGAGTACGACAGCCTCGCGGATATGGTTTCCTTCGGACTCGCGCCGGCGATCGTGACTTACCAGTGGGGGGTCGCACGACTGTCCGAATACGGTCCGCTCTGGGGCAGGCTGGGCTGGTTGGCCGCGTTTCTCTACACCGTCGCCGCGGCCCTGCGACTGGCGAGATTCAATACCAGCGGCTCGACCGACAAGCACTTTTTCCACGGGCTCCCCAGCCCACCCGCTGCCGCGGGCGTCGCGGCGATGGTATGGGGAAGCGTCGAATACGAGATCGGCGGACTGGTCGCCCTGGTGGCCGGCGTCGCCATCACGGCGCTCACGGGGCTCGCGATGATGTCCAGTTTCCGTTACTTGAGCTTCAAAGACTTCGACCTGAGCACCCGCGTGCCGTTCGGAAACCTCATGTTCGTGCTGGCGCTGCTCATAGTCGTGGCATTGAATCCGCCGGTGGTGATTTTCAGCATGTTCTTC
>Ga0224508_10000534_pt1 | contig 37217 bp, 61 predicted proteins | sample SF_Jan12_sed_USG_4_FD_170157 | JGI IMG/M metagenome (GOLD analysis project Ga0224508, IMG submission 170157) | Sediment microbial communities from San Francisco Bay, California, United States - SF_Jan12_sed_USGS_21 | ecosystem: Environmental > Aquatic > Marine > Sediment | place: USA... | reverse complement strand
AACGTTAGCCAGATGGAAATACCGCTAGGAAGTAATCACCTTGGCCAGATCTTTCTCCGACGCGCCGAGAGCAAGGAGCGAACGAATAAGAAGGTCAAGTGATACAGAAGGGTCACCAGTCTCCATCTTCGCGACGCGAGATTGGCTTGACTTGATGAGTTTCGCGAAGTCGGTCTGCGTGAGTTTCCGTCGCTGCCTACGCTTGCGAAGACTTTCGCTCAATCGAAACTTCATCTCAACGTACAAAGCTTCTTCAGGTGTGAGATCTAGAAAGTCCTCAGCGTTGCCGAACTTCCAGCCCTTCTTCTCTAACGCTTCCTTCTTTTTTTTACGCATCGTCATAGTCCTTCAGACGCCTCTTTGCTGCCTTAACAACGGCCTTGGGCGTCTGGGCCGTTTTCTTCTTAAACACCTCGGCGATAATCACGGCTTCGGGTGTCAATCGGTAAATAATTCGCCACGTAGTATTTTGATCAACGATTCTAAGTTCATGACACCTGGTTCCGATCGTCGGCATGGCTCGGGAGTGTGGCATTACAAGCGCCTCGCCCCGCTGCAGTTGTCGCAAAAGAAATCCAGCTTCCAATCGGGCAGACTTTCCGAACGGCGGCGATTTAACTTCGCCTTCGAGCCACACCAGTGGTTTATCTTTCGGGCTCACTGATATATACTATGTCTAATATGACATATTGTCAAGAATTAGTATCGCCAGAGGCTAACAACACCTTGAAGCTGTCAGTCTGATCTGTCACGACCCTTGCTGGCGCAAGGCCCGCGCCAGACCGCCCTGCAGCTTAAGGCAACGTTAGGCATGCAGGTTTGCCTTTCCCAATTGTTTGACTGTTGATGACCCAAAGGCGACACTCGCCAAACAAGTAGATTTCGTGAGAACAATCCTGAAAACGCCCCTTACCGATCCGAAGCATGACTGTAGTGGCTGGCTAACTCGGCGAAAGCGTGGCTCCCTGACATTGCTCTGGCTAGTTGCAGCACTGGGTACCGGCTGCACTACCGTCGACCGTTCTGGCATCGTCGGTCCGCCATATGTTGTCTCGTCGTCTCCGATTCGCATTGTCAGCGCCAATGACGGCGATTCCAACCGGCAGCGCGGAGAAGAGTTGCCCGATTCGATCACTGTGATTGATCTTTCTCCGGATGCGCCACCGTTGACACGGACGGTATCCGGGACCGTACCGAACACATTCGCGGGCGCACCCTTCTCCGCCATAGTACTGGACGGAAAGTACGCCGCGATCACATATCATCCCTGGGGCCAGGCGGAAAACACGCGCCTGCCAAGCCAGATCTCGCTCGTTGACCTGGACGCTCCTGATTTGCCAGTGGTTGCGACGTTGCCACTCCCCGATCATGCCTGGCAAGTTGCGTCGCACCCCGACGGAGAAACGCTAATCGCGATAAGCGATCATCAAATCCATCTTATAAGCGTCGAGGCCGGTGGGCTGGAAATTGTGGCACAGAGCGAGCCGTTTCCACTGTACTTTATATCCTTTGCGATAAGTCCCGACGGGCACTCCATTATTGTCACCGCTGCCGAACAAATCGCTTACTCGGCGGAAGTCGAGTTGCACCTCTTCGTACTCGAAGGCAACACTGTCCGTCATGCTTTGCAGATCGGAGTCGATCCGGAAGTGGGTGAAATCGATCAGCCTTTCGCACCTCGTTTCAGTCCGGACGGCTCACGCGCACTCGTCCTGAATGGTCTAGGGTTAGCAGCCAGGCCACCGCTCGACGCCGTGCTTAGTATTGACATGACACTCGAAACTCCAAAGGTGACTGAGGCGATCCCCAGTGTCGCACAGGGGCTCGAGAGTGCCGCCTTTCATCCAAGCGGTGACTTTGCGGTGATTACCTGCATTGATGGTCCCTACGTTGGACATCTCGCGGTCGTCGACCTCACCGTATCGCCGATGCAGCTCCTCTACTATCTCCCAATGGCATTCGTACCGCAGGGAATTGAATTCAGTCCTGATGGTGAAATGCTGTTTGTGCAAGCGAACATGGCACACCACATCGATGTGTACAGCGTCACAGGGATGAAGTTGGTTCGAAGTCCGTATGTACTCCACACCGGCGAGGGTCCGGCATCCATCGCATTGAGCCCACTCTTGGAGACGCAGTGACCGCTAATGGCTGCGGGTTGGAATGCCATTTGAATACAGGCTCTTGAAGTGAAGCGCGCTGATGCCTAACAAAAAGATGGAGCTGACAATTGCAAAAGCCGCTCGTTTGGCTACGCCAAGCCTCCCGTCACTTGCAATTGCAGCTGATCTTTAACGTTAGACGGATCTGAAGAACCGAGGCCTTGCATGGATACCGTTAAAGCAGTAAAATAGCTCCATGGAGTTCCGTGGATGATCGTCTCCTTTGGGGACAAAGCGACCGCGGCGCTGTATCACGGTGAACGTGGCAAGGCGATTAGGAAGTTTCCTCCCGATATTCGTAGTACAGCACTCCGGAAGTTGGATGTTTTGAACGGCGCGAGGGAACTCAAGGATCTGCGATCTCCGCCAGGCAACCGACTGGAGGCGCTTCGTGGTGATTTGGACGGGTTTCACAGTATTCGGGTCAACGTTCAGTGGAGAATTGTGTTTCGCTGGGTTGATGGAGATGCTCAAGAAGTGAGCGTGGTCGACTATCACTAGTTCAGGAGACGAGATGCTACCGAAGCACAGAATTCCGACGCACCCGGGCGAGATCCTGCTCGAGGAGTTTCTGAAGCCCTTGGGAGTAACTCAGGTTGCGTTCGCAAGCCACATCGGTGTGTCCGTCCAGCGAGTGAACGAGCTCGTCCGGGGCAAGCGTGGTATTACTCCAGAAACAGCCTGGCTTTTGTCACAAGCACTCGGCACGACACCACAATTCTGGGTCAATCTTCAGACGAATCACGATCTAGCTTTGAGCCGTCCCCGAAAGACGATCCGAAAGGTCCGGCGGGCAGGCTAAGGTGTTCTGTGGCGGCGCACCGGCTAACAAAGTTTTGCAACTGACGATCTATCTTGTCACGGCCCGTGCATGCGCACGGTCCGCGCCAAGCTAGCTCGCAGCTGAAAACAACGTTAGGCGGATATCCGGAAGTGAGAAGCAGGTGATCAACATCAGTCGGTCCATGAGAACATCATTGCTTGTGGCACTAATCCTTCTCGGCCTAGCTGCCTGCGCTACGAGGACGAATTCGATGAGCCAGTCGGAGTTGACCAACTTCGCAACTCGCTATGCCGCAGCCTGGAGCAGCCAGAACCCGGAAAACCTGGCGTCGTTCTATGTCGAGGAGGGATCCCTCACCGTCAATGCGGGTGATCCAGCTGTTGGACGCACGGCGATTGCCGCCAAGGCCAGGGGGTTTATGGAGGCGTTTCCCGACATGGTCGTTACGATGGACTCCGTGAGCCAGGGAGAGAGCCACGCGACCTTTCACTGGACGTGGACGGGAACGAATACCGGCCCCGGAGGAACGGGCAGGTCCGTTCGAATCAGCGGGTACGAGGAGTGGGTGCTTAGTGACAATGGCCTAATCGTAGAATCGAAAGGGCACTACGATGAGGCGGAGTACCAACGCCAGATGAACGGGGTCAGCGGTGAGCGCAAGCCTACCGCCTAACAACCGGTTGCAGCGGACGGTCCGTTGCACGGCCCGCCGCTGAACCGAACGCTTGGCGGTAGAAACACGATGCAGCTTGCGAACTTCTTAAATGATCTTTCAGCGTGGGCCGAATCACGCTCCGATGTGTTGGGGCTGGCCATTGTCGGATCTCATGCTCGCGGCTCTGCTCGTCTGGACTCGGACGTTGATCTGGTTGTTCTCTGCGAGAAACCAGCAGCGTTGGCAAATCGCAAAGACTGGGTGGCACGGTTTGGTGAGGTGCGTCAGGCTGTGCCCGAGGAGTATGGAGTGGTTCGTGCTGTGCGAGTTGTCTACGAAGATGGGCTGGAGGTAGAATTTTGTCTCAGCTCGTTGGAGTGGGCTAACATCCCGCTCGATGCGGGGACAAAAAGGGTGATCTCGGATGGCATGCGCATCCTCTATGACCCGGGCGATCTTCTGCGAGATGCTGAGATCGCAGCTGCCGCCTAACAGCGCCTTGAAGCTGCCGGTCCGTCCTGTCACGGCCGATGCGTCCGCAACGCCCGCGCCGGGCCGCCCCGCAGCTTAAGGCAACGTTAGGTGGCACTGAAAGGTCTTCATGAGTTGCGCCGCACTGATCATCGATATGCAGGAGGACTTCTTCGCGCATGAGAGACTTTCTCAACGCCGAGCTGTTCTTACGCAGCACGTAAACGACCTTGTTGAGATCTGTCGCTTAGGACGGGTTCACGTCGTATGGGTAAAACAAGAATTCGCGCCTGATTTGAGCGATGCATTGCTCGAGGTCAAAAAGAATACAATTCACATCGTGATTGCGGGAACGCCAGGCGCTTCGATATTGCAAGAACTTGACTATCAAGCATCTGATCATCTCGTAGTAAAGAAACGGTACAGCGCATTCTTCGGAACCGACCTTGACAGTTTGCTTGATCGGATACAGCCGGCTCAGCTAATAATCGCTGGAATCAACACGCATGCATGCGTAAGAACCACGGTTATCGATGCATATCAAAGAGATTACGAGATTGTTCTGGCTCGCGATTGTATTGAGTCGCACGATGGCGAGCATCACGAGGTATCGTGGAGGTATATGGACGGGAAGCTCGCCAGAAGCATGAGTAACGAACAAATCGGTTCGTTAATTGCCGATGCCACCTAACAAGAGCTTCCAGCCGACAAAGCCGTTCGTCACGGCCCTGGCTGGCGCCAGGGCCGCGCCAGGCCACCGTGCAGCTGACCCGAAGAACGTTATACGCACATGAGAAATGTAATATCAAAGTTCATAGTAGTCCTCGTGGTTGTCCTACTATCTCCCGCCTTAGAGGCTGGGGGCATGTCGCGACCTACATCAGAACTATGCTCTCCTGCTCGGATCAACTTGGGCGACCTTCTAACAATAAGGATTCCGAATCCATCGTTGGATGAATTGGCTGTTAGCGATCCTCTGGGGAGATGGTTCTATCTTCAAGGGTCAGGTGCGATCCAACCTCTACTAGGGAAGCGTCAATTCGCAGAAGCCGAAAAGATCACATTGGACACCTCCACTATTGCCGGCACGCTGCATAAAGATGGAGTTGGAGTGCAGTTGCTGGTATTCACGATGCCTGGTCAATACAGAGTTCATCTTGCCGATAACCTCGAAACGGAGCCAGAGAACGCCTTATACTTCGAGTGTCAGGTAATCGTCATTGAGCGTGGTGGCGTATAACAACGTCTTCCATCTGCCGATCTGCCTTGCCATGGCCCGTGCATGTGAACGGTCCCCGCCAAGTCAGCTCGCAGCTGAAAACAACGTTAGCCAGGCGAAGACAACGCGCGGTTGCTGAGGAGAAATGAATGAAGGTCGCGGTTGCCGCTCTACTCATCTTAGTTGGTGCTGCCGAGAGTAGCGCGCCGCAAATTGCGGGTATTCAGCGTCTCGCATGGCTGCAGGGCTGCTGGGAATCGGCGTCTCCGACGACCACAATTGAGGAAAATTGGATGTCGCCGCTCGGCAAAAGCATGGTGGGAGTTAGTCGCACCGTTCGCGCCGACAGTCTGGTCGCATTCGAAACCATCGTCATTCGTGAACAGGGTAGCCGCCTAGTTTATGAAGCATATCCTTCGGGGCAAGCTCCCGCCGCTTTTCATTCTAAAGATATACGTGACACCGCTGTAGTGTTCGAAAATCTGACTCATGACTTTCCGCAGCGTATTGGGTATCGGCGCAACTCATCCGACTCGTTGACGGCGTGGATCGAAGGAATTCAAAACGGGGAACAGCGACGAATAGAGTTTTTGTACAGTCGCGTAGAGTGCACTAACAATTGAAGTACGGCTGGCTAACAAGAGTTTTCACCTGCAAAGCCAACATTATCCGGACATAACGAGGTCCATTGTGACGAATCAACTGACTTCTATTCTGATGGTACTAGGTTTGGTGGCAACTTCATTGGGATCTCCAGCGATCGCAGGTAAGGGAAAGGGGGATCCCCCGATAGCCGTTCGCTACCTAGAAATCGTCAGCAACGACGTAGACACATTGACTCAGCTCTACGAGCGCGTGCACGGTCTTTCGTTTGGCCCCCCCGACCCCGATGCCGGACAGGCCCGTATAGCGACTCGAGGGGACGGAACTCTGGTGGGTATTCGGAAACCGCTGGCGGAGCATGAGCAGCCGATCATGCGAACCTACATCGCAGTCGAAGACATCCAACAAGCAGTCAAGGAAGCCGAGGACTCCGGCGCGACTATTGCCTATCCTCCGACCGTACAAGGGCAACACGGCACATTTGCGATCGTGATCCAGGGCGACATACAACACGGCCTATGGCAGCGCTAGCTCCTTCCGGTCGAGCTTGCCACGGTCGCGGGGCTAGCCACCGATTACTGGTGGCTCTTAGCTTCACTCAGCGACTTGCGAATGGAGAGCAAGACAGCGGTCGGCGCATAAGATGAGGCGGAGAAAAGGCCAGATAACATAGAATTGCACCAGACGGCCACGCCCCTTGCGTGCGCAACGGTCGCGCCCGAAGGTTAAGGCAACGTTAGGCATACCGGAAGAGACGGTCGAGATGGCCAAGTGCGAATTATGCAATTCGACTATTATCTTCGGCGGCGTCCGAGACAAAGAGCTTCGGTTTTGCAGCGAGAAGTGCCACAATCAAGGTGCGTTACTCGTCGCTTCGCAACAAGTCCCGGAGAGTGTAGTTCAGCAAGCTGTGTGGCAAGTTCATCGAGGTCCCTGCCCGAAATGCCAAGGAAGTGGACCGGTCGATGTTCATACAAGTCACCACGTGTGGTCGGCGTTGATATTTACGTCGTGGCAAAGCACCCCTCACATTTCGTGCCGTCGATGTGGCATCAAAGAGCAGTTGAGCGACGCGGCGGTTTCTTTTGCAATTGGTTGGTGGGGATTTCCGTTGGGGTTGGTTGTGACGCCGGTGCAGATTGTTCGGAACTTCGTATCCATGGTGCGGGGACCGGATCCAAACGAGCCGTCAGCAGAACTCTCAAAGATCGTACGGTTGAACATGGCTTCACAAACCGTCGCCAATGCTCAAACCCCGGGGTTGGATGCCTGACACGTGGATGAACCTTCGAACCAACTCGTCACGGCCCGTGCGTATGCACGGTTCGCGCCCATTTGGTTCGCAAGTTGTTCGCAACGTTAGACCGCAACGGACAAGCTCTTGAGAAACTACCATCACGCAAGGTTGTCGATGACACTCGTCGTCACTGTCGTAGCCGCGACAACTGTGTCCTGCCAGTCCTCACCTGTGGATGGGGAATCGGATGTAGTCGCGCTCCGAGCGTTGGACCAAGCCTACGCCAGCGAGTGGATCGCGGGCGACGCCGATGGTGTGATGTCACTGTTTACCGCGGATGCCACGCTCGTACCGCATCACGGCGATACGCCGGTCGTGGGTCGTGCGGCGATCCGTGACTTCTGGTTCAACCCGGTGTACCCGCCGACAGTCGTCCCCGCCTGGACCAGGAATACAGAGGAAATCGTTGTGTCCGGCGATGTCGCTATCGTCCGGGGCCGTTCGGTCCTCACTTGGGAGTACGACGGTATTCGAACCACGATCCCCGAGGGGAATTACGTCCTAGTCGCAGTGAAACGCGCTGAAGAGTGGCGTATTCGGCTGCTAACCTGGAACGACGATCCTCGCGAGTGGCTGCAAGAACCCATCAAGCAGGACTAATAGGGAAATATGGCGTTGAACCATCCGGGGAGTTCTATGCCACACTATTCGACAACTCGATCGTCCACACCTGGACTCGCGATGCGTTGGTGTTTGGCGGCCGTGATCTTGTCTCTCGTCTCGTGTGGAGGAGGGGGCGGAGCAGAGCCGGTCGCCGGCAACCCACAGGTAGACTCGATGTTCGCGCACTTTGCCGCGGATGATTCCCCGGGCGCATCGGTCATGGTCGTACGTGACGGAGCCGTCGTGCATTCCGCGGGATACGGCGTCGCCGACCTTGATGATGGGTCGATGATGAGCCCTTCGACTCCGGTTCGTCTCGGGTCGGTCTCGAAGGCGTTCACGGCAATGGCCATCGTGATTCTCGAGGAACAGAGTGCCTTGACGTTTGACTCTCCCGTCACGGAGTGGGTGCCTGAGCTCAGACGCTTCCCGGGCATCACGGTCCGGCACCTGCTGAACCACACGTCCAGTCTCCCCGACTACTACGGTAACGGTAGCCCTCTCGAGGGAATGGCCACGGCGGACGGACGCCAGGCTCCCCTTCAGAACGCCGAAGCCTTCTCGGTTTACGAGGCGTGGGGTGAACCGGTCTTCACACCGGGCGATCGCTTTGAGTACTGCAATCCCGGATATGAGGCGCTTGCTCTAATCGTAGAACGGGTCTCCGGAACGACATTCGCGCAGTTCCTCGAAGCGGAGATCTTTACACCGCTCGGAATGACTACGGCAGCGGTACGCGACCTACCGAGCAAGCGAATCCCGAATCGGGCTATTGGCTACGCTCCGATCGAGGATGGTGGTGGATGGCAGGAGTCCGATGATCATTGGGGCAATTGGCTCGTAGGAGCCGGAGGGATCTACGCCTCACTCGAAGACCTCTTCAAGTGGGACCAGGCTCTGTACCGTTGGGCAGAAACCGGAGCACGTACGGACGAAGCATTCTCGGCGGCGATACGGCCATCCTATTCCTGGACGCGGAGTAGAGCGCCGCGAGCACGCCACCCAACAAACGCACGCACCTGATAGCCAGCGTATAATGCTGCAAGTGGATTCACTGAGAGCTACGAGCATGCCTAGACTCTCCCGAAAGACTATCGCCACCAATCTCAAGACTGCCATCCCTTGCATTTTAGTAGGTGGAGCACTTGGAGCGTTGGTAGGCGGGCTGCTCGATAATACAGTCATTGGAATTCGAGTTGGAGTTATTGCCGGAGGCGTGGTCGCTTATATAATTCTGATGATGAAGTCGGATTAGGCAGTGCCTCGTAACAAGCGCATGCGCCGCGCCCGCAGCTGAACACGAACATTAGACTGATATCAGATTGACTAAACACTCCTTCTTCCGCAAGAAGCCTGGCGTCGTCGGATTGCTATCTGCTGCGGGCACAGTTGCGACGATCGCTTCGATCGCCGGCCTGGCCGGCCAACTCTCGTGGGTTCTAGATCTCGCCTCACATTTCCGCGTCCAGTACTTCGTCACCCTCGTTGTCGTGGCGACTGCCCTTGTTGCAACTCGATCGTATCGGCTCGCAGGTCTATTCTCTGCGATGGCACTTCTCAACCTCGTGCTCGTACTTCAGCTCTACATGGGAACGCCATCTGAACCTGGTTCGCAAGGTCGGCCGTTGAGCGCGATGCTGATTAACGTGCACAGCAGTAATACTGACCACGCCGCCGTGCTTGCCGGTATTAAGAGACACGACCCAGACTTCGTGTTGATTCAGGAGGTCAACCAGCGTTGGTCCGAAGCGCTCAACGCGATTAAAGACCGCTATCCGCACGTCGTAAGTAAGCCAAGAGAAGATAATTTTGGGATGGTGCTGCTCAGTAAGGACGCCCCTCTTGATAGCAACATTCTCGACGTTGGAAATATCGGTGTACCAACGATTCTCGCGAAGTTCGCTCTGGATGGGCGCGCATTCTTTATCTTAGGAACCCACACGCTTCCACCGGTCGGTTCGGAGTACGCCAGAATGAGAGACCGGCATCTTGCCGAAATACCACGGGTCACTGCAGGCTTGGATGCTCCTGTCGTAGTCCTCGGTGATCTGAATACCTCCCCCTGGTCGTATCACTTCAGGAAGCTGATCCGGGAGTCTGGGCTACGAGATGCTTCGCGAGGACATGGAGTTCAAACTACCTGGCCGACCCACCTCTTCCCGATGCTGATTCCGATCGACCATTGTCTTTATTCGTCCGGAATCAAGATCCTCGACAAAGAGATCGGAGGGCGAAATGGCTCGGATCATTACCCAGTGATCGTCGATTTTTCGTTATTGGGGCCACAGCCTGACTAGGTTTTGCAGCCGGACTGCTACTCGAGAAACTCCAGAGCGATTCGATTCAATCTGCCGCGTGGCCAGCCCCTTACTAACGACCCTTTACGGGTTCCCCGACGTCAATACTGAAATGAACCGTGACCACGGCGTCCGTGACGTCGATTACTTCTGCATTGACCGTAGAATCGAGATAACCGCAATCGGCCAGGAGGTCCCGGACGGCCTGCTCAGCAATCGGAAGCTTGCGAAGGTTTGATGGTCTTCCGGACCTCGCGCTCAACGCTAAATCATCGAATCGGTCTAGAGCGAGCTCAGGATCGAGAACGTTCGTGTCATCGAACGTAATCGATTGCACCAGCGCCAATTCCCGAACCGTGAATGTTAGGACCTTGTCTCCTGACGCCAGAGTAATTGCGTCGAAGTCGATCTCCTCGAAGAACCCGAGGTCCCAAAGGACGTCAAGACGGGACTGAAGGTGCTCGAGGTCATACCTGGCACGGAACCCCAACCCCAGCGCGTGTAGAAAGGCCGGTTCGCTCATGCGGTTCAGGCCGTGCACATTGATGGATTCGACGACGGGACCGTCAGGATTGCCGGCCGATTGGCATACGTGGGGAGACTCCGTTGGCTGCTGTGGTTCGCCTGCACCGCTCGACAGGCAAGACGCGACGAGGACGACAGATATGAAACTTATTCTCACCGGAAGAGCCCTCCAAGTTTGCTCTCCGAGTGTACACCGGCTCGCTACGAACGCCATGTGTCAGACTTGATCTCGGTTGTAGGTGATGCCGACTAACAAAGTCTTGCACTTGACGGCCCGCATTGTCACGACGGTGGCGTAAGATAGATCGACACATGGTTGCGGCGTCCGGCCGCAGCGGGGCTGGAAGTGAGGCATGACTAACCTCCCGGAAGTGCGACGCTCGAGACTCGGCCTTGTCGTGTTCGGGATCGATGCGCTTCTGTCGATCGGCTTTGGCGTCGCCTCGTGGCTCTATCCCCTCTCCACCTACGCCACCATCGTCGATCTGGAGGATCCGGGGACGAGTCCCGTGACAATGTCGGCCTTGTCTGGGCTCTCAGTCTTCTATGTGGTCATCGGGCTCGTATGCCTGTGCGCCGCCTTCATGCCGCGACGACAGGCGCTGGGTCTCGCGCTCGTGATGCTTGCGCGCCACGCCTGGATTGGCATCCACGGCTATCGAGGCATCGGGCAAGAATGGCTCATCGGCAATCCGTGGCCCGACATCGTCATTCATGGTGCATTCGTTCTGGCGTATTCCTTCTTGGTCCTCCTGGCGGTCCGCGGCTCATCGGGATCGAGCGAAGAGTCGCCATCCGAGTCCAGGCAGGCCGGCAGATGAACCTGTCGGAGCATTACGGATCCGGTCGATTGCCATAATCTCCGGTTACCATGAGACAGAGTGGGAGGGTTCCCTTGAAATCATTTCTTGGTCTTATCGGCTGGTGCATCTTGTTCGTTCTGTGTTGGCCAGTGGCGCTATTGGCGCTGGTTCTTTGGCCGGTGATATGGGTGCTCTCGTTGCCATTTCGGCTGTTCGGCATCGGCGTGAATGCCGTGTTTGCTTTCTTGCATGCCGTTTTGTTTTTGCCAGCGCGCTTGCTCGGCTACCGAAAGCGAGAGAAAGGCGAGTTGATCTAGCGAAATGGGCGGCCATCCGTCGCCCAACCGGAGGTTTAAGCAGACATGTTCCTTGGTCACTTTGGTGTTGGTTTCGGAGCCAAGGCTGCAGCTCCCAAGGTGTCGCTCGGCTCGCTCTTTCTTGCGTCGCAGTTCATCGACCTCCTGTGGCCAACACTCCTGCTCGTCGGAATCGAGCGTGTGGTCATCTCCCCTGGCGTCACGCGCGTCACGCCCCTCGATTTCACGCACTATCCGATCTCCCACAGCCTCCTGGCGGTCCTCCTCTGGGCCGTCATGTTCGGAGCCGCGTACTACGTCGTCCGCCGTTACTCAACGGGTGCATGGGTCTGCGGAGCCGCCCTACTGAGTCACTGGATTCTCGACCTGTTCGTACACCGTCCCGATCTCCCTCTCGCACCCGGCACCGACCTCCGGCTCGGCCTCGGGCTGTGGAATTCGACGATCGCGACCCTCGTACTCGAGTTGGCGGTTTTCGCCATCGGCGTCAGCCTGTATCTCCGTCTGACCCGGCCCAAAGACCGCATCGGCATCGTTGGCCTCTGGGCTCTGGTCGGGTTCCTCCTGCTTGTCTATGCCGGCAACGTGTTCGGCGAGCCCCCTCCCAGCGTCACAGCCCTGGCGTGGGTCGGCCAGGCTCAATGGCTGATCGTAGGATGGGGCTATTGGATTGACCGGCACCGAGAGGTCGCTCACGAGAAGACACCTTAGGCCAATGCATTCCGATGTACACACGAGAGGGGGTTTGACGCACGATGAGAATCAAGGCAGCCGTAGTTAAAGCCGCACGACAGCCGTTCGTGATCGACGAGATCGATCTCGAAGAGCCCAGAGCCAACGAAGTCGTCGTGCGCGTCGTCTCCTCCGGCATCTGCCACACGGACCTCGCCACACGCGATGGCGATTACGAGGTTCCAATGCCGTGCGTCCTCGGACACGAAGGGGCCGGGGTCGTCGAGCAGGTGGGGTCTCACTGCACGACCGTCCAGCCGGGCGACCACGTCGTCATCGGCTTTAACACCTGCGGCAAGTGCCCGGCGTGTCTATTGAGAACGCCATATTGTGAAGACGTCATGCGTATTCGCCTCGGGCTCGACCGGCCCGACGGCAGCCCCACCATGAGCAAGGGGCAAGACGCAGTTCACGGCAATTTCTTCGGCCAATCGTCGTTCGCCACGCACGCACTCTGCGAGGAAGAAAGCCTCGTGAAAGTGCGCCGTGATGTTCCGCTAGACATCCTCGGCCCCTTCGCCTGCAGCGTCGAAACGGGCGCCGGGGCCATTTTCACATCGCTTCGCTGCGCGCCCGGCTCGAGTCTCGCCGCCTTCGGCGCAGGAGCCGTCGGGATGTGTGCCATCATGGCGGCGCGTGTCGCCGGATGCACCACCATCATCGCGGTCGACGTGAAAGACAACCGGCTCCGCTTGGCAAAGGAGCTGGGGGCCACGCACATCATCAATGCGGCCTCGGCGGATCCCGTGCAAGAGATCCAGCGCATTACCAAGGGTGGAGTGAACTACTCCTTCGAGAGCACAGGGGTCACGAAGGTCATCCGACAGGCGGTGGATGCGCTGCGGCCCCTGGGTGTGTGCGGCATGGTTGGACAGGTTCCACCTGGGGAGGAAGTGTCGCTCGATCCCTGGACGATTCTTCTCGGCCGGACACTTCGCGGGATCATCCAAGGCGACGCGATTCCGCAGATCTTGATCCCACAGATCGTCGACCTCTACCTGCAGGGCCGCTTCCCGATCGACCGCTTGATCGAGTACTACCCACTCGAGGAGATCAACAAGGCCGTAGCCGATAGCGAGCAAGGGGCCGTGATCAAGGCTGTGCTTCGTCCCAATGGGACCTAGAGATGGCGTGGCTCCGGAGAAGCACCGAGAACACATGTTGAAGGATCTCGAAATGACACGTCGAAGAACGCAGGCCATGGAGGTGGTACGTCGGGTAGAGGCCCACCTTCGGAAATGGGATCCAATCGGGGTCATGGTCGGAGAGGGCTCACCGGTCGATGAGTACGACTCCTATGCGCCGCGCATCGTGTCACTCCTCACCGCTGGAACATCTGAGTCGGAACTCGCCGCCCATCTTGAATACGTCCGCACGGTTACGATGGGTCTTCCCACGGACCCCTCTCGGGACCTGAAGTGTGCTCAGGAGATCCTCGCATCATGGCCAGAAGCGCATGACGAACAACGTTAGCTACACGAAGAGGTGAAGCATGAGTACCGCCGCTACCTTTGCCGCCATCGTCGCTGGAAAGCAGGCTCAATACCTCCGGCGATTCCAGGAGGCAGGTGCCACGGAACAAGCGAGAGCTGTGGCTCTTGAGGAGATCCACTGTGATCGGTCAGCCGTCTTCCAGGCCCTTGTGGATAGCGGTGTGATGATCGAAGTGACGAGTGGCAAGTACTACCTGGACTTGAAAGCGGCAGAATCGTCTGAAGCGCGTCGTAGGATGGTAACTCTGGGTATCATCATTGTGGCCATCATCATTGTTCTTGTGACTCTTTGGGTGCGATGAGCGATCGGCAGCTAACTCGCCAGGCCGACTAGTGACTGATTCGCTGTACTACCGAATAGCGGCCGACGTAGTGCTCGCAGTTCACGTCGGCTTCGTCCTCTTCGTGATTCTCGGTCTTGTTCTCACCCTGATCGGCGGCGTTCGAGGTTGGAGCTGGGTCAAGAACCCATGGTTTCGCCTGGGTCATTTGCTGGCTATTGGTGTCGTTGTGGCTCAAGCATGGCTAGGGGAGATTTGCCGCTTAACAACCCTTGAGATGGCGCTCCGATCTCGCGCCGGAGATGCCGTCTACAGTGGTAGTTTCATCGCCCACTGGATGGAAACTCTCCTCTACTACGAGGCGCCGCTGTGGGTTTTTGCGATTGGCTATACGGTGTTCGGCTTGCTGGTCGTGGCGAGTTGGTTCATCGTTCCTCCCCGGCGACGGGTCCGACACAATCGAGCGAAGTTGAAAGAAACAGAGTAATTCGGAGTAGGCATGGCTAATTACATCGACGGATTTGTTCTTCCCGTTCCGCGCGATCGCCTGGACGCGTACAAGCGTCTTGCTGAAGCGGTGGCAACAATTTGGAAGGAACATGGCGCGCTCGACTACCGGGAATATGTCGGTGACGATATGAAATTGGAGGGGACGCGCTCGTTCACCGATCTCGTAGCTGCAACGGAGAATGAAACCATCGTGTTTGGATGGGTGGTATTTGCTTCTCGTGAGGCACGTGACCTGGCAAACGCAAAGGTCGCGGCTGACCCACGGATGGCAGATTTGATCGACTCATCGAATTCAGGTTTTGACGCTAAACGGATGGCATACGGTGGGTTTCAGTCGATGTTCCGGTAAGCTGGATAACAACCGCGTGCGGCCAACGGTCTAACCCGGCTCGCAGCTAACTCGAAATGTTGGGCATACATGACCCCCGACGACGACATCCTTGTAGCGTTTGAATTGCACGCGGTCGATCGCATTTGCGCCGTCCTCGATAACGGACTGGACGTCCAAGTTCCCGTTAGAGGCAAGTCTCTGGTTAACTGGCTTACCGAGATGTACACAAGGTCGGACAGATTTCCCGAGTGCCTTCGCTCGCTGCTTGAACGAGGAGCCGAGTTGGACGACCCGCGGGTTGCGTCCGTGCTTCTCGACGATGCCGCTTCACTGGCGGCCGCGATTCGGGCCAATCCGTCACTCCTGGAACACCGTACGTCCATGGTTTCGGCCTTTACTCCCTTGGTTGGTGCATCGCTACTCCATGTAGCTGCGGAGTATGGACACCTTCGGGTCGCCCGAGTTCTCCTCGAGATGGGCGCGGAGGTCGATTCCCGCGCGGCGGTGGACGACTTTGGGTTGAATGGACACACCCCGTTGTTCCACACGGTAAATTCGAACGGAAACCGCTCGGAGCCAGTCATGCACCTCCTCCTGGATGCCGGCGTGCGAAGTGACATCCGTCTTCTCGGCATCACGTGGGGCAAGGGCTTCGACTGGGAGACGACCTGTTTCGACGTGACGCCTGTCTCGTACGCTCAGCTCGGACTTCCTCCACAGATGGCTCGTAGTGATCGAGATGTCTATGCCAACGCACGAAGCTTGCTCGAAGCGGGGGGACGACGCGTCCCCTCTCTGGAGAATGTTCCGAACAGATATCTGCAAAAAGAGAATGACGCCTAATCACGTGCAACAACAGACGGAGAAAGCCATTGCTCGTCCTCGCTCTGATTCTCACGCTCACTGGAAGCACAGGCGCTGACGAACCGGCGGTGCCCTCTCACGGCACTATCTGTCTGGCTCCCGTCAAGGACGATGGTGATCCTCGCGGCTATTACTCCGAGCACTTCAGCGTCCGCGTGGACGATGGCGATTGGTTCGACGTCCCATCTGACAAGCCGTTCTCCATCGGCGAGTTGGCCACGCAAGAAAAGCACTTGGTGTCGGTCAGGGACGGTGACATAACGATCGAGTCGTTTTGGTTCAGGTTCGAGCAATACGAGTCCCCCGATCTTTGCCTGTGGTACAAGCCGTGGTATCGCACTTGGTCCCTGTGGCCCGCATCCAATGCCGGCAAGAAGTGTCGCTGCGACGTCGGTCAACGCAGGCGTACCGGCTAAGCATCGCGTGCAGCCGACGGCCTGACCTCGCACGACGCCGGCTCCCCTTTTCGCGGTATGCTCTTAGCACTTCTAACCCGCCCGATTACCGCTTACTCGCCAGTGCCAAAGCCGAGGGGGTACAATCCCCAGAGTCGAAGCAGGCCGCGCGGGGCGGCTCGCAGTTGACCGAAAGAACGTTAGCCAAGCACAATGAAACGAATGCGACCCGTAGTCTTCATCGGCTTCATCACAGTCATTCACTTCGTCGTTAGCTTCGCACTTTTCATGTACGTCATCGGAATGGGCCTGCCGGCATTTGACGAATTCCGGCCTCGGACCGCGAGTGAATCACTGATAGACGGGGTCGCGACGGTTGTGCTTGCGCCGTTCTCGCTCGTCGGAGATGCGATACCGCATGACTGGTTTCCTGGTCGATCGTTCTTCGTCGTTCTTGTCGCCAACAGTTTGATTTGGGGGCTATTGGCATATGCGTTGCTCGTTGCCTACCGTCGCTGGAGAATCTCTCGGCATGCCGGCTAACTAGCGCCCGCATCTGAAGACGACGATAGAATAATCGACAGGCATCGACGCCATATTTACGGATACCCCATGACGGATCGACGTATCGACGGATTTTTTTATGGACTGTTCATGGACAGTGACGTTCTTCGCGGGAGCCAAGTCGTGGCAATGAATCCACGCCGTGCCTACGTTGACGGTTACATGCTGTGTATCGGCCGCCGTGCCACGCTCGTTCCGACTCCTGGCGCCCGAGCGTACGGTATGGTGTTTGCGCTGACTCACGACGAACTCGAAACGCTCTATACCGCCGCTGGCCTGGAACAATATCGACCGGAAGCGATACTCGCCCATTCAATGGAAGACGAGACCGTGCCCGCTTTGTGTTACAACCTACCCGAAGCACCGGGGCCCGACGAGGCCAACCCTGAGTATGCAGCACGCCTTCGAGCGGCCCTCGGCAAACTTGAGTTTCCGCCCGAGTACATAGCGTCTATCTCGTAGTGGGGTGGGCGCAAAACAAGGCGCTCCAGGTGCCGCCGCTTTCGCGGCGAACCCGAGCTTGACGGTATATACAGATGACAACCAACTGCCGCCGACTATCGCTTGTCCTGTTTTGCGTCGTAGCGATTCATTGCACCAATTCCGTCACACCCATCCCGCCGGACCCCGCGACTGTGCACTCAATTGACGTTTATCAGAACGATACAGTCATACATGTGATTGATAGCGCCGCGACGATCGAGGAGATCGTTCGGATACTCCGTGAGGATGTGGCCGATTGGGCCTACCCGGACAAGCCTCTCGCTCCGGCTGTCGCCCTCGCATTATTCAGAGGACCGTCCAACGAGATCCTCTATGAGCTTCGAATAGGTTCGAACTGGATAAGCGGTGATGATTCGACGATGGATCGACCCAACCCCCGAGTTGGGACGGTTGACTCAAAACATCTAGAGCGACTAGAGAATCGATTAGGTGTGTAATGGCACATGACAAATCGTCGAATCGATGGATCCTGAGGCGACCGTCGACCACCGCACATCGGAGTTTCAAATGAAGCGAGTGACTGGCATCGGCGGAATCTTCTTCAAGGCCAAGGACGCACCTGCGCTGCAGGCCTGGTACAAGCGTCATCTCGCCATCGATGTCCAGGCGTGGGGCGGTACCGCGTTCACCTGGACCGACTCGGATGGCAAGCCCACGGGCGGAACGACCGTCTGGTCCGTTGGTCCGGAGGAAGGCGACCAATTCGCTCCAAGCGAAGCCCCGTTCATGATCAACTACCGCGTTGAAGACCTTCACGCTGTGGTTACGGCGCTCAGGGCGGAAGGCTGCAACGTCCTCGACAAGATTGATGAATCTGAATACGGCAAGTTTGCCTGGGTCATCGATCCTGAGGGGAACAAGGTCGAATTGTGGCAACCCCCTGCCGGTCAATGAAACACGCCCCGCCCCCTTGGGGGCTGCAACTTGCCGCCGCTTTCAGCATCGCGCTTGGTCCGTTTGGCGCCTGGCTGTACGAATCGGGTCATCTTGACTTATTCGGAGACGCCTACCTGCTCAACCTGTGGGTCGTCGTGGCCCTGGCGATCGCCGGGATGGTCGTCGGCGCCTTCGCGGTGTTTCGTGGGGCTCGCCTGCTCGGTGTGGGGAGCCTGGTGCTCAACTCGGGTGTCGCTGCACTTTACGGATTTCTCGGAGTGTTTTTTTCTCTTGGAGGAACTCGATAGGAAAGCCCCTTAGAGTGTAGTGATGACTGAAGCAGGAGATTCAAACCCGTGCCGACAAGGAGCGCTCTAGAATGATCAAGATGGTGATGTGTGTTTGTCGACACCCGGATATGACCCGTAAGCAGTTTCAGGACTACTGGCTCAACAAACATGGTCCGTTCTTTCAGAAGAATGCCGCGGCCATGAGAGCCATAAAGTACGTGCAATCTCACACTGTAGATACGCCCCTGAACGACGGGTTGAGAGCTTCCAGGAGTATGCTGCCCGAATACGATGGCGTGGCAGAAGTGTGGTTCAAATCAGAAGCAGATCTGATGGAAGCAATGAGTTCGCCTGAATGGGAGAAGTTAGGGGCCGCGTTGCTCGAGGATGAAGGGAACTTCATGGATCACTCGAAGTCCTCGGCGTTCATCGTTAGGGAGCATGAGCTTTAGAGGAGGAGTTGACATGCCATTCGCCCTGGCAATTTTTGCAGTGATCATCATATTGGCGTCAGGCTTCGCCACATTGTTCCCGTCCGAACTCCTGGACTATGCCGTTGAGTTTGTGCAAGGCCCAGGTCTATGGTGGGCTGCCGCTATGCGTCTGGCATTGGCGATCGTCTTGTGGTTCTCTGCCCCAACCTCCCGCACGCCGATCACATTCAAAGTGCTGGCCGTCGTCGCGCTCCTTGCGGCGGTAGCCATCCCGATCGTGGGATCCGAGCGCCTGGTATCTGTGATCAATTGGTGTGCCTCGCAGCCGCTGGGGGTTGTGCGAGTGCTAACGGCTCTGGGAGTAGCATTTGGAGCGTTCTTGCTATGGTCCATAAGGTTGGTGAAGTCGAGGCCCTCTTCCGCTACCCCGTGAAGTCCATGGGCGGCGAAGCTCTTGAGGAAGCCGAGCTCGGCTGGCACGGTCTTGACGGCGACCGGCGCCTGGCCTTTCGTCGGATTGACGACCGCCGTGGGTTCCCCTGGCTGACTGCCACCAAGCTTTCACTGTGCAGCATCGATACGAAACACTCATGGGCGACATCATCGAGATCCAGGGAAGTTCCGGCCAACGGCGGCTAACGGAGTTTTGCGGATGACCACACATAGCCTTCCTTCCCGAGATCTAGACAAGTCGGGGCACGAGTGAACTGCCCCGGTTGTCACGGTCGCGCGATCGGCTTCTGGCGATGGTCTGTCGGGCTCAACGCCTTCCGATACACGTGCGAGTCCTGCGGGGCGGGACTCAAGGCGAGCCCGGCACTCTGGGTCGGGTTTGTCGTCACCATACTAGCGTCTTTTCTGGGTTTGATTCCGTTCAGCGCCGGCATCGAACGCCTCGTGACTTCCGAGAACGGAGCATGGGCGTGGATCATGACGGGACTTGGGATCATGCTGTTCTTCGTTTTCACCGGTGGCATCGTCATCTATTGGCTGTGCGGGTATAGACTCCGGCGTGAAAAGGACGACGCGTTTTAACGAATCACGCGTCACCGCGCGTCAACTCGCAACGCAGGAACCAAAACCCCAGGCGGTTCGCCGCATCCTTGGGCGCGCGACTGTAATACAACTCGAACAACCGATCGTCTTCGACCCGAACGCGGAAGAAGATCCGGCCAACGCCCCACGACCCGCGACTCTCGGCGGTTTCTCTGTGTTCGGGACGCATGTTCTCGGCGAAGCGGCCCTTTCGTTTGAAGTCGCTCCATTCCTCGAGAACCTCGACGACGCGCAGGGTCTCCTTCCCGAGTCGGAGCACGTCCGGACAGTGGGGGGTCTTCTTCAGGGCGGGAGCCTCATCGAAGCTCACCTCGATCTCCCGGCCGATGTAACGCTTGGGTTGGAACACGCCGCCTCTTCCGAACGATCACTCTACACCCGCTGAGGCACGGGCGGGAAGTCACGTCGCCTGACCCTGTATACTCGACGTTCGACCGACCTAAAAACGAGGCAATGCAGCATGATCAAGAATCGCTCCAAACAGACGACCGTTGGAGCGTCGGTCGCAGTCGGCACCGCCCTTGGCGCTGCATTCGGGGTAGCGTTCGGTCAACTGGCGCTTGGCGTGGCGCTTGGCGTTGCAATCGGGGCGGCGATCGGGGCGGCGAGGAGCAAGCGCTCCAACGAGGACAGCCATGAAGAGGATGCCTAGCACGCGGCTGGATGCAGAAGAACCGGGGCTTGTCACATGACGACACCACACCTTTATCGAATCATTCTTCCGGTAGCTGATATCGAGAAGGCCGCACAGTTTTACAGCGCAGTACTCGAGTCGGACGGCGAGCGAATCTCTCCAGGGCGACACTACTTCGATTGCGGCGGCACGATCCTGGCCTGCTACGATCCGCAAGCCGACGGTGACCCCGTGGGTGACGGGTGGCGATTCCACGAGAATCAGTACCTCTACTTTTCTGTGGCAGACCTTGACGCAGTCCATGCTCGCATCGAAACGGCCGGCGGTCGGGTTCTTTCCGGCGTCGAAACAATGCCATGGGGCGAGCGCATGTTTTACGCTGAGGACCCATTCGGTAGTCGAATCAGTTTTGTCGAGGAAGGCACGTTATTCACCGGGGCCGACGTGAAAGACCAATAGTGCGAGTCGCAATTCTTCTGTTGAACGCAGGACGAGGCAGCGGCGAAGTGGCGCGGCAGCAGGCGCACTATCTGGCGTCGAGTGGTTGTCAGGTCCACTTCATGCACCCGTGTGTCGGAAGCGGCGTGCCAGGTGCAATCAACATGGACATCGCGCTTCACACGTCCATCACTCCGGTTCACGAGTACTTACCTTCATCGGGACAAGCGCAGGAACAGGTTTCCGGCATGTCGTTCGAACGTGCCGCTGCCTACCTCCGTGACTACGAGCGTGCCCTGGAGTCGATCATCGAAGATGTCGATATCGTCCTCGGCCATCACGCCAACATCAGCGCCATTGCGACCGCCAACGTGGCTCGTCGGGCCGGGAAACCCTACGTGCTCTTTCTCCACGGCACGGGAATAGAGCCCCGCCACCATGGAGGGTACGACGATCGGATCTGGTCACTGATCCAGGATGCCATCGAGAACGCGCATGGAATTCTCGTCACTACCGAGTACGTCCGCGACCGACTCGTCCGCAATCTTGTCGAGATCCCTCTGGAGCGTTTCCTGGTGCTTCCGTGCGGCATCGACCTGGACGAGTTCTGCCCCGGCAGGGACGCTGAGGTCGCATCCAGGTATGCGCTACCCGAGACGTACGTGATCTGCCCCGGCGCGCTGACCGAGTCGAAGGGGCCCCAGAACGTCGTTGAGGCGACCCGGGAGTACGCGGCTCTCGCGCCGACGATCTTCATCGGAGGCGGCGAGCTACGTCAACAGCTCGAGGCCGACTTGAATGGCCGCGGCAAGCTGTTGGGTTTCGTGTCCGCCGAGGACAAGGCAGCCCTCATCAACGCCGCGACGATACTGACGGCGGCTCCCGAGAAGAAGGAGCACTTCGGCATCATCTACGCCGAGGGGTTGGCGGCCGGAACGCCAACCGTGGCCTATGAGGGCGGCGGGGTTTCCTCGATCGTCACGCCCGAGGCTGGAATCCTCACTCAACGGGACCCCAGGTCGTTGGGGTGTGCGGTCAGCGCGTTGCTGGCCGACCCGGAAAGGCTCAAGTCGATGGCGACTGCAGGACGGACGAGGGCGGAGGAACACTTCTCGTGGACAATGCTGGGGGAGCGGCTGCAGCGGTGGCTTACCCACCTGGCGTGAGAGGGTCATGAATGAACCGTAATGCGATGCAAGGATTGTTCTTCTTGGCGGGGATCGCCCTCGTGATCGTGGGGTTCAACAACCAACGCCCTCTGGTGTTTGTGGGCGTAGGCCTCATGGTTCTTGCCGTCATTGGCCGGGTTATGGGCAAGAAGGGCGATTGATCGACCGCAACGGCTCCGAGTTCTCCGACTAGCCGACTGAGCCAGACTCGCGCTAAGCTGGGTTTTCCCACATAGACCATGCCGGCAGGAGACACTCGAATGAAAGACGAAGAACAGATTCGCGCCACGATCCAGACGTACTTCGACTGCATGTACGAATCCAGCGCCGAGAAAGCGCACGCCGCATTTCACCAGGACGCCAGGATCGCGGGGTACCTGGAGGATGGCCTGCACCAGATGACCGTGAAGGACTTCGCAGATTTTGTGGCCAGCCAGCAACCGTCGCCCAAGGAGCAGGGCGAGCCGGCCCGACTCGACGTCCTTTCAGTTGATATCGCCGGGAACACGGCGTCCGTCAAGGTCCGCGACGATTACCTCGGCATGACATTCATGGACTCGATTTCGATGCTCAAGGCGGATGGCAAGTGGAGTATCTACAACAAGCTGTTTCACGTTGAAGGCGCCTGCAAGTAGTAGGGTGACGGCGAATAGCCCCAACGGCGTTGCCGATCATAGAGCTTGCAAAACTCGCCCCTCTCCCCGGATACTTGTCGCGCGTTAGCTTCGCCTCTGGGCATCGAGCGACAGGAGCAACAGATGAACAAGTATGGAGCAGAGTTTTTCGGGACGTTCTGGCTCGTCCTTGGCGGCTGCGGCAGTGCAGTCCTGGCCGCCGCGTTCCCTGAAGTCGGCATCGGACTCCTGGGCGTCTCATTGGCGTTCGGTCTGACGGTGCTGACGATGGCGTTTGCGATCGGGCACATTTCCGGTTGCCACCTCAATCCGGCGGTCTCCATCGGACTGTGGGCCGGGGGGCGTTTTCCGGGAAACCAGCTACCGGCTTACATCGTCGCTCAGGTCCTGGGCGCGGTTGCCGGCGGCGGCGTGCTCTATCTGATCGCCAGCGGGCAGGCCGGCTTCGATGTCTCTGCCGGCTTCGCCTCCAACGGCTATGGCGCCCACTCGCCGGGTGGCTACTCCATGCTGGCGGCCCTGATCGCGGAAATCGTCATGACGATGATGTTCCTGATCATCATTCTGGGCGCGACCGACAAACGCGCGCCGAAGGGCTTTGCACCGATCGCCATCGGACTGGGCCTCACCCTGATCCATCTGATCAGCATTCCGGTAACCAACACGTCGGTGAACCCCGCGCGAAGCACGGGTGTGGCGCTGTTCGTCGGTGATTGGGCAACCGCGCAGCTGTGGTTGTTCTGGGTCGCGCCGATCATCGGTGGTGTCCTGGGCGCGGCGATCTATCGCTTCATCGGCAAGGACGAGGACTGACCAGAGGATTACCTAATCGATGATTCCGGCACGCGAAGCACTCGATCGGCTACGCGAGGGAAACCGGCGCTTCGCGTCGGACCTGCGGAGCCACGACACGCCGGTCAGCCGATCACGGCGAACCGAGCTGGCGACGAAGCAACAGCCCTTCGCGATCGTCCTCGGCTGTGCGGACTCGCGCGTGCCGGCGGAACTGGTGTTCGACCAGGGTCTTGGCGACCTGTTCGTGATCCGCGTCGCCGGGAACATCGCTGCCTCCTCGCAGATCGGCAGCGTCGAGTTTGCTGCCGCCAACTTCGGCACTCGGCTGGTGGTGGTGCTGGGGCATTCCCGTTGCGGAGCCGTTCAGGCGACCGTCGATGAATTGAGGCTTCCTGCGGAGAGTCCGTCGCCGCATCTCCTTGCGATCGTGGAACGCATCCGGCCGTCGGTCGAGGGGTTACTGGCTAGAGAGCCCGAGCAAGGCATGGACATGCTTGTCGAGCATGCGGTTCGGGCCAACATCGCCGCTTCCGTGAAGACTCTTCTCGACGAATCCGAAGTTCTGCAGCAACTCATCAAGGACGACGGACTCCTGGTGGTCGGCGCCGAGTACTCGCTGGATAGCGGAGTCGTGGAGTTCTTCGACTACGAACAATGAACGACGTGACGCGAAGATGATTCAGGCGAAACACCTCTGTGCGTTCGGATTGATCGTCGCGACCCTTGCAGGCGGATGTGGGAGCTTCCGGCCCAACAGCTCCCGGGCGTTCGTCGAGTGGGCTACAGACCATGCCGTCCCCATCGAGGACCTCGACTCCCCTCTTCCCGAACCCTCCATGCAGTCGCTCCGTGACGCGATCGGCACCGCGCGAGTCGTCGGTATCGGGGAGAGTCGCCACGACACACGGGAGCAGCTACTTCTCAAGGGGTTGCTCGTAAAGCACATGATCGTGGAGCTGGGATTTCAGGCGCTGATCCTCGAGGAGAGTTTTCCGCATGCCGAGATGCTCGACCACTACGTCACCACCGGCGAAGGAGACCTACGGACGATCATGAATCGTCTAGCCGGTTGGTATGTGTGGGACACGGAGGAGATGCTGGAGTTCTTCAAATGGATCCGGCAAGCCAACGTGCATCGCCCTCCCGATCGGATGGTGCGGATCTATGGCATGGATATCACGGCACCCGCCCCCGGGGTGCGGGCGGTACTGGATCATCTGTACGCGGCCGGCGTGACCGTCCCGTTCGACGAGTACTCTCTCGGGTTGGATCTACAAGAGGGAGACCACTGGCCCGCGACGTGGGAGAGGTACGCGTCGGCATCCGACGAACGACGATTCCAGCTGACGAACAACTACGAAGCCCTGATGACACTCGTGAACGAACTCGAGGGTACTCACGAGTACACACGTCGGCTGGGAGAGCTCGGAAGAACGGGGAACCTGTTCTTCTCGTCTTCGAGCCGGGAAGAGGGTGGGGTGATCCGCGAACGCGGAATGGCCGACACGGTGCACTGGATCCTCGATCATCAGATGGCGGGAGACAAGGCCATCGTCTGGGCTCACAACCTGCATGTCGCCAGGAGTTCTTTCCGGATGCCCGGCCTTGCAGAGGGCGACCTCATTCCGATGGGTGTTCATCTCGACAAGAGCCTCGGAGACCACTACCTCGCGATCGGCGCTACGTTCGGGACCGGATCCTACCCGGCGGATCTCCCCCCGGGTGAGCGCGTGTTTGAGGTCGCTCCAAACGACGCGATGGACCGCGCGCTCGACGCGCTCCACATTCCATACTTCTTCCTCGACCTACGTGACACGGAAGATAGCTCGACGGCTGCCCAGTGGTTGCAGCAGAACCGTGAGTGGGTCGCCCAGGACGCAACGGCGTCCCTGACTCCCGGTGACGCCTTCGACCTGGTGTATTTTGTGAATGAGATTTCACGCGCCCAACCGACACCCGCCGCATTGGAGCGGTTCCAGTCGATCGGGCCATAGTTTCGAGGTGCGCATGTTTACTGTGACACGAGTCGGTGATAACCGCGTGGATATCGAGATGAGCGGAAAGTTGGACTCCGAGCACATGAAGACTGCGCTGGACGAAATGGTCAGCAAGTCCGAGGGAATCGAAAACGGCACGATGCTGTACGACATCGTGGATTTTCGTTTCCCTTCCATCGGAGCCATCGGGATCGAATTCTCACGTCTCCCTTCGATGTTCCGGCTCATGAAACGATTCGATCGAGCTGCCGTCCTCGCGGACAAGGCATGGCTGAGAATCGCAAGTGAAATTGAAGGGGCGGCGTACCCGGGCCTGGAGATCAAGACCTTCACGAGAGATCAGCGGACGGAAGCAGAGACCTGGCTTCGGACATGAAACAAGCAAATACGTATCTGGAAGCAGTCTTCGTCGGTGGAATCGCCGGCATCGTCGTACTTGGACTCGTGGGTCGCATCGCGACCGCCGTCGTCGCACAAGCGATGGGGCAGCCGACGAATTTCACCCTTTCGGGGTTGCTCGAGGTCACCGTCGTCGGAGCGGTTGTAGGCGCGCTCGGTGGAGCCCTCTTCCTTTTTCTGAGAGAGCGGCTCACGTTTCCCGGCTTGATGCCCGCGATCGTTGTCGGAGCGGTCGTTTTCGCCGCTTCGATCTTCGTGCCATGGCTAAGTGGTCGCATGGAACTCGCGACCCTGGGTGCGTCCCCGGCGACGCTCGTTGTGGCGGCCCTGGTCTGCCTGGGCTACGGCGTAACCGTTCATGGGATACTTGCCAGGCTTCGCTGATACCAACATGGTTCTGGACCCGAGGAGCCAGTGTGATGAATCCCGTCAGAAAAACCTGCTCACTCCTACTCGTGGTCGTCGCCGGGATCGGCCACCTCGCAGCAACCGAGCCTGCCGAGGCCTGGGTCGAGACGATCCAATCACCCCAGTACGTTGCCCTCTACGTCGAGGACGTCGACCGGTCGGTGGTCTGGTACCGAACCGTCTTTGGCTTGCGTCCGCTCGGCGGCTCTGCGGCAGACGACGGCTCGTGGCGCATCGAGAATCTCGGAAACAAACAGCTTCTTGTCGAGATCATCCGTGACGGTCGAGCGAAACAGGTCGACCGAGCGCTGGGATTTCGCAAGGTGGGGTTTCATGTACCGGATGTAGAGAAGGTCGCCGAGCGGGTCGCACAAGCCACCGGCGAACGTCCGTCCATCGTAGAGTTCGAAGAGTTACGGCAGCGGATCCTGCAGATCCGTGACCCGGACGGCAACGTCATCCAACTCATGTCTCCCCTCCACGAGAAGTGATGGAGCCGTACTCTGCTCAGGCTCGGGATAGAATCTCGATGCTTGCGCGGGCCGACGGCCCATCGAGGGCGCCAAACCCATGCAGGAATGCGATGTGCCCAAACTCCGCGTCTCTGAGTTGTTGGATCCGATCGGCGACGAGTCCCTCATCGCCGATCGGCGCAATACCCTGGGCCCTCATCATCTCGTAAGCGGCACCCGGTTCCAGATCGACATCCGCCATCGCCTTCAGGACCCTGGCGATACACGGGCCACCGATCCGTTCCGTGTCGGTCTCCGTACCCGCCGCGAAACCGAAGACGACCACGACCGCCTCCGCCGAGTCCTTTTCGTGACCGCCCTCCGCAAGCCCCTTGCGATGCGCCTCGACCTGCTCAGTCAGTTCCTGGATTCCGCCTGTCCGGGGTGTCGCCAGCGTAAGGAGGTTGTGTCCCTCGACCCCGATCTCGAACGAGCGCTCCGCCGACATGGATGCGACGTAGATGGGTGGCGACGGCGTCTGGACGACCGGCAGATTCAAGGTGTCATATCCCTTGTTGCAGGCTTGTGACCGGCGGAACCGGCCGAGGATCTCGGCAAGCGATCGGCTAAAAACCGCGTGTCGTTCGTCGGGATCGACCCCGACGCCGAGAAGCTCGAACTCGTTGCCCGACCCCACGCCGAGGTTCAGGCGACCGTCGGAGAGCGAATCGACCAGCGCGTAGTCCTCGGCGATGCTCAACGCCGGACGCATCGGAAGGACCGAAACGGCGGGACCGAGGCGCAGCGTGGTGGTTCGCTCGGCGATCGCAGCAAGCAAGACGGCCGGATTCGGGACGATGCCTAGCTGGTGGAAGTGATGTTCGGCGATCCACACCGTGTCGAATCCGAGCCGCTCGGCCAGGACCGCCTGGTCGACCGTTTCGTGCAAGCGGTCTGCGACGGACGCGTCCGTCGAGTCAGGGTGGTGATCGAGGAGAAAGAACAAGGAGCGCTTCATCGGTTCTCCGGCACGAAGCCTGGATACTGAATTATTCAGGATCTCGCATTCTATCCCGACCCCTGACGTAAGATGGCCGGAACCATGGAGGAAGCCAAACCATGAATCCCATCGTACGAAATATCCTGGCCGTCATCGCCGGTTTCATCGTCGGCAGCCTGGTCAACATGGGACTGGTCAACATCGGCCCGTCGATCGTCCCGCTCCCCGAGGGTGCGGACGTTTCCACCATGGAGACTCTCCGCGAGAGCATGAAGTTGTTCACACCCGTTAATTTCATCTTCCCGTTCCTGGCGCACGCGCTCGGAACTCTCGTCGGCGCATTCGTCGCCGCCAAACTCGCGGTCAGCCACAAGATGAAGTTCGCCATCGGTATCGGCGTGTTCTTTCTACTCGGCGGCATCACGGCGATCAGCATGATCGGCGGCCCCCCGTGGTTCAACGTGACCGATCTCGTGCTGGCCTACATTCCGATGGGATACCTCGGAGGCATCCTCGCCGGCGGCGCCGCACGAAAGTAAGCGTGCGATGGGCACCTTTGTCGAGACCGTCACGATTGACGCTTCGGTCGACGACGTCTGGAACGCGCTTTCCGATATCGGCGCGATCCACCGTTGGAATCCGGGGGTTGAGGACTCGCGTCTGACGACGACGGGAGACGTCACCCTCGGGTCCGCGCGACGCTGCGAGCTGGGTGGCAAGAACTATCTCGACGAGACGGTCGTCGAGTGGGTTCCCGGTGAGCGGCTCACCATGCGAATCGTCGGGACGAATCTCCCGTTCAAGTCCGCGGATATCGGATTCACGCTGGCGGGCTACGATCGAGGGACCCGGGTCTGTGTGTCTCCGGTGTACAGACTCAAGTTCGGACCGATCGGCGCATTACTGGATATCCTGGTCGTACGACGGCAGTACCGTAGAGGGATGGCGAGTTTGCTCCGGGGGCTGAAGAGACACGTCGAGGCGACGGACCGATGAAGAAGCCTCTCATCATCATCGCGGTGATCCTGTTGGTGTGGCTCATCCTGATCGGCATCCGTCCCGACAGGCCCGCGGTCGAAGGGTCCGCCGAGACACCCGACGGGCCGGTATTCCGCGTGAGCGTCATCAAGCCGCTTTCCGGTCGTCCTCTCGGAGGTCTGTTCGGGCTCATCCCGGCCAGGGACCTGGGCTTCGACATCGAGAATCCCGGCGCCGAGGTAGGCCAGGTCAGGCACGACCGTCTCGAACTTACCGCCGGTGACTGGAATCTCTTCATCGCAACCGACGACGCGGGGAAGGTCACATCCGACACGCACCTCGTGGTCCCGCTGGATCTCGGTGGCCGGGATCGGATACTGAACTGCCGACCGGCGGATCCGGCGGTGGGACATCTCGTAAGCGCCCCGCGCGTGGATGACGAGGGGTTCGACGGCGAATTCAGGATCGAACTCTCCACCTGCGCGATTGCCGAGACGGGAAAGCTCATCAACTGGCCACCGGCACCGCTGACAGTCGTCGGTAGCTTCCACCAACTCAGCCCCGGTGAGCCGACCCCATGGAACGGCGACGTGCAGACCTACGGGGCCCTCCGCGGGATGTTTCACGAAGACCAGACCGGAGAGATGGTCGCACTATCGTCCCTGCTCCCGGACACGGAACTCTATGCAGTAGGCGCACTCGCCGACCTCGCGGGAGAGGTCACCGTGATCGGAGGCGAGGCTTACCTCTCGTACCCCGATGAAGCGGGCGGAACACGAACCGAGCAGACACGTCAATCGGACGTCGGCGCGACGTTGCTTGTGGTTACGGCTGTACCGAGTTGGCGCGACGTCGTGACCGAACACGCGATCCCGTTCGACGAACTGGACGACGCGATCGCGAAACTCGCGACGGTATCCGGCATGGACCTCGACGGGCGGATCCCCTTCCTGCTGGAGGGCACCTTCGACGATTTGCAGTGGCACGTAATCGACGGCAGTCGGTTGATCTCAGGCGGCTCGTCACACAAGGACCACCAGGCGGCCTCTGTCATCGAACGACGGGATCGGGCGTCGGCGACCCTCGTCGGCTTCTACTCGAGTAGCGACCAGGGGGTCTTCACGCACATGGGCTCAAAAACGCATATCCACTGCGTCCTCGACGAGCCGCTCTCCAGCGGGCACGTCGATGGTGTTGTCATCCCAGCTGGAACCACAGTACGATTCCCCGCGATCGCCCTTCGCTGAAAACTCCGATAGTCCTGGAGGTATCACTCATGACCGTTCCCGAGTACACCATCTACTACCTCGAGATCGTCACCCCCGACATCGAGGCGGCCTGCAAATTGTACGGCCATGCGTACGGCTGGCAGTTCGAACCCAAGGGTCCCGAGTGGGGCGGATCGGTCGTCGCAAAACTACCGGGCGGTTCCCTGTGCGGCATTCGAGCCCCGCTGCACGAGCAGGAGAACCCGGTCGTGCGCACCTACCTCCGGGTGACCGATATCGACAGCGCGGTCCAGGAGGCCGAGAAACTGGGCGCCACCATCGCCCTGCCGCCGATGGAGATGCCAGGTGCCGGAAAGATAGCGATCTATCTGTTCGGTGGTATCGAGCAGGGACTGTGGCAGGTCCCGTGACATGAGGGCGCTATCCATTGCAGTCTTGATGTTCGTCGCGACGTTCGCCGGCGTCAGCGCAGGAGAGACACCCATGACGCAAACCGCGAGCGGCTCATTCGTCGTTTCCATGAAGCCTCTGGACTTCGAGGGGTCCGACCCCGAATCCAAGTTGGGAAGAATGTCCATCGACAAGGAGATCACCGGCGACCTGACGGCAACCACGGTGGGTCAGATGCTCAGCGCGATGTCCGACACCGAGGGGTCTGCCGGCTACGTCGCAATCGAACAGGTAACCGGTACGCTACACGGAAGACGAGGGTCCTTCGTCCTGCAACATACCGGCACCATGAATCGCGGCGCACCCTCCCTTGCCGTGACCGTTGTACCGGACTCGGGCACCGGAGACCTGGTCGGCCTCGAAGGTGAGTTCACGATAAACGTAGAAGACGGTAAACACCTCTACGAATTCAATTATCGATTACCTGCATTGAATGGCGACAAGTCGCCATAAGTTAGGCGCCACTAACGCTTGAGAAACTTCCCGAGCAACCCAGCGCCATGCTTCGCAAGGTCTTTCAAATCGACATCGCCGTCGCCGTCGCTGTCGAGTAAACCACTCAGCGCACCCATCGCGGCAGGCTGCTTCTTCTCGAGACTGCGACGCTCGTCACCCAGCAACGCCGCCAGACCCGACGAGTCCATGCCCCGCTCACGCTTCTGCTTCCCGAGCGCACCCATAACGATCGGCGCCAGCGTTGCAAGCAGGCCACCCGCCGCGCCCTTGTCGATCCCCGTCGCCTGACTCAGACCGTTCTGTACCGAGTCGCGCTTGCCACCGAAGATGTGACCCAGGATCTTTTCGCCGTCTCCACGGCCGGCACCACCCAGGGCCGAACCCAGTTGGTCCATGACGCTGCCGTCATGTTTCTTTTCGAGCGCCCGATTCAGCGCCTGCGCGCCGTCATCGCTTGAACTGTTCTTCGCCAACGCACCCAACAGGGCCGAGATGGCTGCACCGGCTGCGGGGCCTGTCTTGGCCTCATCGGAATTCAGACCGCGGCTGAGATTCTTGAGATTTCCGCCACTGGCCAACTGTCCCATGATCGATTCCATCAAAGATGCCATGACACCGTTCCTCCGTCTGCGTGTTGAGCCTACCCGTCTGCCACTGCCCGCAAGTCTATCAGCGCGCGCGCAAATCGGCTATCGCATACGCGTGGCTCGTAGGGTCACCGGCGAGACTCTGGATCCGCACTTCGACTGCATCGATCTCATCGGCTTTCTTCGTCTGCCCGATCGCGAACTTGGCAATCTCTCGGGCGTGACTCTCGGGTGTCGCTCCGTCAGGAACGAAATGATCCATCAGGCTGATGCCGAGGGTGCGGCCGTTTTCGCCGGCGTCGTAACTCATCTCCGGCTTCGTTCCATACTCCGATTCCAGCTGCGCACCGATGGACGCCAGCTCACCGACTCGAAACATCGTCGTCCGGGTCTTCTCGGACTGCGCACTAACGGCTTGACTGAATCGTGTCGATACCGCATCCCAGTTCCAGGCAACAAACACGCCCAGTCCCACAACAAACAGCGCCCCAAACCCAAGGCATCCGATCACGCGTCTTGCTTTCACCTTCACACCTCGTCCCGCAGGCTGATAGTCTAACCACGATAGGTGCCTCTTCCCAGAAAATAGGAATCGACATGAACAAGCGAACCTGGTTGATCGTCATGATGGGTGTTGCGCTGCTCGGCGGCTGCAGCTCCAGCGAGCCCGAAGTCACCCTCACCATCGAAGAGCCCCTTCACTGGACCTTCGATCCGGGAATGATCTTCCCGGCCGACCGATCCCTCCATCGCGCGGAAGACGGTGTCGCGCTTCCCGACGGACGGTTGATCGTGGTCGATCAGATCGACGGCCTGCGACTGATTGAAACAGACGGCTCCAGCCGACCGTTCGGCAAGCTCCATGAGGCAGGCTACCGACACGATCCACCCGCGTTTGCCGGAGGCCCCAACGGCATCAACCTGACCCCATCGGGCACCCACGTTCTTGTCAGCGACGTTTTCCAGGGCGGCATCTACCGCGTCGAGATATCCACTGAGGCCACGGAGCGGATCCACGAGCATGAGTTCGGCGTCAACAGCACCCGGGCCGACAGCCACGGCGGCATCTGGTTCAGCCAGTCGACCCGCAACGAGCCCGAGAACGGCGAGGCCAATCTCTTCCGTTCGGTGGCGGTGCCGGTTCCCGACGGGACGGTCTTCTACCTTCCTCCCGGCGGTGCGGGGGAACCGGTCGTCGTCATCGACGGTCTTCACTTCTCGAACGGTATCGCCCTGGACGAGTCGGCGGGTCTGCTCTACGTCTCCGAGACCATGCGCAGCCAGGTCTGGCGTGTCGAGGTGGACGTGACGACCGGAACGGTGCGGGGCAAGTCACGCTTCATCGATGTCGACCACCCCGACAATCTCGAGCTCGATCACCGTGGCCAACTCTGGATCGCCTCACCCATCCGAAACGAGATCAGCGTCTTCGACCCGATCACCGGAACCACCGAGTCCGTCTTTCGGATCTCGACTCCGGAGAGCGAGGCCCAGCTGGCGGCCATCGGAGAGCGGCAGGCGGCCAACGCGTCGTGGCTCGATCTGTTTACCCCGCCGCTCTGGGAACCGGCGCCAGGACCCATCACCGGCATGATCGTGTCGCCCAACGACGGCCCGGTCTACGCCACCGGACTGGGGAACGCCCTGATCCGCCTGGATCGCTAACGAATAAAGACGGGAGTCCCCGTGTACCAAGGTCTGCAATCAACACAACGGGAGTCCACACAGCCATGATCCAAGTCAAGGAACAGAACAACGCCACACCCCTCTGCCCCCATTGCTCCGAGACCATCGGTGAGATCTGGTTCCGGCAACTTTCGGGGATGTTCGGTCGTCGCTACGTCTACTTCTGCTCCGCCTGCCGCAAGGTGTTGGGCGTCTCCCATCGCAAGGGCTTCTGGATGGGATAACATCCGCGGATGGCATCGACCGTACTGAAAGCGATCCTCCGCATCATGGGCACGTCGGCCCTGACCGCCTGGATCTTCGTCGCCGCGCCCTACGCGTGGATGAACCGGATCAACGAGATGCTGGGGATGGGAACCTTACCGGATACACCGGTCGTGGGCTACCTCGCCCGCTCCAACTCCGCGCTCTACGCCATGCTCGGCGGGCTGTTCTGGGTCCTGTCGTTGGATCTGCCGCGCTACCGCCCGGTGTTGAGTTACCTGGGAGTCGGGATGGGACTGCTGGGTGCCGCGCTTCTGGCCGTGGACTACGGGGAAGGCATGCCGCTGCTCTGGATACTGTGGGAGGGCCCGTTCCTGATGGCCGTCGGTGCGACCGTCCACCTGCTCAGCCGTCGTCTCCCCGACGACCCGTCGTAAGGGTCTCTGCATGGCATCGTCGCGATTGAGCCCATTGTTTCGTAGACGCCTGATCTGGGTCGTGGCGATCGTGACCTGGATCGGGCTGTGGGTCACTCCCGCCCTTTCCGAGTCAGGGACGCCCCGTTACGCGCTGGATCGAATCAAGAAGGTTCATCTAACAACAAGCGACAAGGTCCGGTTGGCGGCGATCTACCTGCCGCCGGAGGACGTGACGGTCAAGCGACCGGCGTTGCTGTTGCTTCACGGTTGGGGAATGCACAAGGAGCGTTGGGTCGAGTCGGGGTTTCTGTCCTACATGGCGAAAGACGAATACCACTTCCTCGCCATCGACATCCGCGGCCGCGGCAAGTCGGGGTCCGGCGATGCCGAGGCTCTCAAGAAGGACCCGACCCTCGCCTACCGCGACATCGAGGCGGCGCTTAAGTGGCTGGCGACGAAGAAGGGTGTCGACATCGACCGAGTCGGATTGGTGGGGAGCTCTTTCGGTGCCAACCTGTCCACGTCCGGGTTGATGAGTCAGGAGTGGAACGTTCGCACCGTCGTCTCGCTGTCCGCGACGGCATCGGCCTATCGATATCTCGAGATTCACGAACAACGGCAACCGCTGCCATCGGGACTGTTCATCGCCAGCGACAACGAGCTGGCTCGTTACGACGCAGCGGCGACGGCGAAACGACTGGTGACGGACACCTCCGGGGAACATGAACTCAAGATCTACCCGGGAAAGGTTCATGCCCTGTGGCTGTTCGAGTTACGGGATGACATTCGACCGGTCGTCGCGGACTGGCTTCGAGAACGGTTGCAGGATCAGCCCATCACGACGAAGTAGCCGACGTAGAACACGAACCAGAAGCCGACGTGCACCATCCGACGACGACGAAGCGTCATCTCCTTCAACGGCCCCTTGCAAATCGCACCGGCGATGAAGGTGACCAACAGGAAGCGGATCGCCCTTGCCGGCACGGTCAGCACAACAAACGCCGCCAGGTTGCCGCCTAGCTCGCCCCAGGCCACGGCGTAGATCTTGTACGGCACCCCGCGAAACCCACCCAGCACCATCGAGGAGAGACCCTCGCTGGATACCGCATGGCGAACACTCTCGATCAGCTCCTTCTGGATTCCCGGAATGGCGTCCAGCACGCCGTACGCGGCGCCACTGCCTGCCTGCCCCCACAGCCACATCACGACCCCACCGACCATCGCGCCGAGCACCGCCGCCCCACTGGCGCGATACCCACGTGTCGATCGATCGAGGGCGTACCAACTCAGGAGGACGTCGGGAACGACGAACCACAGGGTCGCCTCGGCGAAGCCCCAGATCGCCGCGACCCGTGTGGGGCTCAACGCAGTTCCGCCAACGCGCGCCGACATCGATTAACGATGGTGACCAGGAGCAACAGCGTCATGGCGATCAGGAGATAGTCGACCCAACGACCGGGCGATACGCCCACACCCAGCAGCAACGCCAGCAGTCCGATGAGGAACGCACGATCGCTCTTCCCCATCGGCCCGTCATACCGACGGCCGGCACCGATCTGCACCGCCACCACACCGGCCATCTCGCTGATTACGGCCAGCGTCGTCATCACGACAACCCACACGGCGGGAATCCCCGGCACAAACGCCAGCGAGAGATAGATCATGCCGTCGGAGATCACGTCCCCCAGTTCGTTCAGGATTCCACCCAGCGGACTCTGCATCTGATGCTCGCGGGCCAGCATGCCGTCGATGGCGTTCAGCGCCATCCGCACCAGCAGGCCGACCGGCAACAGCCACAACGGCCAGCGGACGGTCGGAAACAACGCGATCGAGCCGCCGAGGAGACCCGAGAGAACGATCGCCGCGACAGTCACGTGGTTGGCGGTCACACCGATACCGGCCAATCCGCGACAGATCGGCCGCAGCAGATTCTGGAACGCCGGCTTCAGGTCGTAGATCGTCATCGAAGCCCGTGGAACCAGCGGATCATGTGGAACAGCAGCGGGGCAACGAAGATCAGGCTGTCGATGCGATCCAGAATGCCGCCATGTCCCGGCAATAGCGTGCCCATATCCTTGGTACCCAGATCCCGCTTGATGAAGCTGATGGCCAGATCCCCCAGCTGCCCACCCACCCCGACGATGAGCCCGGTCAGCAGCAGGTCCCGTGTGCCGAAATGGGGAAACGAGAACTGAAGCAGCCAGGGCAGCAGCATCGAGACCGCCAACGCACCGAGCGAGCCCTCGACGGTCTTGTTGGGGCTGATCTCCGAACGTAGCGGGCGACGCCCGAACATCTTCCCGAACGTAAACGCGGCGACATCGTTGACCTCGACCGCGAACACGACGAACAACAGGTAGCCGATCGAGTGCGGCGTGTTGGCCAGGAAACCGAGATGACCAAACATCCAGCCGAGGTAGATGAACGACAGGATCGTCAGGGCCACGGTCTGCAGTTGGCCACGGGCGCGATTACGGAGGATCGGCACCAGCAACACGATCGCCACGAAGTAGGCCGGTGCCGCCATGTAGAGCCCGTACCAGCCGGGAAGACCGGTACGCGGTTGCTCGACCAGCGTGAGAGTCCCCAGCGCCAGGATGCCCGCGTAGACCAGACCACTCATCGTGCGATCGCGGCTCAATCCAGTTGCCCGGGCGAACTCGCGGAAGCCCATCAGAGCCAGCAGCGTCACGCCGACGATGGTTGCCTGTCGTCCGAGACCGATGAAGACCACGACCAGCGGCGCCATGATCCACCAGCCCCGGTAGGTTGCCCAGATCGAGGCCACGCGCTTTCTCAAGACGAAGGTCACGAACGTCAGAATCAGACCGGCGGCCAGCAGCACGCCGCCGATGATCGTCAAGTAACGCAGAAAGATCGGATCCCGCATGGTCCCTCGTCTCGGGGTTCTATCCTATCCCGGTCCGCTGCCGAGTGGCAGATCTCGTTGGGCACCGCTTATACTGGCCCGGACGTTGGAGCCTGCAGGCGAGACCATGCACAGGACCTTTTCAATGACTCCCTTATCGGGCACGGCGCGCCGTTTTGCGCGGGTGGCGCTATTCCTGTGCACGGTGTTCCTCGTCGTCGGCTGTAGCCCGCAGCCCGTAACGGCCCCCAGCGACTTCGACGCCGACTCCCTCGAGGTCGTCGAGGACCTGGCCGAGTCCCTGGCCAACGACCTGCTGGCCCTCTCGGTGGCCGTGCGCGACGGC
>Ga0224508_10000533_pt1 | contig 37230 bp, 36 predicted proteins | sample SF_Jan12_sed_USG_4_FD_170157 | JGI IMG/M metagenome (GOLD analysis project Ga0224508, IMG submission 170157) | Sediment microbial communities from San Francisco Bay, California, United States - SF_Jan12_sed_USGS_21 | ecosystem: Environmental > Aquatic > Marine > Sediment | place: USA... | reverse complement strand
GGGCAGGAATTAATCCGAATCATCCATCAGTTCTCTGAACGTCCCGAGTTCGTCGGGAAAATCCTGCTGCTGGAAGGTTATGATCTTGCACTCGCCAGAACTCTGGTAACGGGCGTGGACGTTTGGATCAACACGCCCGAGTACCCTCTAGAAGCCTGCGGGACATCAGGTCAAAAAGCCGGCATTAACGGTGTCGCAAACTTGAGCGTTCTGGACGGGTGGTGGCCAGAATGCTACGACGGCACCAACGGTTGGGCTGTACAACCGCATCTTTCAGAAAAAGACCCAGAGGCTCGCAATTGGGCCGAGGCACAAGAGATACTCGACATCATTGAGTTCCAAGTCATTCCCCGTTATTTTCAGTCCGACAAACCAGGACTGCGGCCAGATTGGATAGAAACCTCAAAGAACGCCATGAAAACGACCATACCGCGCTTCAATGCGCAGCGTATGGTGATGGATTACATCAAGGAATACTACGGGCCGGCTTGCCAAGCTTTCAAGAGGCTACAGCAAAACAACTACGAGCATGCAAAGATACTCGCCGAATGGAAGCAAAAGATACTAACAGACTGGCCTGGGGTAACCGCACGACGAACAGACACGCCTGTCCATGCCATCAAGCAAGGAGAAACTATCCCGATACGGGTTGCGGTAAATCTAAATGGTCTGGACACGGATGACGTCATAGTGGAATCTGTTATCAGCAAAGAGACCGAGGACGGTTCGCTTGTTCGCAATGCCTGCTATCGTCTTACCCCAAACCAGGTCAACGACGACGCCGAATGTGTGTTTGCACTGGAACTGGAACCGTCCTTACCAGGGCTGCAACACTACGAATTGAGAGTCTACCCCTACCACACCTTCTTATCCCATCCTTTTGAAACTGGACGCATGTTATGGGTTTAATCTGCGCGACTCCTACCATAAATATGGATCAAGAGCTGCAACCTATCGATTAACTTCGGCGTCACCTGCTCCCATTGGAAACGCCAGGTCCAGTTTCCTTTTTCGGTACCGGGGGTATTCATCCGGTGACGAGAGCCTAGACCAAGAATATCCTGCATCGGCAATACCGCAAGCCTCGCCACTGAACTGAGCGCCATTCGAATGATAGGCCAAGGCATTTCTTCAGTGAACGGACCCAGAAAATCTATTACCTGGTCTCGCTCGGGCGCCTCCAGCTCCTCATACCAGCCTCGTGTTGTGTTATTGTCGTGGGTCCCGGTATATACGACGCTTTGAGGTTCGTGATTGTACGGGAGGTGTGGGTTATTGGGATCACCACTAAAAGCAAACTGCAAGACCTTCATTCCAGGCAGTGCAAATTGATCGCGCAAAACATTTACATCGGGCGTTATCAAGCCCAGATCTTCCGCGACCAGAGGCAAATCTCCGAAGTGCTGTTGTAGCGTCTCGAGCAACTCTTGACCCGGCGTGTCCACCCATCGACCGTTTTGAGCGGTCTTTGCACTCGCCGGAATTTCCCAACACGCAGCAAATCCGCGAAAATGATCGATACGTAACAAATCGAACAACACAAGCTGTGTCCTCAATCGTTCAATCCACCAACAGAACCCATGCTCCTCCAACCTTTCCCACTGATATAACGGGTTGCCCCATAGTTGGCCTGTAACGGAAAAATAATCGGGCGGCACGCCGGCCACAATCTCGGGTTTGCCCTGGTCATCGAGAAAGAAGAAGTCTTGGTGTGCCCAAACATCGGCGCTATCGTGAGCTGGGAACATCGGCAAATCACCGAACAACAGTATGTCTCGCTGGTTAGCGTACTGTCTGAGCGCCAGCCATTGATCAAAAAAGACGAACTGCTCGAAACGAAACAATCGCAAAGGCCTATGGAGTGAGGTCCGTGCACTTGATAATCCTTCAGGCGTGCGACATCGTAGAGACTCTGGCCATTCCCACCACGGTTTCTCGCCGTAGTGTTGTTTGATAGCACAGTACAAGGCATAGTCGTCGAGCCAGTATCGGTGCTTGTTTGAAAACTCTTCGAATGCATCACGGTCTTCCGGCCGTCCAGTCCGATCGAATGTAGATAAAGCCTTTACCAGTAACCGGCGCGGTTCATGATCCAGCTTTGAGCCAGAATCGACAGCAGCACTGTCAAGCCAACCTCGCTCTACGAGAGAGTCACTGCTAATCAAGAAGAAATTGCCGGCGTGCAGAGAATAACTTTGATAGGGGGAGTCATGTTGACCGGTCGGCGCTATTGGCAGCATCTGCCATACTCGAAATCCCGTCTGCGCAAGGAAATCGATAAAACGATACGCATCCGACCCTAGTCTTCTGTCATCACACGGGCCAGGTAATGAAGTGGGATGTAGCAAGATACCAGCACAGCGTTTATTCCATATACCATGACCTGGTGTTTCGGTCATGAGCTTACCCCTGTGCTGTGCCGGTCGTGCAATTGCTACAGAATCAACGAAGACCGCCGCGCATCTACTGCAGACGGCTAGGACGCATTACACCACCCAATGCGGGTGCGCCCCGACCATGAGCGAAACTAGTCGTCAAATACTCTGGTGGGTCTTCACCCAAAAGTTGATACAGGTTAGCAAGATGCCCACGAAAAAGCTGGTCAAACTGAGCAACTGTCTCCGCAGGATTGTAATCGCCAAACCACCAAAACCAGTCAGAACCCTCGCAGATTGCGAGCTGACGATCGATACGCTCTCTTTGCTCTGAAGAAATACGACCAGATTTGACAACGACGTCATATACGCGTTTCGCATCTCCTAACATTTCCCACGCGCGGTTCTTATCTTCATTTCCAATCCACGTAGAAAAGGTTCCGTAGACCCAGCTGCCGGCAACGATAGGAGAAAGAGCCTCCGACTCATATCCTTGTGCAATCCATTCACTGAATGTAGTTAGCCGCAGCTTGGAGTGATCTACAAGATTCTGATAAAGCTTCGAGAGGAAACCGTGCGCATTCTCTTGATAGTACTCCCAGGCATTCTCGCCATCCATAATGATCGCCGCCATACTCCCTGATCTATCGCTAGTCGCACCGGCGATAGTCTCCAGGTGGTGCATAAGATTGCTAATGGCGTCCTCAGTGTCCCATTTTGCATACTCAAAACCGATTGAGTCGGAGAGTCCGTCATCGCGGAAAAATACGTGAAGCCCTGTCGCGCTGTCACGATGGCCCGTATGCACCGAAGGATTAGCACCCTGCAATGCTGTTTGATGACTCGCGCTGTGATTCAACACCGCGCCGCCCGTAGCTATCCAGCGAAATCCCGCCCCGGAAAATAAGCCCAAGCTGTCTTGGCTAACACCTCCTTCAGATGGCCAACAACCGATTGGAATCATGCCAAACGATTTCTGGAATACGTCCAGCCCCTTGTGTAAGTGCCACTGCACGCGCTCCATCCCTCCTGGATAATGTTCAAGATGCGGAAGATGCACGTCAGGCATGGCTTCTCTCGCTGCATCGAAACTCAGCATTAATGGAACGATCGGATGGCCATACGGCGACATCGATAGTTCTATCTGTCCCTGTTGCGCTAAGTGTCGATAACGGGGTAACACTCCAGAGATCAGATCTCCGATCACCTTCAACAACTCGCGTCGATCGTGTAGTGTGAAACCGGAGCCCTGAGAGATAAGCCGCCCCGCTACGGGGTCAGATCTGCGAACTGTTTCACCGAGCCATGCGAGGTGATACCACACAACTAGATCAGACAGGTATTGATTGGTCACGTACTGCAGCATATCTGGATGCTCTATCACTGACCTCGCGACCGCTGCTAACCTTTTGTACGGTGGAAATCTTTGCACGACACGTTCTTGGTTCGCGCGCAAACAAGCCTTAACCAACGCTATGCGCTGATCCGGGTCGACTGAAAGAGAGGGTGTCTCCAAGGCAGCGAGGACTGGATCCCGAATCGCCATTCCATTGTTTAGGAAACCATCCACCTGCGCTGCATAGTCGTTGATTTGCTCTAACAATAGAGGGGTAAAGTTGCATACAGCCCTCGCCTCCGGGACGGCCTCCAGATGCGCCACCATATCGACATAGTCCTTGATGGTGTGCAGATAGGTCCACGGAAGACGAAAATCGCCGCTGATGAGGTCACGATACTCTGGTTGATGCATATGCCAACATAGCACCACATTCAGACGGTCCCTATCGGACATGATGCAGTTCCTGCCCTAACATCTCCGGTGTAATTAGAACCACACCATTGGGAGTCACATAGAATCGTTTCTCGTCTTGTTCCGGGATTCGTCCAATTACCGTACCTTCCGGTATATAACACCCCCTGTCTATAATGGCGCCCTCGATATGACAGTTCTTTTCGATTACCACCTCCGGCATGACAACAGAATCTTGCACCACGGTGTAGGACCCGACTCTGACATTTGAAAATAATATGGAGTGCCTCACCGTTGCCCCGGAGATAATGCAACCACCCGCGACCATAGAGTCCACCGCCATCCCACGCCGATCGTCGTCATCGAATACAAACTTAGCAGGAGGAACCGGTGGTTGATACGCCCAAATGGGCCAATCCATATCATACAAATTGAGCTCTGGCGTCACCCCAATGAGTTCCATATTGGCCTCGTAGTATGCATCCACCGTGCCCACATCACGCCAATAAGCTCGCGGCTGCATTTCAGAGAAAGGATATGCAATAACCCGATGTTCGTTGATGAGTGATGGTATGATGTCCTTTCCGAAATCGTGCTTCGATCCCGACGTATTTGCATCTTTTGTCAAGTGATCGGAAAGGAATCCTGTATCAAACAAATAGATCCCCATGGAAACTAGCGCCATATTCTTTGACCCAGGCTTCGGTTCCGGGTGTGCGGGTTTTTCTACAAATTTGGTCACACGAAACTCACTATCGATCGCCATTACGCCAAATTGAGACGCTTGCTCGATGGGGACATCGATACACCCTACGGTTACGTCGGCATTGGTTTCAATGTGATAATTGATCATCATCCCATAGTCGGCTTTGTAGACGTGGTCGCCTGCTAGAATTAACACTAGGGCTGGATTGTGATCACGGATGATGTCGAGATTTTGATAAATTGCATCGGCTGTGCCGGTGTACCAAGAGGCCTCGATGCGTTGCTGTGCGGGTAGCAGTTCCACAAACTCATTGAATTCTCCCCTAAGAAACCCCCAGCCCTTTTGAATATGCTTGATAAGTGAATGCGCCTTATACTGGGTCAACACACCAATGTGGCGTATACCGGAGTTGATGCAGTTCGACAAGGTGAAATCAATGATCCTGAACTTGCCCCCGAAATGCACTGCGGGCTTGGTCCGCCATTGTGTTAGATCCTTTAATCTGACACCTCGGCCTCCAGCCAAAACTAGCGCGAGCGTGTTGCGAATAACGCGCGGGGAAGGCGACCCCTGGTATTTTAGCCCGGGTTCTGTTGGCGCGAGATCAGCCCTGGAAACAGTACCATGTTGGCACCCGAAATGCGGCCTGACCGTAGGCGGCGAGCCGGTTGTTTGATTTGAGTCATGATTGGACAGGATTTTGGACATTTGTGGAGCACCAATGTCTGATCGGTGTCAAAGTTGTAATGAAACGCGATTCCTGGACTATCGTGGATCTGCGCGCTGAAATCAAAGCGTAACGAACAATACCCAAGAAGACACGTCGATAACATTGATGCTGCTCAAGTGGCAATGAATACAGCGAGCATAAAGCCAGACCTAATAAAAGTCGTCGAAGCACGTCATCACGACCCCTTCTCAGTTCTCGGCAAGCACAGATGCGGTAATGAGGAGGTAATACGCGTTCATATTAGAGGCGCGGTGTCGGTATCCATTGTTGAAATCGGTGAGGACATGAAACGAATCCCCGACTCAAATCTATATGAATGGCGAGGCCCTACGGGCAAAGTCCCAGAGCGCTACCGCGTCTGCTGGACAGATGGTCGAGGGCGAAAGCACACCCGTTACGACCCATACTGCTTTCCCGCCCAGATCTCGGAGTCTGACCTGCAAAGCTTCCAGTCCGGCACGCACTACCAGGCGCACCGATTTCTAGGCGCCCGGTGCTGGAACACGGACGATGTGCCGGGCGTGTTGTTCGCCACCTGGGCACCAAACGCCGAGCGTGTTAGCGTGGTGGGCGATTTCAATCAGTGGGATGGTACCCGCCACCCAATGCGTAACCGCGGCGCCAGTGGTGTTTGGGAATTGCTAATCCCAGACCTGCAGCCGGGGGCTCTATATAAGTATGAAATACTTGGCCATGATGGGAAGCTTACTCTGAAAAGCGATCCTTACGGATTCCTGTTCGAAAAACGCCCCTCAACAGCCGCTGTCGTTACCGGCCCCGTGGATTTTCGGTGGACAGATGAAGACTGGATGGCACAACGCCGCGACAGCGAGTGGCTGCATAAGCCATTGTCAATTTATGAAGTCCATTTAGGCTCCTGGCAACGCACAGAAAACGGAGACATGCTGAGCTATAGAGAGCTGGCACATCAATTGGTCGATTACGTTGGCCCGCTAGGCTTCACCCATATTGAGCTCTTGCCGGTTACAGAACATCCTCTGGACGCCTCATGGGGATACCAAACCACGGGGTACTTTGCGCCGACCAGTCGCTTCGGTGAACCAGATGACTTTCGTTATTTTGTAAACCACTGTCATATTCACGATATCGGCGTTTTAATCGACTGGGCGCCTGCCCACTTCCCCAAGGATCCACACGGGATCGCGCGATACGATGGCACCGCGCTGTACGAGCATGAGGACCCGCGCCGCGGCGAGCACCGCGACTGGGGAACGTTGGTGTTCAACTATGGGCGACACGAAGTCAAAAGCTTTTTGTTATCTAGCGCGATGTATTGGTTAGATGAATTCCACATAGACGGCATGCGCGTAGACGCTGTCGCGTCGATGTTATATCTGGATTACTCACGAGAAGCAGGTGACTGGATTCCCAATGTGCATGGAGGCAACGAAAACCTCGAAGCCATCGATCTTATGCGCGAGCTCAACCGATTGACCCACCAAGACTTCCCCGGCTCTCTGATGATCGCCGAAGAATCCACGGCCTGGCCACTGGTTACACGTCCGACCTGGGTGGGTGGTCTAGGCTTTTCGATGAAGTGGAATATGGGCTGGATGCACGACTCACTCCAGTACATGGAGATGAATCCTATCTACCGCCATTATAATCATGACAAGCTGACTTTCGGGTTGCTATACGCGTTTCACGAGAACTTCGTGCTCCCTTTTTCCCACGATGAAGTGGTTCATGGCAAGCGCTCTATGCTCTCCAAGATGCCGGGGGACGAATGGCAGCGCTTTGCCAATTTACGCTTACTGTATACGTACATGTTCACCTACCCAGGCAAGAAGCTTCTTTTTATGGGTAATGAGTTTGCCCAGTTAACCGAGTGGGATCATGATTCGGCCCTTGACTGGCACCTATTGGACGCGCCCGTGCATCACGGGGTACAAGCTCTCATTGCTGACTTGAACAGACTTTTTCGGGAAAACCCGGCCCTGTATCAGTACGATTTCGAGTCAAAGGGATTTGAATGGATAGACTGCCATGATGCCTCTCAGTCGGTGTTGAGTTATCTGCGACGAAGCGATGATGCCTTTCTTTTGATGATATTAAATTTTACACCCGTGCCAAGACATCAGTACCGCATAGGAGTCCCGGCAGCCGGAGTGTACAAGGAGCTGCTAAATTCGGATTCAAGCCATTATGGAGGTGGAAATGTGGGCAACGCCGCTTTTGTACGCACCACCCCTGCGCCCTGGATGGGCCGACGCCACTCCCTGACCCTAACACTGCCCCCTTTGGCAGGGATTATTCTTCAGCTTTCGGAACCGTCTTGAAGCTGGAAGTTTGCTGGCTATCAAGCCCGCCAAGCCTGAGTCTGCGGATCCGACATGCGAGTGCTATTCGCTTCTGCTGAGGTTTACCCTCTGATTAAGACTGGGGGGTTAGCCGACGTGGCAGGCTTGCTTCCACGTGCGCTGCATCAGCTCGGCATAGATATCCGAATTATCATGCCGGCATACCCAACTGCCCTAAAGCGACCCCACAAACATGTCAAGACGACTCCTGTTCACATTTCCGATAGTTCGGCTGATGTGAGTCTTCGACAGATCCAAATTGCGGATATTGCAGTGCCAATTTACCTTGTAGACTGCCCGGAATGCTTCCGGCGGCCCGGCGGCCCGTATACCGATGCACAGGATCAAGAGTGGCCAGACAACGCGACGCGCTTTGGCGTTTTCTCCAAGGCGATCGTGGAACTCGTCTTGGGCAATACTGAACTTGAGTGGACACCGGATGTCTTGCATTGCAATGACTGGCACACTGGCCTGGTGCCGGCGCTTCTAGCTGAAGATCGGCGTCGCCCAGCGACTATATTCACCATTCATAATCTTGCCTACCAAGGACTGTTTTCTCGAGAGGTGTTTGAATCGCTCGCATTGCCAGAAAAGCTTTGGCATCCAGATAGATTAGAGTTCCATGACAATTTCTCCTTTATCAAAGGAGGTCTTGTTTACGCCGATTACTTGACAACAGTGAGCCCTACTTATGCCGATGAAATCAAGACGCCGGACTCTGGGAGTGGTCTCGATGGCCTGTTGCGAGGCAGATCCGAGCATCTAATAGGTATCCTAAACGGCGTGGACTACGACGTTTGGGATCCGGAAAACGATCACCTTATCGACTGCAATTATGGATCATCCAGTATCACTGGAAAAGAAGTGAACAAACAGGCACTGCAACAAAGCCTCGAACTCGCATTAGATCCCGACAAACCATTAATCGCCTATATCGGAAGACTGGTGAATCAGAAAGGCATTGACCTCGTTCTCACCGCCCTACCACAAATGATCGAGAGATTGCGCGTAGAAATCGTCATTCTGGGAAGTGGAGATCACAAATTCGAGCGCGAAATCATTAAAGCTTGCACTCGATATCCAGGGAAGATGGCGGCACACATTGGCTTTAGCGAAGAACTAGCACATCGCATTGAGGCCGGCGCAGATATGTTATTGATGCCATCACGGTTTGAGCCTTGTGGGCTAAACCAAATGTATAGCTTGCGTTATGGAACTGTCCCCATTGTGCGAGCAGTTGGTGGTCTGGTGGACTCAGTCGTTGATACCGACGAATCCACTATCGAAAACCACACCGCAACAGGATTCTTATTTGATACAGATGTCGCACAAGATATGCTGAGGTGCGTAGAACGCGCAGCGACCGTCTATCGGCAAGCACCCGAAGTATGGCGAGATCTCATGATGAACGGAATGCGGTGTGATTTCAGTTGGAGCCACAGCGCCAAGGAATATGAAAAGCTCTATGTACTCGCCGGGCAGTCCCGGGAAAATTACAAAACCGGTCCTGTGAATTAGCTTCGATCGAGGCCACACGTCCACTCGCCAAGGATAGCCAGCGAGACATTATCGCCGCGTATTGCGCCTATCCTTTAATACATACCAATGGTCGTAGCTTTGCGACTCGACCAGCGAGACCTGCACGGTCGGCCGCCTCCACCACGGCGTCGACGTCCTTATATGCTCCGGGCGCTTCTTCGGCGACGCCTCGCTGTGACGGGCTGCGTATGACAATACCGCGGCTCGCCAGTTCATCAATGAGATGTCTGCCCGACCAGGTCTTGCGAGCCTGTCGTCTGCTCATGCCGCGTCCAGCGCCATGACACGCCGATGCAAAGGACAAGGTCTCGCTATCCTCAGTGCCGACAAGAACATAGGAGGCGGTTCCCATCGATCCACCGATAAGTACAGGCTGGCCTGAAGAGCGAAAAGCTTCTGGAATGTCTGGGTGCCCGGGTCCGAAGGCGCGGGTAGCGCCTTTGCGATGCACAAAAAGGTTTCTGACCGTGCCTGCTATAACGTGCTCTTCGGCCTTGCAAGTGTTGTGAGATACATCATAAAAGAGTCTCAGATCTGCTGTCGGAAACAATTTCTGAAAAACACTTCTCACAAGGTGAGTAATAATCTGTCGATTCGCCAACGCACAATTTATCGCAGCGCGCATTGCCCCAAGATAGCGCCCTCCCAAAGGTGACTCAATGGGTGCGCAAGCAAGCTCACGGTCTGGCAATGTAATGCCATATTTACCGGCAGCCATAACCATTTCTTTAAGAAACTCAGTGCCAATCTGATGCCCTAACCCGCGAGAACCACAATGGATTGTGACTACGATGTCGTCTTTTGAGAGCTCGAAAGCACGCGCCTTGGATTGGTCAAATATCTCCGTAACTGCCTGTATCTCTAGATAGTGATTTCCTGAACCGAGTGTTCCCATCTCCTTTCTTTGCCGATTCTTGGCATGCGCGGATACTGCGTCGGGCTGTGCCCCCATCATGCAGCCATGCTCCTCAATGTGAAGCAAGTCTTGGGGCCTGCCGTAGCCACGTTCTACCGCCCATTGGGCACCCCCGCTCAGCATTGCGTCCAATTCCTTATCATCTAGAGTCAACTTCCCCCTACTTCCCATCCCAACGGGCACACGTCCATAAAGTGCATCGGCAAGCTCGGTCTTGACAGGTTCAATGTCCTTAACAGTAAGACCCGTGTGAAGCGTCCTTACACCACAGGAGATATCAAAACCCACTCCTCCCGCAGACACAACACCGTTGTCCGTAGGATCAAATGCCGCCACACCCCCAATGGGAAAGCCATAGCCCCAGTGCGCATCAGGCATTGCATAACAATTCCCGACAATGCCCGGCAAACTCGCAACATTTACCGCCTGCTCGTATACCTTTTCGTCCATCTGTTCGATAAGATCGGTATCTGCGTAAACGACCACCGGCACACGCATGTTTCCATGGGGCTCGATGCGCCAGCTATATTCGGTGAGGCAAGTGAGTCGATTGGTATCCACGGCTTGATCGCTACACGTCAACCACACACTGCGCAACCCACGGCCCATCGTTGACGGCGCCTACGTAGAGCTCAGTATAGGTTGCACCCTTTGCTTCCACTGCCGGCTCATGTCGGCGCAAGTCCACACCTTCGCCGTAGACCTCGGCTCGCAAAACATTACCCTCAATTTTTAGACGAAAGCGACTAAACAACATGTTTCTAGTCGCCATTTCGTAGATCAAGGTGTTAAGCCATTCCACAAACAGCAGTTCACGGTCTGGTGCCTCACACTGCACGGTAACCAACTGCTCTGGCTTTACCTGCTCCGGATCGGTGATGGCGGCAGTCAATGCCATCGCTCCTTGCTCAAAGGCCTGTTCCAAGCTGCTACCACAGCCCCGGACACCAATATCGGCGGCATGGGCGAAGTGCTCCCAATGGCCACCAGATTTCGGAGATCCTCCACACCTACCCATCTCGAAAGAACCATCAATCCTCTGTGTCTAGTGTCCTGCTCAGGGAATCAATTATCATCGACAGCTTTAGCTAGTCTTGATTCCGATCAATATTGGTGGGAATTGCTCCGCTGATAATTCATGATTCATAATCAATCATCGCGGATTGGTTTGTAAGAACGGATGGAAACCTAGAGCAGGACAAGTTAGCCATGGCCATAATCGGAATCGATCTCGGAACCTCGAATTCAGCCGCCGCAACGCTTCGTGCCGGGCGCCCAGTCATCATTCCTAGCGCCGAGGGTGTAAGCCTTGGTGGTAAGGCATTTCCCAGCTATGTGGCGTTGACTCCCGATGGACAAATGCTTGTTGGAGAGCCGGCGAGACGCCAGGCCGCAACTAACCCGGAGGGAACCACGACAGCGTTCAAAAGATCAATGGGTCAGCGAAAGAAGATCATGTTGCGTGATCAGGAATTCTCTCCAGAACAGCTATCCGCGTTTCTGTTAAAGAAGATAAAGCAGGACGCGGAAGCCTTCCTCGGAGAGAGCGTGGACAAGGCGGTGGTCACCGTACCCGCCTACTTCGATGATAACCAACGCAGTTCTACCAAAGATGCGGCCAATATAGCTGGAATCGAAGTCGCCCGCCTTGTCAATGAACCCACCGCAGCTTCCCTTGCTTATGGACTGGATCGCGCAGGCCAAGACCTGCGTATCGCAGTAATCGATTTCGGCGGCGGGACACTTGACACCACCATCATGGATTTTGGCAAGGGTGTATTTGAGGTCGTTTCAACCAGCGGCGACACTCACCTCGGTGGCACAGATATGGATCAACGAATATTCGAGCACCTTGCTGATGACTTCAAGAGAAACAAAGGCTTGGATATCCGTGACGATCGAAACGCTGTTGCCCGTCTTAAAGAAGCGGCGGAGATCGCAAAGATCGAGCTATCCGCCACGACGACCACACACATCACGCTTCCGTATCTGATAAGTGCGGGCGGTCAGATTCACCATTTGGACGTTGACCTTACGCGGGCGGAACTTGACCGTCTGGTGGGCCCGGAGATCGAACGCTGCCGCGGACCGGTAGAGCAAGCCTTGAAAGATGCACATTCTGAACCCAAAGATATTGATCGCATTGTGTTTGTAGGTGGTCCAACTCGCATGCCTTGTGTCCGCAGCTTCTTTGAGGGCATGTTTGGGCGGCCCGCGGAAATGGGGGTCGATCCTATGGAGTGCGTCGCTAGTGGTGCCGCCATCCAAGCAGGAGTGCTGTCAGGGGAAGTCGGCGACATTGTGCTTGTCGATGTTACGCCGCTAACACTAGGTGTGGAGACTCTGGGCGGGGTCGCTACTTCATTAATTGCACGCAATACACCTATCCCGGTAAAACACACAGAGACCTTTTCCACAGCTGCCGACATGCAGACCAGCGTGACCATACACGTTTATCAGGGTGAACGACCAATGACTAGCGATAACACTAGCCTTGGTCAATTCAACCTCGATGGACTGCCACCCGCTCCTCGCGGGATCCCGAAAATCGATGTAACGTTTGATATTGATCCGAGTGGCATTCTCAACGTGACCGCCAAGGATACGGCGACCGGCAAATCCCAGTCCATTACCATTAGTGGTTCCACACGACTGTCTGACGAAGAGAAAGATCGAATGATTAAGGATGCTGAGCGTTACGCAGAAGAAGATAAGAAACGTCGCGCCCAGGCGGATCAACTCAACGCTGCCGATAGCACCTGCTACGCGGCCGAAAAAATGTTAGCCGAATTCAGTGACAAACTGACAGATGATCTGCGACAACGGGTCGAGACCGGATTGCGCACTACGCGAGAGGCGGTTACTAGTCGAAATGCTGAGCAAGCAACTGAGCGTGCAGCGGCACTTGAAAAAGATCTTAAAGAGGCAGGAGTGGTCATTTACGCTCAGTCTAAAGAGTCGGGACCCTACGCAGAAACTAAAGTACCGGATGGCTCAAACTCAAGCAGCTCAGGCACACACCAACGAGTCGTAGATGCCGAGTATCAGGATTCGAAACCGAGTTGAGTTGGCGCTGCATGAATGGTGACAGCGCAGCGCGATTATTACGAAGTACTTGGCGTTCCCCGCGACGCTACACCCGACCAAATCAAGGACGCCTTTCGGGGACTTGCGTTTAAGTTTCATCCCGACCGCAGCAAGGAAGCCGATGCGGAAGAGCGATTTAAAGAAATCGCCGAAGCTTACGCAATCCTGTCTGATCCTAACAAACGCGCGGACTACGACGCGCGAGGCCACGCGTCAGTCGCAGGATTTTCACCTGAAGACTTCTTCTCCGACATCAACATGGAAGACTTATTTCGAGGAATGGATTTTGGTTTTGGCAACGGAGTATTTGACCGTTTCTTCCATCGTCGCCCCAGGGGACCAGCCAAGGGCAGTGATGTTGAAACTACTTTGGGTGTCACGCTAGAGCGTGTACTCAAGGGCGGTGAGGAGAACGTACGAATCGTGCGGCCACAACCCTGTTCCGTATGCAAGGGCTCGCGCACACAACCGGGTTCTACGCCGCGCAAATGCGGGAATTGTGATGGAAGCGGGAATAAAGTCTCCAGTAAGCGGAAAAAACGAGTCCATTTTCAAACGATCACAACGTGTACCGCTTGTGGAGGTGACGGGATAATCATCGACAAGCCGTGCCAGGAGTGTCACGGCCAAGGGCAAGTTGACAAGGAGGATTCCTTGACAGTTACCGTACCTGTCGGAGTGGAAGAAGGTACGGCACTACGCATCCCACATTATGGTCTACCCAGTGCGGGCCCCAATGGTCCACCTGGCGATCTCTACGTCGTGATCCACACTATTCCCGACCGACGATTCCAGCGCCGTGGGGCTGACCTTTGGCGGTCCGAAACCGTGCAGATTGCAGATGCGGTACTGGGTACAAAAATACGCGTACCAACGCTGGAGGGCCGCACTACAGTACGTGTACCCCCTGGCACTCAACCGGACGACATCCTTCGTCTACGCGGCAAGGGACTACCTAGATACGCAAGCAAAAAGCGCGGAGACTTGAATATTCATATCCGCGTTCACATTCCTGAGCGCCTGTCTAGGGATGAGCGCAGGCTTTTCGAGCAGCTCAGAAGATCCGAAAACTCATAGATGACGCCCCTCAGCGACACAGTCCGAAAAGTAGCCAGTATGCACAGTGGCAACCATCATGGCTGAGCATATGGTCATACATTCACCGGCCATCAAAAGGAGAGCACAATGCTGATTCGCACCATGGAGCAATTGGAAGCCGACGGTCGGGTTATGTCGATTTCTCACGGCAAAGCGACCGCCGTTCGCCTGCTGACCAAATCCGATAGACTCGGATTTAGCTTATCCGAGGCACGAGCGAGCCAGGCCGGACAATCGGACCTCTGGTACAAACACCACTGGGAAGCCAACTATGTGCGTTCGGGTAAAGCCGTCCTGGAGAACCGGAGCACCGGAGAACGCTGGCCACTGGAACCCGGCGTGCTCTACTGCGTCGGTCCCAAGGACCGCCATCGGATTATTCGTGAAGAACCTTCTGACATGCGCATCATCAGCATCTTCAACCCGCCGATTGAAGGCGAAGAAACCCACGATGAAGATGGTGCTTACCCACCGACGGGCGATGTACCGCCGTGTAAAGAGCGCATGTTCGTCAAAAGCATAGAGGCTGTTCAGAAAGCAGGGATGGAGCGCACGATTGCGGGCGGAGCTGCCGTCTTAACCCACTATCTAACCGTTGACGACAATCTCGGGTTCTCTTTTGTAGCGGTACGACTTAAAGCGGGCAGGGAAGCTGACCTATGGTACAAGCACCACTGGGAAGCGAACCTGGTGCTGGCCGGCACGTTGGAGGTGACAGATTACGCAACCGGTGACGTGCACAATATGCGTCACGGCGGAATGTATCTGATTGGACCGAAAGACCGACATCACGTCAAGGCGCTCACCGACGTTCACATAGTCACCGTTTTCAACCCGCCGCTAACCGGCAAGGAAGTTCACGACGAGGACGGCTCGTATCCACCGACCGGCTCCATTCCTGCGGGACCGACCGACACCTGAGTCTTTCATGGACGCCTCCTGATTACATTTTCAACGTTTCTTGAGTGGTGTGATGAACCACTTTGACCCTCTACAAAGGGCTGCCCTCGATCTTAGTAAAAGGGGGCGTCTATATCTTCTATACTCTTCGTCCGTAATTGGAAGCGGTTCTCCCGTAATCCTTCCGCCGTCATCGCCGAATGCACGCAGCGCATATCGGGAATGACGAGCAAGTAATTTTCAGGAAGGTTTGAATCTGCGCTTGAGGTCATTGGCAAATCCGGTGCCAGCCTCAGCATAGATGTTAAAAGTGAACTCTACTCCAATTTCTTTAAGTTGCTCTTCCTCGTCAGCGAATTTGGATGTAGCTGCAATACGCCCACGGTAACCCATTTCTTTTAATTGTTTAGCCGCTGCCATATTGGCCTGATGATTGGGTAGAGTCAGCAACACCCACTCTAATCCTTTTATAAGTGTCGGAGCACGCGACCAGAAGTCTGGGTTGGTTGCGTCCCCATTAATAACATTTATATTTTTTTCCTGAAGCGTCTTGGTTTTGTCATTATCCATCTCAATCCCGATGATCCTGTCTTTAAAGTCGGCTTCTATGGACCTGTAAAGAGCGCTACCGACGCGGCCCATACCGAAAATAACAGCTTCTATATCCGCAATATCAAGATTTTCTTCTCCACTGAGCCTTTGTCTGCGCTCAAACCTTTTAAATAGTAAACGCTGCTGGCTATAAAAATGGTCGCGAATTGATGTTAGCGGGGCAGAAATAATAAATGAAATTGACAGGACGATAGCAAATACGGAAAGCCATTCCTGGGGTAACCAGCCTGAAGTGGTTGCCAGTATGCCTACGATCAGTCCAAATTCGCTGTAGTTAGCCAAATTTAAAGAAGTACGCCATGAGGTACTGGCCCTCAATTTAAACGCACTAAATAGACCAAAGTATAGAGCGACTTTTAAAGGCAGGAAAATTATGAAGATCAGTGCTATCCACAATTCATTCCATCCGGGCAATGCAGTCATACCGACACTGAGAAAAAAACCAAGCAGAAAAAGATCTTTGAAACTCAGTAATGCCTTGGCCATTTCTTTTGATTTCGAATGGTTTGCTAGCAGCATACCTATTACCAGAGCCCCAACATCGCCCTTCATGCCAACAAGTTCGAAAATATCAGCACCACCTAATGCCAGAACAATTCCATACAGCACCAGGAGTTCTCCATGGCCTGAATGGTCCAGAACCTTTTGTAGTACATGTCGTAAAGGAAATAGCAACAGTAATGCTAATGCCCACATGGAAGGCACTTTACCTGCAGAAACTGCAAGGAAAATTACAGCTGCGATATCTTGCACAATTAGTACACCAATTGCGATTCTGCCATGGCGCGACATTGTGGCACCAAGTTCGTCAAGTATTTTTATGGCAAAAACGGTGCTTGAAAATGACAAAACAAATCCAATCAACAATGCCGATTGAAACTCTAAACCCGCAAATATAGAGATATTTAACTTGGCTAATAGCAGGGCCAGTACTGATAGCAAGGCCGTAATGAAGATCATGTGAATCGACGCGACACCCCAGACTTCGGGTTTAGCGAGGGATTGGGGTTTTAGCTTGAGTCCGATCGTAAAAAGCAGTAGCGTGATTCCTAAATCAGCCGTAGCGCGCAAAAATTCACCAGCTTCTGCGCCCAGTACGTTGAGCAGGAAACCTGCAAATAAAAATCCCACCAGAGGCGGTAAGCCAATAAATTTAACGGCAAACCCACAGAGAAAAGCGATGGCTATCCAGATTGGGTCTCTCGGGTCAATTGATAGTAATATTGATTCCATTGTTTGTACTCAGAAATCCAGCTTCGTAAAATTGATCAGAAACCCGTTACCTTGCTCAAGTTACTAATCTGTTTTTGAAATTAACCGGTCACTGTCGGTTGCGCGCCAGGCATTGTGCTTTCTGGTAGTGTAACTCTTTTGATGAATAGTTAGCTTGCCGTTGCCAGTCCGACATCTTCTTCCACATCTTGGAAATCGTCTCGCTGCAAATACAACGACGACGAGAGATGAATCAGGTCGTGTGCGATATGTATGGCTAAAGCACTGTCAGTCATTAAAGAGGTCGCCATTTCGTTGCTCAAGCGGTCACGCACCAGTCTATCTATAGTGCCGTTCATCAATACGTCATACTGATCCACACCAGCTTCCAAATCCTTACTTTTTAGGATGTACTTTTCAGCCGGCCTGGAGCTTTTTCGAAGAAGCAGGCCTGGCGATTGTTTCCGCGCTGGATAACATGGGCCGGAATACCCGGCAAATAATGGCGTGGCTTGCGTGGCATCGGCACCTCATGATGCCTCAGTTCAGATATCCTGCTACAGACTACATCACTACCCTACAAAATCGACACCGACCCCTTTTTGCACCTTTTTGCACTAAGCGATACTCAGGCTCCGATCGGGCGCGGGGGAAAGCGCATCAGTCGCAGCCCGGCGAGCTCTGCTCGCTTTGACAAACAATCATTCTGGCAAAAGAGACCCGAAGGAGACCTTCGCAACAAGTGTCGGCTGTGTAGAATTATCGGTGTCCGGATCTATTAAACCACTTCTATACCACTTCAAGAGGATAGAGTGGGTGTGTGATAGGGAGGAACCCTCCTCCCTCGAAATGAGAAAGGAAAAATCATGAACGTTCCTTCGTTTTTGTCTCCATTTTTGGATGGAGATTCCCCGAAACGCCTATTTCAAGGATTAGTGGTAGGTGCGATTGGCACGATGATCATCGGCTTTAATTGGGGCGGATGGCACCGTGGTGCAACTGTCGACCAAATGGTGGCAACGGCGAGCCAAACTACTTTAGTCAAGGCTTTGGCACCTATCTGCGCCGACAAATTTTTGCAAGCGGCTCAGACCGACAACACCTTGAAAGTTAGTCTCGACGAGACTAAATCTTGGGATCGGGACAACTATCTGCAGAAAACAGGGTGGGCAACTTTCCCCGGCGGATCAGATCCTGACATCAAAGTGGCGGCGGCATGCGCCGAGATGCTCAAGGTGAGCCTTGAACTCAAGTAGGCACAAGTAGGCCGATCTACACAACAACTCCACGCACGATCCGCCTCCTGCCAACGGCACGGGGCGGTTTTTTATTTATCGACCTTTCGCGTAACGGTTGAGACGCGTTTTCATATTGACTTCACTGTTTGCGAAAAATGTGGCAGTACGGTATTACAAATATATTCAAAAACGGACCTTCAAATGCCGCACTCCGAATTTGACGAATGTCTGCAGGTGGCCCGCTAAGCGACCTTCGAGCCTGATAATGTAAGAACCGCTGGCTGATTACTGATCGATGGTCGCTTGCGACCCCTGCTGGCGTTCCGCATTTTCGCTATCCTCCCGCCCACCGACCAGGCAGCGGGCATTCAAGCCGGACGCCCCCTTCAATTACTTGTGATGGCCAACGCCCGTAAGTCGTCGTAGACAGCAGTGACGCCCCAGCGTACCCTTTCAGAGGTACACTAAATGACGGATTAGGGGAGGCTCGCCGAGATGGCTGATCAATGGTTATTCAAGAGCGAAACTTATGATAACTGCAATTGCGCTGTGAATTGCGGTTGCCAGTTCAACTTGCCGAGCACCCACGGCTATTGTCAGTCGGCCTTCGTCGGTTACATCGTTGAAGGCCATTTCAATGATACGCCGCTCGCGGGGCTGAATTGGGCGGGGCTTTATAAATGGCCCGGTGAGATTGCTGAAGGGAATGGCAAACGCCAGATCGTCATCGACGAACGGGCGGATAAAGCTCAACGGGTCGCACTTGAAACAATTATCTCAGGCGAGGCATGCGAACCATTGAGCAATCTTTTCTCCGTATTCGCGTCCACATGCTCGGAATTTTGTGAGACATTGTTTCTGCCGATAGATCTCGAAGCGAACTTGGAACTCAGAACCGCAAGGGTTGATATACCGGGCATCATGAGGAGCAGCGGCAAACCTATAATCAACAAGTTTAATGGCCAACCGTTCCACGTTGCGCTGGCACGTCCTAGTGGCAGTTTCGAGTTTACCTACGCAGAGATCGGACTAGGTACGACCTCGGTGACGGGTGATATGGAGATGGCGTTCGACGATTCATGGGCCCATTTTTGTGTTCACCACTTCAGTCAGGATGGGTTGGTTCGCGAAAGATCAAGGCTCACAGCATGGCTTGGCGCATGAGTCCGCGCTCCCGTGAATGACGGTAGTGGGGCAGCAAGAGCCGCTCGACCGCAGATCGTCACCGTCCGCTTAGGTGCGTCATGCAAAGCTTTCGGTGAGTGAGGCGACCGACCGCTCATGGCCCGCTTTCTGTCTGTCAAACTTCTGGCGTAGGCCAATTCTTAATGACTGCGAATTGAATGAAAGCGGCAAGTCGAGAGCAACAAGATCCGACACTGCCTGTACGGTCAGATCTGATCTGTCACATCTAAATAGAAAGACTAAGCATGGCACGGCTGTAAAGCTTTAGCGAGTATCACATCGAAGACAGACACCAAAGTCAGCCGACTGCGGCATGGCTCGCAAGATTTCATCCAAAGTGTCACGTGTTTCAAGCGCATCGCACAACTGACGTTGGCAACGGGTGAGTTGGACCTGTAGCTCGGAATCATTCATTTCTCGTTGCATGCAGGGTGCTCCCCCATTCAGCAGATTGGCTCTATGACTTATACCGTATCCTCCCGTAAGCTTACCTTATAATTTCGACGCCCTTCCTCCTTTTCAAGCCCAATCAATCCCCGCCCCTCTGCATCTCTTAGAAGTTCCGCAAAACCTCGATATCCATAGTATCCTTCGTCAAAGCCAGGATGAACCCGGCGCATAGTCTGTTTTACAAGCGATCCCCAAACCGGATCGTAATCCTCTTCCAATGAACGCACTGTATCCACTAACCAATCCAATGCCTCCAGCTTCTTATCCTGTTCTCGCTTTGTATCCGCTTTCCTTGGCTTCTGAACGGCGGCTTCGCGGGCGAGATCATCGTAGTATATGAACTCATCGCAATTTGCGATCAACAGATCTGATGTCGACTTTTTCACCCCACACCCAATTACTCTTCTATTGTTTTCTTTCAGCTTTGAAACCAATGGAGAGAAATCGCTGTCGCCCGATAGCAGAGCAAACAAATCGATGTGCTGTTTGGAATAGCACAAATCTATTGCGTCCACCACCATGCGAATATCTGCACTATTCTTGCCGCTGGCCCTACTCTGCGGTACGTCAATCATTTCGATGCCATGCGCGTGGAACTGCCGCACTGTTCCGCGATACTGACGCCAATCGCAATACGCGCGTTTGAAGACTATTCTTCCTTTTTCTAGCAGACGTCTTAACACCAACTCAATTTGAAATTCCCCACCGCCCATGTCACGCACCCCTAACGCGAGGTTTTCATAATCAATAAATACGGCAATCAGAGGCTCGATGTTCACGGTGTTCCTAACACGCCAAGAGTTCGGACTCCGACCATAACCCGCATTATATTATTTCTAGATTGACCTGCATCAAATAAGTCGCTTGTATAGTCTGATTTACTGGTAGCCGTACTTCCGATGTGAGTTTTAAATCCAAAGAGGACTAATTCGTGCCAAAGTCTAAGCAGATAGATATCGACGCTTTCAGAACCAAGCTGCGTGCGCGACAGGACGAACTGCGCTGCGCGATAGATGAGGAATTGATTCACGAGGAGCGGGAAGATTATAAGGACATCATCGGAGAAGTGAGAGACACTGGTGATGAGGCGTTTGCAGATATGATCGCCGACCTAAACATTGCCGGCCTAAATAAGCTGTTGGAGGAATTTCGCGATATTGATGCCACCATCAACCGCATTCAACAGGGAACGTTTGGCGTCTGTACGGATTGCGCAGACAAAATCGACGTTGCGCGATTGCACGCATATCCTACTGCCAAACGCTGTATCCGCTGTCAACAACGTCGTGAAACCTCCTATGCAGACACTACTACGCCGAAACCGTCGTTATGAGCGGGTGAGCAATAGGCGATAGATCTAGAAGGCGACGATAGTCGAGCCCGGCGGTATCGGCACCAGCTCACGGGAGCCCAGCTATGACAGCGCTAAAACGAATAGTCCTCGATGTGTTGAAACCGCACAGCCCGAATGCCCTTGAATTCGCCACTGCGATCGCCACTCTAAGCCGTGATTATCATGTCAATGTTACCGTGGCTGAAATGGATGAGAAAACCGAGAGCCTGGTTGTGGTCATTGAGGGGGACAACATTCAGATGGATGAGATCTCCAAAGTCATAACTGAGAACGGTGGCTCACTACACAGCATCGATGAAGTGGAGGTGGTTGGAACGACACAGATGGACTAGCGGCGCGCAAGCCTCGGCTTGAACTGCCTTTCACGCATTGGGATTCGGCATTTGCATAACTCATGACAGCGATCAAGCGGCTACGTTTCCTGCTACGCCTTACAAGTTCTCAGGAAATCGCACGGCGCTATTTTGTCACAAACGGATTTGATGGGGCACTCACAATGCTTGGGTTAATGCTGGGATTTCATCTCAGCGGTACCGTGGCCTTGCGGGTTGTCATTAGCGCATGTTTGGGGGCCGCAATCGCTCTCGCCATGAGCGGATTGACAAGCGCTTACGTAAGTGAGACCGCTGAGCGCAAGAAGGCACTCAAAGAGCTGGAGAATGCCATGGTTACCGATCTAGGAGAAACAGCTCATGGTGCCGCGGCACGCCTAATCCCTTGGCTGATCGCCTTGGTCAACGGTATGGCACCATTTCTTATTGCATTGATTATTATCACACCAATATGGTTCTCAGCCTTCACTGATGTCGAGCTGCCACTGGATCCGATTCAATGCTCTATTGGCATCGCGTTTATTGTCATTTTCCTCCTCGGTGTCTTCCTCGGACGAATCGGCGGTGAATTCTGGCTCAAAAGCGGTGGCCGCATGGTCTTGATCGCATTGATCACCGTACTGTTAATCTACGCATTCGGACGTTAAGTGCGATAACAACCCACCCTGCCCCACAACTCAAACAACTACTTAAGCGAACGATGCAATAGCGCAGTCACGCCACAACTGACGCTAGGGCCTGACTTCGAGCTTATTTCTTACATCGTCTACACCGAATACATACCATGCATCGGACTCTGTCATAGCTCGTTGTTCCCGACTGGTTACATACCCCTCTAAAGTCACAATATAATGCTCAGCACTGACCTTGACGTGTGTAGCGTCGACTAAGCGATTTCTTTCTAAAACAAGCTGTACAGCGTCCACCAGCTCACCGTCGTCATCTTGCTGCGCAGGCACCTCTGCCAACCCATTAATGACGTCCCTGCAACTGGGTATCCACCATGCAAGCACACCGGCGAGCCGCTTGTGACAAAGACTTGGGACTTCACCGTCGAGAGTAGCCACTCCATCATTTACCGAGATCTCAATGCTGTAAGGCGATCCCGGAGCAAGATCCCTTGCCATCTCCACTGTTGCTCCCACTCGAACCCGAACTGAACAGTCCCGCATTGCTGGATCACCCAGCAAGCCATCTCTTATGTGATGGCGGATGACACCATCACCAGAGCGTTTCGTCGGCATGATATGCAAGCGATCTACGATGGAATTGACACACTCGAGCGCAGCAGCCCGCTCGAGAGCAAGCTTCTTCGCCGCCACAGTGCCCACCTCACCGCTTAGTGTCAGCACCCCTGCATCAAAGTGCATGTCAATGGGATACCGCCCCAAATCTACTCGTGGATCGCTACGTAAAGCGATCCTTACCTGTTCTAGAACTTCGTCGCTACGCACGTGCTAAGTCGATTCCGAGTGCAAACCAAAATGGTTCCTAGTAATGAACGCTGATTCTTCCAATTTCTGAGGTAGGCGCTTTGATTAGGATCAAATCTGTGCCGATGTATCGGATTCTTTTCGGCTATTGTTGCTTAGCTTTGATCCATATCACTGCATTGACGATGTGGTTAATGGCATTGTTTGTAACGTATTGCAGCGTTTTGGTGAACCCCAAGAGGTCACTGCGAGGTGACCCCTCTTTTTTTCAAGCCCAAAGTGAACTCCGGTTTTCTAACTTCGATAAGCAGCCTGTTGATCGCTCCCGGACAATCCCCGGCCCAAGGCTCGGTCACGGCATAATCGATACGATGAGGATGCAAACCATCGACGGCGCCATGGGTGAGGGTGGAGGTCAGATCCTGCGCTCATCACTGGCCCTATCTCTTTGCCTGGAAGTCCCTTTTCGCATCTTTAACATACGCGCGCTACGCGATAGACCAGGGCTAATGCATCAGCATCTCGCCGCCGTCGCTGCTGCGAAACAGATTAGTGATGCTCGAGTCACCGGCGCCGTCATCGGATCTCGCGAACTGACCTTTGTTCCGCAACAAATCACGCCCGGCACATATCGTTTCGATATTGGGACCGCGGGCAGTGTTACCCTGGTGCTGCAGACAGTATTGCCCGCGTTGATCAGCGCTAATGCTCGTTCTGAGTTAGTCCTTGAGGGCGGTACACATAACCCGTTCGCCCCGCCATTTGATTTTCTCGCCCTCGCCTATTTGCCACTCATTAAATGCCTGGGCCCATGTGTCGAAGCCACGCTCGATCGCCCCGGGTTCTATCCTGCCGGCGGAGGCCTAATGCGTGTTTCCATAAGGCCTGCAGAACAATTGCACGGCTTAGACTTGCTTGAGCGCGGTGAGATACTACAGAAGTATGCACACGCACTCCTAGCAAACCTCCCTGAGCACATTGGACATAGAGAATTGAAGACCATCGGCAAAATGCTCAAGCTGAAATCAAGTGAATTGGTCCTCGACAGGTCGGCCTCGGCAAAAGGGCCAGGTAATGTGGTAATGGTAGTGGTCAAATCCCAGAGCGTAACCGAGGTCTTTACGGGTTTCGGTCAACGCGGGATTCGTGCTGAAACGGTCGCCGAGAAAGTGGTAAAGGAGGTGGACCGTTATCTGCGAGCGGAAGTCGCGGTAGGACATCACCTAGCAGATCAATTACTCGTGCCCCTTGCTCTCGCCGGTAGAGGTTCTTTCGTCACATTGAAACCAAGTTCCCATGCACTCACCAACATCGAAGTGATCAAAAAGTTTGTGGACATCTCGGTGTGCTGTACCGAGATCGGGGACGATATTTGGTCCATTAGCTTGCGATAGCTCGCCGAGCTGCACATATTCTTTCCTTTATCCTCGATGCAATCTAGATCGTCATTATTTCTCATATTGTTCTTGTTGGCTTTTGTCGCCATTGCGGTGCAACTCCAGGCGCTGACCATTGCTTTTGACAAAATTGGCCTATCAAAGGAATCTGCATTCCTTTTATTGCTGATTTCACTAGTAGGCGCAGGCATCAACCTGCCTCTCTTCACAATCAAATCAGAGGCCCCACCTGCTGCTCCACGCCCTCTGTCGCCATGGTGGAATCAATATCCAAAGATCGAATTCACCGGGAAGACTTTGGTCGCGGTTAACGCAGGGGGGTGCGTCATACCTGTGGCGTTTTCAATCTACCTCATCTGGTATAAATCGCTGAATCCACTTGAAATCATTATTGTGGTTGCCTCGGTTACGCTGATTAGTCGCCTAACGAGCCGATCAATACCCGGCCTTGGAATAGGGATGCCTATGTTTGTCGCGCCCATAAGCGCGGCATTGACTTCCACACTGACAAACGCGGAGCAAAGCGCCCCACTTGCCTATATTGCAGGCACTATGGGTGTACTCATTGGTGCAGATATCCTACGCCTCGGATCCATTCGCAAACTTGGCACACCACTCGCCTCCATTGGTGGCGGAGGAACCTTTGACGGCATCTTCCTGAGCGGGCTTGTGGCAGTCCTGCTTGCCTGATTGGTGATATTGATCTGGATCAATGGACTCTATTGTTAGGGTCAATAGCATATGCAAGAAGTATTGAATGATGATCTTCGTCTAAAGATCATCGCTATCCTAGGCTTAAACAAGGGGAACTGTATGGCTGAACATATCGATGCACCGTCGGTGGGCGCACCCGACCCCACTGCAAAGAATTCTCCAATCTTTGATGACGCCGATCTCGATGAGACGTCTCTGGACTTAGAGCTGGAAACAGGCGTGTGCTACTTCAATAATGAGGACTATCCCATTGGACAATATATCTGCAGTGGGGACGAACTGTTACGCTGCGAACCACCCGGTGTATGGGTTCGCGCCGGCTCTTGTTATCGTAGCTAAACTTAACCCGCTAACGTACTGATCTCACTATGAAATTACCCTTACAAATCACATGGCGGCGATTACAACAATCGGATGCAATTGAAGCCGCCATTCGCAAAAGAGCTGAGCAACTATCCAATTTCTATGATCACATCATGAGTTGTCGAGTTATGGTTGAGGCGCCCCACTCTCATCACCGCAAGGGTAACCTCTATCATATTCGGCTGGACATCGGAGTACCCGGCGGTGAGATCGTGGTCAACCGTGACCCCGCTGCCCATGGTTCTCACGAGGATGTCTACGTAGCCATTCGCGACGCGTTTGACGCTGCAAAACGACAACTCCAGGACTACGCCCGCCGCCAGCGCGGCGACGTTAAGACCCATGAGGCACACCTCCATGCCAAGGTACTCAGAGTGTTTCCGGAACAAGGATACGGTTTCTTGCTGACACCCGATAAGCGTGAGGTCTATTTCGAGCGCAATAGCTTAATTAATGGAGACTTCGGCTTTTTGAATCCGGGGACGGAAGTCTTATATATAGAGGAACAAGGGAACAAAGGACCGCAGGCTCGTCAGGTCACCATTGGCAAACATCACATGGAGACATGACCTTCAACCAGAACTCTGATCCCACGGTCCTCAATAGGCGCTTTTCAACATCCGGCTACTGTTCGCTCACCTGCAGCTCCCGGATAGTGTCTTTAAAGGTTCGCCACTCCACTGCGGTCCAAATTTCTGTATGCGCATGACCAAACGTGCGTATCAACGTCGACACTTTGCTAGCGGTATCTATATCCGGCGCTCGAAAGATATCGAGATAATCCCAGGGACCCATAACTGCATAGTTACTAATCCATTCGACATTAGGACACTCTGCACGCACCCGCTCCATTGCCGCCTTTTCCAGATCTTCGAGAGATTTCGGCTCCCGCAGCACACCGGGCGACAATCTTGACAGCATGACAAACGTAATCATCACTACATCTCCTTGCATCGGAGTGATGATGATCACGCGTTCATTGGAGAAGATAGTTGATTTGGATCAATACCTGTGACCGGAAGATAGAATATCAGTAATCCCTATTCTACTTAGACAAGAGAAATCCCAGAATGAACCGGCTAGCACGCGATATCATGACCCGAGAGGTTGTCTGCGTATCCACGGACACAGATCTGCGCGACGTTTTCAAGCTTTTTGTCGAGAAAGGTATTTCGGGTGCCCCGGTCATAGATGACAATGGCGATGTCATTGGAGTAATCTCTCAATCTGATCTCGTTGCCTACAATCTGACTCGAGATGATGAGCTAGTATTTGACTCGCTTTTCTATCAGTCAGCACGTATTGAAGGGCAACACATCCCACGTGGCTTTCAGCTGGAAGATTGCAATACGGGATATGTTGCCGACGTCATGAACCCTATCGTTTACTCTGTGAGTGAACGACTGAACGCGGAAAAAGTCGCCCGCAAGATGATTCGCCATCACGTGCACCGTGTGATCGTCTGTAGAGGGCGCAAACCGATCGGCATTATATCGGCTACAGACGTCCTCAAGGCTTTGGCTGATGCAGTCTCACAAAGTGACCATAAGCATTGATGACGATATCCCCGGCCCGACAGGGAGAAATCGTACACTTGCAGCAAGAGACCTCTCACTGTAGGATTTTTGATCTAAATCAGAGCGTAGCCGCCCGATAACCTAGATCATGTGTACGTTATCTCAATATTGCAAACAGATTAGGAGGGTTGACCATGGTAAAGAAGACGACAAAAGTAGCCGCGAAGAAAAAGAGCAAGTCCAAGCGTAAGACCAAGAGCACACCGGTCCAAAGCACACCGGTCGAAAGTAAACCTGAACCTCAGTATCCTCTCGCCAGTTTGCGTGCAGAGGTGGAAGGCCTATTCGACAGATATCTTCATCATTGGCCTGACCTGTGGTCACGAAGATTATGGCCGGACCTGGATGTGTTTAAGGACATTGAAATACCATTCCGTGGTCGCCCGTGGGACATGTCTCCGCGAATGGACATGACCGAAACTGACAAGACCTATGAGATCACCGCCGAACTCCCTGGATTGGACGAAAAAGATCTGGATGTTTCCTTAAGCGATGATGTTCTCACCATAAAGGGTGAAAAGCGCGAAGAGCGAGAGAAGTCTGACAAAGATTACCACCTCAAAGAGCGACGCTACGGCAATTTTCGCCGTACTTTTCGTCTGCCGGAGGACGTGGATACAAGCAAGGTGGACGCCGATTTTTCGAAAGGCCTACTTAAGGTCGTCGCACACAAGTCTAAACAGGCCAAGAAAAAAGGACGTAATATTCCCGTCAGACCCGCTTGAACTCTGACCTCAGATGATACGCGATCTTGTGGGGTGCTCGGTGTCAATCTAGTCGACCTGCCCCACGAGATCGGTCCGTGTCCAAAGAAAGCGCTCGGCGTTGAGGCCAGGGCGTGGGACAGAAACTACGTGCATCCTCGCGCTATTAGTCCATCATTCCGTGACCCATACCCGCGCCATGCGAGCCCTTGCAGCGGCCGCGTTGCATTTGGTGCAGCTGCTCTCGTTGCTCAGCGGTAAGTATCTCGTCGATTCGATTCTGTGCCTCGACAACGGTAGTAATTGCACTCTGCATGTGAGCGAACATGCGACCGTACCCGTCACCGATGGCCTTGGCATCACGGGGCCGCGCTGACCACAAACGACGCAATTGCGATTGCTCATCCATGATCTTGCCCATGGAATCCCACTGGGCACGGCGCTGTTCATCGGTGATGGTGTCGATACTCGCTTGCTGCTCATCGCTTAGGTCGAGCCAGCGCTGGGCTCCCCACCTTCCGTCCATACCCATAAGCCCCGTCATTCCCATGTGCCCCATTCCGTGACCCATCATTCCCATGTGCCCCATTCCGTGGCCCATCATTCCCATGTGTCCTTGCCCCTGCATGCCCCCGTGGCCCCTCATCCCCATAGCCGAGCCACAGCCCGAGTCATCGTCTCCATCATCCGAGTGCGCTCGAACGGTGTCGATACTGCCAACGCTCAGAATAAGAGCAGTGCCGAGGATCGCAGATCGTAGTGAAAAAATTAGCCTTGTACTCATAAGAGCCGATCTCCTTAATTTGGTTCGAGACAACGTAATATTATTAGACGGCCCCGGCGAGGCCGCCTTGATGAACGTCAAATTGGGGTAAGTTTAGCGCTAGCGGTGGATCGTCCCGAATAACTAGATATTACACAACTACTAAGAACGAAAACTACGATGTCGCAAGCCCGCTCTAGTCCCTCGTTTTTATCTGCAGCGGGGATGGGATGTTACGTGCCGTTCTCCGCAAGATATGAGCCGCCTACCAATAACGTGTGCGACCAATATCGACGTGAATGAAACCCGATTTTGCATAGTAGCCGACACCACCAGCCTTTAGAGAAACCGCCGCATCGCGTAACCGCCTCAAATCGTAACCCGCAATCCATACGTCGGCCGCCATTCCCATCATGTGAAAACTTTTTTTGGCGACTCCTTTCGTGGTTTCATGGAGCATAGCGTTGGTCTTTGGTGACCTATAACCAGAGACCAAATCAAACGGCTTCGCTAAGCCAGTCAATCTACGCAGATTATGAAGCACGTCGAGCAGACCTGGCTCGATTGGAAATATGTCATCTGTCCGGTGGTCTCGCAGCACATGATTAATCCGCGCCAATTCATCCGGAACGTATTGACCATCCGCCCAATAGACGGCGTCCACCAATTCCCCAGTATGCTGGTTCGAAAAACCAATCCGGCGTTCGGTTTCCACGTGCGCAAATACTTTGGGACTGGCGAGCAGCACCATGGCTGCAGCGGTCGATCTCTTCAGAAAACAGCGACGCTTAAGCTCCACGAGTATCCTCCCTTCATTTTTGCTATTCACGAGCCTTATTCGCCCGTTGATAGTGTCAAGAGTTGGTTAGCGAGCGCAGCGGCGAGTGCCGCATCGCGCCCATAAATATCCGGGCGGAATTGAACCACATTCTGATCATCTACCCAAGCTGTAAAATAAGTGAAGTAAACGGGTGTACGCGATGGATCCGGGACTGCAACCGTCTGCCCTGAGCGCAGCACACTTTGCACCCGCGCGGTATTCCACTCCTTGCTATAGTATAGCAACCATTCAACTAGCTTGAACGGCTCAGAGAGTCGTACACAACCTGAGCTGAAGGAGCGAACCTGACGGTCAAAATATTCACGGCTCGGTGTGTCGTGTAGATAGACGTGGTATCGGTTCGGCAGCATGAACTTCACTTGACCGAGCGCGTTACTCGCCCCGGGCAACTGGCGAAGCTTAAAGGGAAAGTAGCCCTTACCGTATACGGACCAATCGATACTTTGCGGATCGAGGACGGTGGCATCTGTGGTCCAATCGCTCAGCACTTTATAGCCATTATGTGTCAGAAAACTTGGATCTTTCTTAATCTTGGGCAGCAAATCTTCCCGAGCGATGCGCGGCGGCACTGTCCAATCCGGATTAAAGACTATGTTACTGAGTCGACTACTAAAGATGGGGGTGCGCCGGTAGGGTTTGCCAACGATTATCCGCATCGAGTGTTTTATCTGTCGATCCTCGATGACATAGAGGCGAAAATTGGCAGCGTTAATGACGATCAAACGGTTCTCAAGTGCCCGAGGTAACCAGCGCCAGCGCTCCATATTCATCAGTAAAGTGCGGATACGGTCGTTCGCTGAGATGTTCAATGCTGCAACGCTATCCTTTCCTACAAGGCCATCAGCTTCCAGTCCATGGCGGGCTTGAACCCGCTTCACTACTGCCACCAATGCGGTGTCAAACATGTCATCAGCTGCGGTGCCCATCTGTGCACCATCGGTCACTGCTAACCGTGCACGAAGTGCCACCACTCGAGGGTCCCGCATGCCTGGCTTGAGAGTTGTTCCGTCAGGTATCTGTTGCCAGCCACCACGATTTGCCAGGGCACGGTAGGCCTCAACGGCACGCTTCAGCCGCTCATACTGTACGTATGTCGGCGGCAACAGAGTCATTGCCTTAACCAGATCGCCGCTTGCTACCGCTTGCTCCAGCACTGGCACGGAGTCAGGCGGGTCGGGATAGACAAAGAGCTCAGGGTTCTCTTCTTTTGGCTCGAGACGCCCAACGGCGACATCGTTCACGTAGCGTAGCAAAGCGCTCGAGATCAGCAGCTCAAGCCCCACTGCACGGGCGTTGTCGCTGGCCGCATAGCCGCTTTGAATTTCGGGAAGATAATAGGCTGCGGGATCGAGACCTTGGTCGAATGACTGACCCAACACTGTGAGCGCCGCACGACCCATTGGTGTTAGCATGTGGTTCTCCATCCAGAGCGGCGCAAACCCGCGGGCCGAATACAAGCGTCGTAGCATGCTTGCATCCAGGGATTGCCCGGAAATCTCAAGCCCCTCCGCACTCAAAAACGCTCGTAGCTTATGAGCGTCAAGGTCCGCAGCCGCCGCAAGCCCCGATAGGCCTACAAACAAAAATAGAGTAAGGAGATAGAGCCTCACGGCTTTTGGACATCTTGGCGTCAACAATCTAGAGTTCCTCGCGAAGTTTCGAGCACATTGTGCAGCAATGTTCCGCCAAGCAACCGCACATCATGCGAATGTTTGATTTGAATCAAGACCATCGACAGCGTAGTCCCACATGATATCCAAGCCAACAAAGGGAATTTTCATGCGCAATACCCGCCGCGTAGTATTGAGCTTGTTCATCATTGCGGTGCTCATGAGCATTGCAGCCACTCCGGCGATTACAACCGTCGCCGCGACACAAGAGTCCACAGCGATTATGCATCGTGTGTTTGACGCGGTGGCCTATTTGCTGCCATTGAGCATAGACGAAGATAGATTTTTCGATCCATCTGAGCAGGCGAACATTCAGAACAATATCAATACCTTGTTTGAATCGACCAAACAACTGGAAACACACGCTCGAGGCCGGGACCTAGAGTTTGCATTATTGAGCCAATCCTTATCCGATACAGTGGGAGAGTTAAAGTACTACTACGAGCACGATCAACCTGAGTACGCCCAATCCTATCTGTTTGATCTTACTCAGCGCTGCGTAGCTTGTCATTCACGACTTCCCAGCGCTCGCGATTTTCCATTTGCAGAACGCTTAATGGACCGTGTTGAGCTCGACTTGCTTTCTCTACAAGGAAAGGCAGAGCTTCAAGTGGCTACGCGTCAATTTAGCGATGCGCTGTCGACCTGGGAAGCACTTTTTGCTGATCTAATGGCCGATCCCATCGACATCGATATCGACGGCGACCTAGTGGATTACCTGGTAGTCAGTATTCGTGTACTGCATCAGCTAGACCGACCAAAACAAACGCTAGAGATATTTTCTCGTCGTCCAGACTTGCCCTTCTATATTCGACGTCATTTAGAAGTGTGGCTCAGTGGCCTTGAAGAGCTGTCTGGGGAGCTGGGCGCCCCGCCCAATCTACAACGAGCAAGGACCCTATTCACACAAGCGGATGACCTTAGCGTTTTTCCTGCAGGTCGTGAGCGTGTGATTCAAGACCTTGTCGTATCAAGCATACTGTATCGGTATATTGATGAACAAGAAGGTCGACAAGAGGGCGCGGATATCGCCGAGGCTTATTATATGCTTGGGGTAATAGAAGCCCGTACCGTTCGACCTTATTGGGCCGTACCTCAGGTGGAATTTCTGTTCGAAGCGGCAATTCGCGCAGCTCCGGATGGTCCTTTTGCAAAAGAGGCCTACGCGGTCTTAGAGGAATACAGCCTGCTGGGTTCGAGCTCACCACAGGTGCTGGAGCGAGTGGAACAGCTCCGACAGATGGTCGAGCCGCTGTAGGTCGGATTTTATTGATTGTTTGCAGCCCTAGTCTCAATCGTGAGACTCTCCACATGGATTGACCGCATACGCTCTTCAGTCCGATTGCTGTTACCTTGAGTTCTTATCTTGTTGCGTCAGCGATTCCTGACGCCGGCGATCCACAATCGATCTGAGTTATGAACGATGAGCCCAAAGCACGAGCTATTCCAACGCTATCCGAATAATCCCATTCTTGTCCCTGGGGATTGGCCTTACACGGTCAACGCCGTGTTCAACCCGGGGGTGACGACCCACAACAATGAAACACTGTTACTAGTGCGGGTGGAGGATCGCACCGGTCTTTCGCACTTCAGCGTGACACGCAGCGAGGACGGATACTCGAACTGGAAGATCGATCCGCTACCGAGCTTTATCATGGATGCAACGCGTTACGAAGAGACATGGGGTATCGAAGATCCACGCATTACCAAATGCGGTGATGAATACATGATAGTGTACACCGGTTTCTCTCGTGGAGGACCGTTGGTGTGTCTCGCAGCTACGCGAGATTTCAAAGCATTCGAACGACGGGGAAACCTAATGGTGCCGGAGGACAAAGACGCCGCGCTATTTCCTTCCACCTTTGACGGGCGTTGGGCACTCATTCACCGTCCCGTCTCCACCAGCGCTGCAACACGACACGTGGGTGCGCACATTTGGTTGTCTTGGAGTCCGGATCTACAACACTGGGGTGATCACACGGTGCTGATTCATGCCCGGGAAGGTGGTTGGTGGGACGCACACAAGGTCGGCCTTGGTCCACCGCCAATGTTAACGGAATACGGTTGGTTGCTGCTTTACCATGGTGTTCGCACCACCGCATCGGGCGCGATCTATCGCTTGGGGATGGCGTTGCTCGACCGCGACGACCCTAGCGTTTTGCTGGTTCGCGGCAACGAATGGGTGTTTGGGCCGCAACAGGATTATGAGCGTAGCGGCGACGTGCCGGACGTGGTGTTTCCTTGCGGTTGGCTGCTCGAGGAAGATCAACAGACTGTGCGTCTGTACTACGGAGCCGCCGATACTTCAATCTGCGTAGCTTCCGCACGCCTCGATCGACTCATTAAGTATCTATACCGACACTGTATCTGCGGGCGTATCCATAAAGTAGGATATCGCTGCCCGGTGGCCGGCAAAGAGCCCCGGAAGGGTGGTTAAACATTTATCACGGCGCGTTTCGAACCATGGATAGAGCGGTTTATCGGCTCGGCGTCGCCCTACACGATCTCGATAATCCCGCCACCGCTGCGCGGCGTTTTGGACGAATGGATTGTTTCGCCGCAGGAGCCATACGAGTTGACAGGTTACGTCCACAACGTCGTCTTTTCCTGCGGTGCCCTCATCGAAGATGACAGCACAGTGAAGCTTTACTGGGGCGGAGCCGAAACTGTGATGTGCGTCGGCACTGCTGATTAGGTAGCGTTGATCGAATTGTGTCTGAATCGATCGAGGTATCCTGTGTGAGACGAGATACGATCTCTTCCAAACTGACTATTGCCATCCAAATATCGGCACTTGCACGGTGTTCCGGATCACCTACGATGCTTTTCGTTGGTTGTGAAGGCTCGTCAACATTTCTCGCCCACCTCAACGCCATTCTCCGTGTCTCGATCTGGATGGGTGGCTATAAAATGCTTTAACACCAACTCTAATTTCTCTAAACGGACAGTATCTCCGGTGGCTCGCGCATGCACGATGTCATCGAAGATTATCCGCCGGATCCGTGGCGGACCATTCTCAGAGTGAATCAGATATTCCGCCAACTCGATTGCGATGATCTCCGGGACATGCGCCTGACGTGCGATTGACTCGATTTCCTCTTTGGAGAAATCACACATTCCAAGACAATCTTCATAGGTCAACATAACTCATTCCCCATGGTCAATCAGCAACGTTTACCCAGTGTAGCCGCATTAAGTTTAAGCCAATCCGATAACTCTAAGCGTGGATGACTTCCTGTGAGCGCAGCGCCTCACGAACCCTTTCAAGCAACACATGCTCCACAAACGGCTTTTCGATGAAATCGATTGCACCCAGGCGCATCGCCTCAACCGCAGTCGGCACATCGCTTTGGATTGCAAGAACGATGGCAGGGATATCGTCCCCGGACTTGCGCAGCCTCTTTAGCAGCTCTAGTCCGCTCATATCCGGCAGAAATAGTTCGGTCACCAAACAGGCCGGTCCCGATGTTCGCTGCAAAGACAATAGGTCCTTGGCCTGATCATAAACTTGTATCTGTGCATTGAGCTGCGACAGCAGCGCCCTCAAACCATCACGCACTGCCTTATCGTGCTCTACCACATAAATCGTTGCGGAATCTGTATCTTCAGGCACGACTCATTACCTACCTACTGTGATTTCAATTAGAAATCCAAATCACGCAAACAGAATTGACCCAAGTCAACGAATTTCGACCCAAGGTCGAAGAATTAGCAATCTGAGCTAGTTCACGGTCGAATTCGCGAATCCTGAGGAAAGAAGCCGAGATACCAGGATAGGCCTATGGCGGCCGTCTAACCGCGAGAATCGATCAGATCTGTGCGCGCGAGAATGGCCATCTGAATGAGGTGTGCCAACGATCTCGCGTCCATTTTCTCCATTACACGTGCACGGTGAGTCTCCACAGTCCGCTGACTCACTCCAAGATCGATGGCGATTACCTTGCTCGCCTTGCCATCCACGATCATATTCATGATTTCGAGCTCCCGCGGAGTCAGTGTGTCGACCCGCCGCATGGTCTCATTTTTCTCTACAGAATGTTGCCGATCCGACCGACTATATTTCAATGCATCATTGACACGATCCAGCAGCTCCTGATCGCGAAAGGGCTTCTGAATAAAGTCCGTGGCACCTCGCTTCATAGCCTGAACAGCCATGGGCACATCGCCATGCCCGGTGATGAATATGATAGGCAAGTCAATCCCCTTTGCGACGAGTTGCTCCTGCAGCTCTAATCCGCTCATACCTGGCATCCTGATATCCAATACCAAGCATCCGCAGGTTTCTGGCTGGTATTCTTCGAGAAACTCCCTACCTGATGCGAATGTTTTGGTATCCAATCCCACTGATTTCATCAGCAGGCGCAGCGAGTCGCGCACGGCCTTGTCATCGTCGACGATGAAAACAACTTGGTTATCCTTAATCGCCACCTACTCTTTTCGTACCACTGGTGGAATGGTGAAATAGAACGTTGTTCCGCCTTGCGGATTTGCATGAAAACTGATCTCGCCCCCATGGGAAGTAACAATTGACCGACTAATCGAGAGTCCGAGACCCATACCGGACTCTTTGGTTGTAAAGAAGGGATCGAACAAGTGCTCGATGGCCTCAGGGGACAATCCGGCACCGCCGTCAGTGAACGAAATCTTAACATAGCCATCTTCGTCCGATTCTGCCGTCACCGTAACCACCCTGTCCTCAGAATCCCACTCCTCTACTGCATCCATGGCATTACGAAGTAGATTGAGAACAACTTGCTGGATTTGCACTGCATCGACAATCACCGCTGGTAACGCATCAGCTAGCTGAAGATGTATATCAAATTTTCGCGTACGACTATCCGGCTCCGCAAGTCTCAGTGCGGATTCAATTAAATCGCTCACCTGCGCTATTTGGCGCTCTGTCGAACGTTTCTTTGCGAATGCGCGTAAGCGGCGGATGACCTCACCCGCTCGGTGCGCTTGTTCACTGACCATCTTCAAGGCGTTCTGCAGTTCCGCTGGATCGGCGTCCGTATTCTTAAGCATGCGCTGACATGCTTGCGCATAGGTTGATATAGCAGTCAAGGGTTGATTTATCTCATGCGCGATGCCGCTCGCCATCTCACCCAATACGCTAAGCCTGGTGACGTGCGCCAATTCTCTCTGCATCTGGTGGGCCTCCTGCTCCAGACGACGATGCTCGGTAATGTCCTTGATTATCCCGACAAAATGAGGATTCCCTGCATGCTGGACCTCGCCAATGGCGAGGTCCATGGGAAATTCTGTCCCATCCTTGCGCACCGCACGCTCTTCACGACCGATACCGATTATCTTGGCTACCCCGGTGGTCAAATATTTCTCAATATAATTGTCGTGCGCGGTGCGGTGTGGCTCCGGCATCAACATATTGACATTTCGGCCGAGCGCCTCTTCCACAGCATACCCAAACATGCACTGTGCCGCGGTATTGAAAGCGCGAATCACCCCGTCATGATCGATCACAATGATCGCATCCACCGCGGCGTCAAGCAGGGCAGTAAAATAAGCCTCCGCTTCACGCAGCTGATTGCGCAAACCATCTTTACCTGCTGTGCTATTTAAGGCGGAATCTACCATCCCCACACCGAACACCCACTCCGACTGTAACCCGGTTGAAGGAAACAACCTAACCCCAAAGGCCCCGAAGCGATATACGTATATTCCGCAGTTGATCTACGGGAATGTGCGGATTCACTCAATCTGCTTAGCCGCCCAATAATATCGGCATACAAGCCTAACGGTCGCAGGCGTTTTGGTTGGACCGATGCAAAACGAACCATTCGGAGGACCAGCATGATGACCACTACCACACCCAGCAATGTGTTCCATATCGATCCCGACACCCGGTCCTGCAAAGAGTGCAGAATCCGTCAACTTTGTCTCACCGCAGAGCTCAATCCCACCGAACTCGCACAGCTCGATCGCCTCGCCAGACAGCGTCGTCC
>Ga0224508_10000532_pt1 | contig 37236 bp, 40 predicted proteins | sample SF_Jan12_sed_USG_4_FD_170157 | JGI IMG/M metagenome (GOLD analysis project Ga0224508, IMG submission 170157) | Sediment microbial communities from San Francisco Bay, California, United States - SF_Jan12_sed_USGS_21 | ecosystem: Environmental > Aquatic > Marine > Sediment | place: USA... | reverse complement strand
AATTAGTTAATCCAATTAACCCCAACTCAGAATATGTGGCACCAATTACATTCTTTGCAAATACTGGTAGTATTGGTCCATGAAGTCCATACGAAATTCCTATGATTAAACCTGTAATGTTAACTAGTATCAGAACTCTGTTCATTTGTATGCTGCAACCATTATTGCTCCGCCCATAAGATCTTTCTCAAATTCTACTTTGGAAAATTTCTCTAGCAGTAGCCCTTCTAGTTTTTTGTTTTGAGGCCATCTTTTGTATGTCCCATAGAGCGTCCCAAATTTTAATCCAAGTCTCCCTCCAGCAATAAATGCAAGAATTGGAAGAATGCATCTTAGATAAAATGAAACACCTGCTCTGATAAATGCCTTGTCTGGTTTTCCTAAATCCACGATGACAAATCTGCCATCTTTTTTTAATACCCTGTGGATTTCAGAAATTGCAATCCTTAAATTAATTGCATCTCTTAATGAATATCCACATAAAACTGCATCAAATTCTCTGTCTCTAAATGGAATGTGTTCAAAAACTCCATTTGCCATATCTGGCAATTCCTCAAAATACGTACCTGTGTTTTTGAGCATAGGGACAAGTGGATCGTAAAGTGTGATTGAAATTTTTCCATCTGTTATCTTTTGTGCTGTCTTTGACATGTTGCCAAACCCTGAACCCGCATCTAGAATTTTATTTCCTGGAAATACTCTTTGTGAAATCCCTCGATTTCTATGCTCTTTGTCCTTTCCTAATGAGATGATGGAATTTACTTTGTCATAAATGGGAATGATTTCTCGAAGTACTTCCATTACTTCTCCCCAATAACTCCCCAACCCCATAATCTATCATCCTTGTATACTTGTTTGAATAGTTTTCAAATCTAAAATTCTTATTCTGTGGAAAACTTTGATACGTTTTGAGAATAATTTTGTAAATCAGACTCTGAAACTTTCTCAAAAATTTTTGCCTGGGATGTAATCTTTGCCATTTTAATATGATTAATTCCATCTTTTTGTTCTGCTTTTAGATTTATTGCCGCAATAGCTAAAGATGCTGCTTCATCTAAACTCATGTCGGGATTGTAATGTTTTTCTAAGAATGCATTCACATCATCAGAACCTGCTCCAATTGCAATTGCTGCATATTGTACATAGGTTCCACTGGGATCAATTACGTAGATTGATTCTCCTTTTTGATCAATACCTGCAATTATCATGGAAACTCCATTTGGACGTACTCCACCATATTGAGTAAATTGATGTGCTTGGTCTGCTAAATGTTTGGCAACTGTTGCAACTTCTACAGACTCATCATATGTCATTCGATTTCCTTGTGAAAAGAATCTTGCATTATCTACCTGAACACGTGCATCTGGAATGTAACCTGCTGCTGCAACTCCTATGTGATAATCTACTTGGAAAATTTTCTGTGTAATATTTTTAGTTTGTAAAGTGCGAGGTTTTTCTTCAACTGCCATTATTACTCCTTCTTTGCTTTTGACGCCAATTGCCAAAGTCCCTCGTTTTACTGTCTCTATGGCATATTCCACTTGGTATATTCTACCATCTGGAGAATACATGGTAGGAGTCATATCATAACCACGTGATGCCATCATATCATCACGAGTCTTTTCTCAGTCAATTTAAGCGTAATTATCTTGCCTGAATGCATTCAATATGGAAAAGATCTGGGAATATGGTTTTAAGCAAATTAGCCTAACTCTATTCAAGAAATATGGTCAATCAACTTTTAGAATTCAAAGAAATCATTCGATCAAGACAAGTTTCTGAACCGAGAAAGTCAGATAAACAAACTAGGAAGCTACTACTTTACTTGTTTACAAGTACAGGGATGGATTTACCAGATTACGTATTATTATGCTCCTGCTTGATAAACCATACAATACTCATCAATTGGCACAACAACTCGATCTTGACTATAAGGCAGTTCAACATCACATGAAAGTCCTAGAAAAAAATAATATGGTTTCAAAAATTGGTGAAAAATATGGTGCAATTTTTTACTTGTCTAATTTCCTTGAACTTAACATCAATACTCTTAATGAAGCAATAGACAAACTTGATAGAAAAATGAATCACAAGAAGATCTATATGTAATTCTTAAATGAATACAAAATTTCCATCCAAACTTATATAATCTAAGTTAACTTAGTATAATCAACTTGGTCAAGTCCGATCCGTTTGCCAATGCAACAAAACAGGTTAATGATGCATGTGATATTTTGGGTATTGAAGATAAAGAATTACGTGAATACCTGGCAATGCCAAATAAAGTTTTGAGAGTAAAAATTCCAGTTAAAATGGATAATGGACAAATTAGGGTTTTTACAGGTTTTAGAAGTCAACACAACAATGATAGAGGTCCTTACAAAGGTGGTATTCGTTACTTTAATCCTGAAGGTGGGGTAGAGTATATGGAACGTGAGGTCATGGCACTTTCATCATGGATGACATGGAAATGTGCCATTGTTGATATTCCATTGGGTGGCGGTAAAGGTGCTATCTATGTTAATCCAAAAACAGAAAAACTTAGTGACGGTGAATTAGAACGACTTACAAGAGGATTTGCGTATAAAATTTCTGAAATTATTGGACCTGAAAAAGATATTCCAGCACCTGATGTTTACACTACCGGAAGAGAGATGACTCAAATCATGGACACATTTAGCAAATTAAATGGTAACCAATATTCCCCAGGTGTAATTACAGGAAAGCCAATTTCTATGGGTGGCTCTCTTGCACGAAATGTTGCTACTGGGTTGGGGGCAGCATATACCGTAAGAGAGGCTGCAAAGACATTGAAAATAAATCTGAAAGGTGCCAAAGTTGTCTTACAAGGATTTGGAAATGCCTCAACTTTTACAGGAGAATATCTTGAAAAAATGGGTGCCAAAATTATTGGAGTCAGTGATTCTAAAGGCTCAATTTCAATTCCAAAAAGTGCCAAGGTTAGTAAAATTTTAGAACATAAACAAAAAACTGGTTCTGTTGTTGGATTTCCTGGGAGTAAAGAAATCTCAACTGAGGAATTACTTACTACTAAATGCGATGTTCTAGTCCCAGGTGCACTTGAAAATCAAATTAATGCAAAGATTGCCAAAAACCTAAATTGTAAAATTATTGCAGAAGCTGCAAATGGTCCAACGTTACCTGAGGCTGATCCAATTATTTATAAAAAGAAAATTTTGGTAATTCCAGATATCTTGGCTAACTCTGGTGGTGTTTGCATATCTTATCTAGAATGGGTACAAAACAATATGGGATACTATTGGACATTTGATGAAGTTGCAAATAAGATGGAGGCAAACATCACAAAAGGATTTAGAGATGCGTATGCCCTCTCAAAGAAACACAAAATTGATTTGAGAAAAGCAACCATGGTATTGGCAGTAGAACGAGTTCTAGAGGCTTTTAATCAAAAGGGAATCTGGCCATAAACTTAGACTAAATATTCATAACATACTAGTTGTTCAATAAATCTTATCTTGCCTTTTGTTATTGCATGAAGTTCTCTTTTGTAAGAAAGATCTATTCTGGTTCTTCTTTGCAACAACTCTATGGTTTTTTTGGTAAGGTATCTCCCTTTTCTGTCTCTGTCAAAAAGTATGATGATTTTTTTGTATTTGGCAATCGAGTCAGTAAAATTAATCATTCCTCCAAATTTATGAAATTCTAAAACCTTGCTTGAACAACCTATTTTTTTTAGGGCGCTACTGTCTTTTTTCCCTTCGACAACTATTACGCTGTCTTTTGTAGCATTTAGATGAACAATAAAATTTTTCATCTCTGTAATCTCTTGTTCTGTAATCTCCATGATGATTGATTCATTTTAACATATTAAGCACTTTTGTAAGCAGAAAATAATGTCTAATGTTTTGCTTGTACAAAACACTCGCATTGAAAGCTCAGGATATTTGGGTGATTTGCTAGCTGATGATGGATTTGCAATCACTTCAGTTAATGCAAAACATGAACTTATTCCTGATGGTGATTTCTCTATGGTTGTAATTTTAGGTGCACCTGAAAGTGTAAATGATGATTTACCATATCTTCAAACAGAAAAACAGATTATCAAAAATTGTGTTAGTCAAAACATTCCTGTTCTGGGAATTTGTCTTGGCTCTCAACTAATTGCTAGTGCTTTTGGTGCAAAAGTATACCCTGGATTGAGAAAAGAAATTGGATTTTACAATGATTTAAAAATCTCTGGTAACTCTTCATTTTTCTCTGGTTTTACAAATCCATTTACTGTCTTTCATTGGCATGGTGATACATTTGATTTGCCTGTAGGTGCCATTAGACTGTCTTCATCTGAGTATTTTCCTAACCAAGCATTTCGATACAAAACTGCAGTTGGATTACAATTTCATTTGGAGGTAAATGAAGAGATGGTTAACTTGTGGCTTGATAACACTAAGGAAAAACTGCAAAAAATCCCTTACATTGACTCATCTAAAATTCGTTTAGACATTAATGAAAATATTTCAGATGTCAAATCAAATATGAAAATTTTTTACAATAATTTTAAGTCCTCGTTTAATCTCTGAATGGTTGATATTTTATTTCATATCTCTGAAAGAATCTTTTTCTTTTTATTTTGGAATTCTTTATCTGTAATTACTCCTGTCTTTTGTAATTTTCCAAGTTTTTCTAATAGTTCTAATTTTTCATATGGTGTTTCAAACTTTTTTCTTGTTTTGATACTCTTTACGCTGGACTTAGTTCCTTTTTTTAATTTTGAACTTAGGATTTCGCTTTTTTTGACAATCTGTTTACTTACTTTGTATCCTCGCTTCTTTGCCTGATTGATAATTTCTTGGGATTTTTGTCTGGTTACATCATTTACTAACTTGCGTTTTTTAGCCATTTGTCCGAATTCTTGAGTTTTCTTGCGGGCAAGTCGTGTCTGATATTTTAGATCTTTGACGATTTCATCTTTGGTCTTGCGTTTGAACCTACGAGTATACTCTTCAATAACTAATACTGGAAATGGGGAAAACTCTACATCCATATAATATTTGATTATGGTATCATCTGGTAATGTTTTTAGATATTCTTTGATGGATTTTTCTGATTTTAATTCCATATGCTCATTTCAATGCATTCTCATAAAAGGTTTCTAAGTAAAGTTATCATCAAGTAAAATACGGTTTCTTGTATAGTCTATATCTACTGCTATAATTGTGGGTTTGTATTTTTCTTGTTTTGCATCCCTTAGTCTTTCCTCAAATTCTTTGACTGATTTTACATGATATCCCACAGCTCCAAAACTTTTGGCTAACGTGACAAAATCGGGATTGTTAAACTTAGTAAATCCTGTCTTTCCAAATACCTCCATCTGTTTTAGTGATATTAATCCCAAGTCTCTATCACACCAGACTACGATTATTATTGGAAGTGCTAATCTCACTGCAGTCTCTAACTCTTGCACATTCATCAAAAACCCTGCATCTCCGCACATTGCAACCACATTTCTTTCTGGATATACCATTTTGGATACAATTGCACCTGGAAGTGCAAATCCCATAGAGCAAAAACCATTTGGAATTAGACAGGTGTTTGGCTCAAATGTCTTGTATATTTTTGATATCCACATTTTATGTGCACCTACATCTGATAGTACAATATCATTTTCATCAAGTGACTCTCTTACATCAATAACTAATTTTTCTGGCTGTATTGGATATGTCATGTCATCTTTGAATGACTCTGTTCTAATTTCCACCTCTTGTTTTATTTTTCTAAATATTTCCGGTATGTCTTTTCTTGGAAGTTCTATTGATTCTGGCTTTTCATTTTTCTGTTTTTCCATCTCTTCTAAAATAGAATTCACTGCATCTTCAATATCTGATACAATCTCAACTTCTGGCCTATAAAACGTGTAAACCTCAGAAGGAGTAAAATCAATATGTATTATTGTTTTATCTAGATTCGAATTCCAATTCCTTGGACTATATTCTACAAGATCCAAACCTATTGCAATTACAACATCTGCCTCTTTCATTGCAAGCAATGCATGGTCTGCTTCTTTGATTCCGAGTGTTCTTAGGTGTCTTTCTTGATCATCTCTTATGACACCTTTTGCCATGAATGTATTCATGGAACATATTCCAGTTTCTTTAGCAAATCTACGGATAGTCTTACTTGCATCTTCTCTTACACAACCATTTCCGATGAAAATCAAAGGTCTTTTTGCTTGAAGTATGATTGATGTTGCTTGCTTTATCAATTCCTTATTTGCAGTTGATCTGTAGATTGTTTGTGGAATTATTGGTGGTATGTCTGATTCTCTTTTTGCTATGTCTTGTGGTAATTCAATATGAGTTGCACCAGGCTTTTCAGATAATGCAATCTTGAATGCCCTTCTTACGATCTCTGGAATATTTTTGGCATTTCTGATTGACCAACTCCATTTTGTTATTGGTTTGAACATTGTAATAACATCCATGTTCTGATGTGATTCTTTGTGAAGTAAATGAGAATCACTCTGACCAGTAATTGCTAACACTCTGGATCTATCCATGTTTGCATTTGCTACTCCTGTTGCCAAATTTGTAGCTCCTGGTCCCAATGTGGCTAAACAAACTCCTACTTTTTCAGTTAATCTTCCGTATACATCTGCCATAAAGGCCGCGCCTTGTTCATGTCTGGTTAAAATGAATTTTATCTTAGAGTCTAATAGTGACATCATCAGATCTGCATTCTCTTCACCTGGAATGCCAAAGATGTATTCTACTTTCTCTGTTTCTAAACACTTTACAAGTAAATCTGATGCCTTGATTTTCTCTGTTTGCTCTGTATCTGAAGATAATTTATCCAAGATATATTGGTGTAAAATGACAAGATAGAAAAGATTAGTGGAAGAATTTTGGAAATATCTGATCATTGAATTATTTCACATATTCATAATTCAAATAATTCCTATGAAAAACTGACAGAATTCGTCATATTTTTAACGAAAAAATCCATTAGACTTTGATCTAGATGCAACTTTAATATACTGAGTTTTGATTTAACGATTCAACTATGGTTGTAGTAAAGAAAATTTTTGAAGAAATTATTCAAACCGATCACAAAGTCATCACTGAAGAATCATCAAAGTCTATTCTCAAAACTTATGGCGTTAATGTTCCTCCTTATGCCCTTGTAACTTCTGCTGATGATGCAGCAAAACATGCAAAAAAAATTGGTTTTCCATTAGTTATGAAAGTAGTTTCGCCACAAATCTTACATAAAACAGATGTTGGTGGAGTCAAAGTCGGATTAGATAATGTTGATGATGTTAAAAAGACATTCACTGAAATGTATGGACGTCTTTCTAAAAAGAAAGGCGTTGAAGTTAAAGGAATTCTTCTTGAAAAGATGGTTCCAAAAGGCGTTGAACTAATTGTAGGTATTCAAAATGATGTTCAATTTGGTCCCATAATCATGTGTGGGCTTGGAGGAGTCATGACAGAAGTTATGAAAGATGTTGCATTTAGAATGCTACCAATTTCTACTTCTGATGCAAAATCAATGTTAAATGAACTCAAAGGTTCAAAACTTCTCAAAGGATTCAGAGGAAGTGAAGCAATTGATCTCAACATGGTTGCAAAAATGTTGGTTCAAATTGGAAAATTAGGCGTTGATAATGCTGATTACATCAACAGCATTGACTTTAACCCTGTAATTGTTTATCCAAAATCACACTTTGTAGTGGATGCAAAAATAATCCTAAATAATGAAATAAAGAAGAATTCTATTTCAAAAGCAAAACCAAGTAAAGAAAATATGGAGACATTCTTTACTCCAAAAACTGTAGCCTTGGTTGGGGCATCTGCAACTCCTGGAAAGATTGGAAATTCAATCTTAGATAGTTTGGTAAATTATGATTTCAAAGGAACGGTTTACCCCATTAATCCAAAAGCTGATAAAATCTTTGGACAAAAATGCTATCCGTCAGTTTCAGCAGTTCCAGGCAAAGTTGATCTTGTTGTAGTTTCAGTTGATTTGTCAGTCACTCCTCCGGTCTTAGAAGATTGTGCTAAGAAAGGAGTCCACAGTGTCGTAATTGTTTCAGGTGGGGGAAAAGAACTAGGTGGAGAAAGAGCAGCATATGAAGCTGAAGTAGCAAGATTATCTAAAAAACATAAAATCAGAATTATTGGTCCTAACTGTATTGGAATGTTTAATGCTGCTAATCGTCTTGATTGTGCATTCCAAGGACAAGAACGAATGGTACGTTCAAAATTAGGTCCTGTTGCATTTTTCTCACAAAGTGGAACAATGGGAATTAGTATGTTAGAAAGTGCTGATGTGTTTGGTTTATCCAAGATGATTAGTTTTGGAAATCGTTCTGATGTTGATGAGGCAGATATGATATGGTATGCTGCAAATGATCCTCAAACAAAAGTAATTGGATTATATGTTGAAGGATTCGGTGATGGACGAAAATTCATCAATACTGCTAAAAAAGTAATGAAAGAAACGAAGAAACCACTCGTTATTTGGAAGAGTGGAAGAACAGCTGCAGGTGCAAAACAAGCTGCATCACATACGGGTTCTCTTGGTGGTTCAAATGCCATAATTATGGGTGTATTCAAGCAAGCAGGAATTATTTCAGTTGATAGTTATCAACAACTAGCTGGAGTCTTAAAGGCACTAGCATGGCAACCTGCTGCAAAGGGAAGTCGTGTTGCTATGACCAGTAATGGTGCTGGTCCAATGATTGGCGGAATGGATCAATTAGAAAGATTTGGTCTTACAATAGGAAAGTTATCTCCAAATCTTCTCAAAAAAATGAAGGCTCGTTTTCCACCAGCTGTTCCTATTCATAGTGGTAATCCCGCAGATGTAGGTGGTGGTGCAACCGCAGATGATTATAGATTTGTCATTCAACAATTCATGGAAGAAAAAAATATTGATATTGCAATGCCATGGTTTGTGTTCCAAGATGATCCACTTGAAGAAACAATTGTTGATTATCTTGCTGATTTCCACAAGAAAGGAAAAAAACCCATTTTAGTTGGATGTAATGGTGGTCCATATACTGAAAAAATGGCAAAATTGGTTGAAAAGCATAAGGTTCCAGTTTACCAAGATCTTCGAACCTGGGTTGAAGCTGCAGCTGCATTAGTTCAATTGGGTAAAATACAAGGAAAATAGATAACATTTAAGTCCAGTGTATCAAGGCAAATTATCATGTCACTAGTTACCACATCTACTTCTGATGGCATTTGTACTGTCAAAATTAATCGACCTGACAAACTCAATGCTATGAACACTGATGTTGCAAAGGAACTAATCAAAACTTTTGAAGAACTCAATCATGATGATACTGTCAAAGTTATCATTTTGACTGGTGAAGGAGAAAAGGCATTCTCTGCTGGTGCAGATATTGAATACATGTCAAAAATCTCTGCAGACGAATCAGTTGAATATGCAAAAACTGGTCAACTTGTTACTTCAACTGTTGAACTAGTAAAGCAACCAACTATTGCAGCCGTTAATGGCTTTGCTTTAGGTGGAGGCTGTGAGCTTGCAATGTCTTGTGATATTAGAATAGCTGCAGATACTGCACGAATGGGTCAGCCAGAAGTAACCATTGGTATTCCTCCTGGATGGGGTGGAACACAAAGATTGATGCGAATTGTGGGAATCGCAAAGGCAAAAGAACTTGTTTACACAGGTAAAATGGTCAAAGCAGATGAGGCAAGAGAGATAGGTCTTGTAAACCAAGTTGTTCCTCTTGCATCATTACAAGAAGAAGCTTTGAAAATGGCACAACAGATAGCAGGCAACTCTACTATGGGTGTCCAGATGTCTAAAGTAGCAATCAACAAGGGGAGAAATGCAGATCTAGATACTGGTCTTGCAGTTGAGCTTCTTGCATGGAGAAACTGCTTTACTCATCCTGACAGAGAAGAGCGCATGACTGCATTTGTCAACAAGTCCAAGAAATAACTATTTCCAATCCCATTTTCTATTTTATTCAAAAAATAAAATTAGAGTTTACTCTAATCTACTTTACAGTAACTGATCCGACTCTCCATGGATGGAAAGAACAGTAGTAATTGTAAACTCCTGGTTCGTCAAAAGTGAATTCAAATCTATCTCCTGTATTCAAAGAAGGGCTGTTAAACCAATCAATTACCTTTCCAGACTCGTCTAGACTTTGGATGTTATGTGGTACAGAATCATCATTTACCCATGTAACTAATGTTCCAACAGAGATTTCTAGATTTAATGGCAAATAAAACCCTGCACTTGCTACCTCTGAGTTTCCATTAGGAATCACCACTGATGCATCTAGAATTTCGGAGGGCTCTGTATCTTCTGTCTCTATTACGATGATGCCATTTTGGATCAAAAATTTCATAGCGTTTAGAAACTCTGTCTCTGAAATGTCGCCTTGTCCATACCATAATGCATTATTTTTTATCCATTGTGGAATTGATTCAGCATTTGCAATATTTCCTGAAAATGAAACTAGTAGAACTGAAAATACCATTGCTGGAATGATAATTTTCATCTTTGTGTGTTCCATACCAACTGATTACTTCTAGAAATTTAAATGATCTAGTATATTCTTCAAGATGATTTTTCATTTTATATACTAAAACGTAATTATCCAGTATATTTTACCCGAAATAAAAAAATAAAAAAAGTAAAGAATTACTCTTCTACTATGAATAACCCTATCATCCCTGCATCTGCATGACCCACAACATGGCAATGGAATAACCAAATGGCGGGTTTGTCTGGTTTGATAATAAATGATTCAAGTGTCCCCTGAACAACAGGGAATGTTTGAGAAGTTATTACGGAACCTCTTTCATTGGTGCTTGAAATCATCTTATTTCCATGCAGATGAAATGAATGAATTTGTTCACCCAGGTTTGTAACGGTAAATTCGACTGTTTCGCCAACCTTTGCCTTGTAGACAGGCAAGGTGTAATTGAATTGCTCAACAACTCCGTCTAATCCTTTCTCTGCAAATATCTCTTCAAGAGCCTTTTCTCCGCCAGGCACTCCCATTCCATTCATTATGAAGTATGGTGTGGGGCCTTTCTCCATTTTTTCGACGTCGTAGCCTATTTCTGCCATCACAATTGGAATATGTCTGTCAATGTACGGTCTAGGGGGATTTCTTTCAATTAAGATATTTCCATAAAGGCCCTGCAAAATGTGGTCCTTTATTCCGAGACCCTCAGATGATGCGTGATCATGGAAAAATGTTGATCCCCAAGTATTCACATTGTATTCATATGTCCATTCGCCACCTGGAGGAATCATTGAACCTGCCCCTACTCCCGTAATCACATTGACTGGGGATCCATCATGTTTAGGATCATAGTCACTCATATGGGCATGGAAACTGTGAGTCACATCGTGATTGTTGATCACTCTGACTCGCAACAGATCTCCTTGATTTACCATCAAAGTTGGTGCGGGTACCGTTCCGTTGTATGTCCAAGCATGCCAAACGGCAGTATCAGATATTTGGATGTCTGTTTGCTCAATTATCAGCGTATATTCCTTAACTGGTTGTTCTTCAGCTTCGGCAATCTGTGGTTGCTGTATGTTGACTTCAGGTACAATCTCTGTTTGTACCTCAGTGACAGTCTGGGTTTCTGTGTTTAAATCTGGTAAAAGTTGAATGTTTCCTGCTGTTACTACAATTAAAAATGCAAGTAAGATTGGAATTCCTACCAGACCAAATTTTTTCTGCATAGGCAAACTGGCAATACATCTCAATTAAACCAAAATTATCTTTTCCACATTTAGTAAAATAAAGATGGATTCTTATGTGATTTAGTGACACACATACACAAACAAGTTTTCTCAAGATCTTATCTCTGCAAATACCTTAGAAAATAGTATTGTCTGTGGTCAATTACTGTGATGAGTATACATTGTCTTGCAGTGCAGACTACTTCATTATATCTTCTTTTTTCATTATTTACTCATGCAAGAATTAGTTCAAAACCAAAAAATCGTAGATGATGAAAGAAAGCAGGTAATTTTGGAGATACTTGCTGATAAATATTGCAAGCAAATCCTTCATAATACGCTAGAAAAACCAAAGTCTGCAATGGAAATATCTGGTGAAAAAAAGATTCCAATTAGTACTGTGTATCGAAGATTACAAACCCTTTATGATGCAAAATTACTAGCAATTTCTGGGTCTATTAATCAAGATGGAAAAAAGTACTTTTTGTACAAAAGTAAGGTAAAATCTATCTCGCTTCATTGCGACTTGGAGGTTACATCCATCGAAATAGTTCCCAACTTATCTCGTATGAGTTCATAATTGGACATCTTTGTTGGAGCTAAACATGGATGAAGATTTAGTTTCAACAAAACGACAAACTCATACTGTAAAAAAAGAAGCTACTCGAAGCATTACGTATAGGCTACCAGAAAAACTTGTCAGTGAACTGGAAACTGAAGCAACTCAAAAAAGCATCTCGCAAAATGTCCTAGTCAAACAAATTCTAGAAAAATATATTCAATGGGATAGATTTTCTAACAAAGTTGGAATGATACCTGTTCCAAAAGGAATTTTGCAATCTTTGGGAGACGAACTAGATGGAAAAGATATTGATGAAATAATCACTTTGATATATCCTATGATAAAGGACACTGTCTTGTTTATCAAAGGAGGATATGATTTGAAGCGATGTATTGAAACATTAGAAGATTACATACAAGCTTCTGGCATGAATTCTGATCATAGAGTTGAAGGGGACATGCATATCTTTTTGATTCAACATGACTTGGGAATGAAATGGTCTGTTTTTACTGAACAACTACTAACCCAAGTCTTTCACAGCTTTCTACCTGACAAGGAATTGCGATTTCAAACCACTGACACTACTGTGATTTTGTCTGTGATATTGGGTTCTGATTTTAACGAACATGATTATCATAACTGAAATTCAGTTAATCCTTTGAAATATTACTTTTCATAAAACTAGTGTATGAATTCTTCAGATCCAATTCAGCAAAAAACCTGGGTAAAACAAATCATGCACAATTCTGTTGTATCTGTTAACTCATCTGTAACTGCCGCTGATGCTGCAAGGATGATGGAGGATACTGGTGTTGGCGCTATTGTAGTTTTAGAAAATAACATGCCAGTTGGAATTATTACCGATCGAGATTTTGCAATAAAGATTACTGCGCATTCCTATCCTATTGATACTCCAGTTAGACGTATCATGTCTTCTCCGCTTATCTCAATTGATCCCAACTCTGACTTGTGGGTAGCATCCGATTTGATGTCAACAAGAAATGTCCGGAAATTACCTGTAATTGATGATGATAAAGTTATTGGCATAATCACCTCAAGTGATCTAGTTAAACACATTGCAGATCACTAAGTGATGGGACCTAATACTTCTGAATTCCTAGTATGTTGGGTGGGAAAAGATTATTATAATTTGAGCCATCTTTTTTGTTCATAATGGCAACTGAACAGACACAAAAGATGATTACTATCACTGCAAAAGCAGCTGAAAAAATCAAAGAATTCATGAAAGAAGAAGCTGAATCCCCTGAATACCTTAGAGTATATGTTCAAGGTGGCGGCTGTTCTGGTCTATCTTATGGAATGGGCTTTGAAAAAGCACCAGAGGAAGATGACATCGTCATGGAGGAAAATGGAGTAAAATTCCTAGTTGACAGCTATAGTGTTGATCATCTTCAGGGTGCAAATGTAGACTATATTGAAAGCCTAATGGGTTCAGGATTTAAAATTAACAATCCAAATGTTACAAAATCCTGTTCATGTGGTCATTCATTTAGTACTGAATAAACAACGTTCATTATTTTCATTTTTATATTTCTCTAGCGTTTGCTGTTTAACTAAATTTCATTTTTTTGCGATACCCTCATATATCGAATAGAGGGACGTAACTTATGATAATTAAGGAGATGAATAATTTATGCCTCAATCAGGAATTGTCAAATATCATGTTAAACTTTCCTATGAAGTTGATGGGCTCGTTGAAAGGGCAGATATAATCGGAGCCATCTTTGGCCAGACAGAAGGACTGCTGGGCCCAGAGATGAATCTGAATGAACTGCAACGAGTTTCTAAAGTAGGTCGCATCGAAGTTAATGCAAAATCTACTGCTAATACCACCTCTGGTGATGCTTTAATCCCAATGAGTACTGACATTGATACATGTGCATTAATTGCAGCAGGAATTGAAAGCATTGACAAAGTCGGTCCATTTGATTGTAAATTTAGATTAGAAGCCATTGATGATGTAAGGGCTGCAAAAAAAGACGATATTGTTAGACGTGCAAAGGAAATCAAGCAAAAATGGGCAACAAAGACTGTAAGTGAAGGAGAAAGTATGCTAAATGACGTTCATCAAGGCTATACCGGGAAATTATCCGCATATGGGCCATCAAAACTCACATGCAGTTCAGGTATGCTAGATTCTAACTGGGTAATTCTTGTTGAGGGAAGAGCAGATGTAATTAATCTTCTTAGGGCAGGATATGATAATGCACTTGCAATAGAAGGTGCAAAAATTGATGAATCCATCAAAGAATTATGTAATTCTAAAGATACTGTTGTTGCATTTCTTGATGGAGACAGAGCAGGTGGATTTATCCTTAAAGAACTAAAGTCTGTTGTTACATTAGACTATGAACTCCAAGCAGATAATGACGTTGAAGTTGAAGAACTAACTCCACAGAGAATTGATGAAATCTTAAGACCAATTGCAAATGAAATCAAAGAAGGAAAACCTGCACCATCACTAAAAAATGAAGATGACAAACCAATTGCAGATATGGCATCAAAGATTTTCACAGACCTCAATGAGACCCTTGAGGCAGTTGCATTAGATAGTGATCAAAATGAAGTTTTCAAAGTTCCAATCAGTGAGGTTGTAAGCAAACTATCTACCCAGTCTGGAATCAAGTATCTCTTCTTAGATGGAATTATCACTCAGAGACTTTTAGAGGGTGCAAAAAATGCCGGCATTGAATGTGTTATTGGTCATAGAGTTGCAAAACTATCAAACTCTGATGGAATGACGCTTAAAACATTTGGTGACTTGGGCGTATCTTAGGATTCTGGATGACTGAACTAAAGATTCAGCATATCTTAACCCTATCTTATCTTTTATCAAAAGGTGCAAAACATAACTATGTGACAATCACTACCTCGTCCCTTGGAAAAAATATTAAAAAATCTCAGCAGGCAGCATCAAAACATCTGCTTGAATTGGAGCAAAATCAATTCATTGAAAGAATAATCAGTGGAAGAAACATCTCTGTTAAAATCACTGCAAAAGGATTCTCTGAAATGGTAAAACTATTTACCATTTTACAGAAAAGCCTGGATTCTTTTCCCTCTCATATTGAACTAAAGGGAACTCTGGTTTCTGGAATGGGTGAAGGCGCATATTACATGGGACTAAAAGGTTACACAAAACAATTCCAATCAAAAATTGGGTATGTTCCATTTCCTGGAACCCTTAATGTTAGATTAGATCAAAAAATTCATCAAGAAGCAATAAAGCAATTTGAAACTTTGGAGGGAATCAAAATCAAAAGTTTTTCTGACGGTAAGAGAACTTATGGATGGGTAAAATGCTTTTCTGCAAAACTCAACAACTCCATTAATTGTGAACTAATAATACTTGAGAGAACTCATCATGATGATTCTATAATTGAATTAATATCTAAAACATGTATACGAAAAACTGGGAAACTAAAGGATAATTCAAAAATTACAATTAACATTCCAATTAATTCTTAAATCCCGTGTATTGATTCTCCGTATTCTTTTTGTATTTTTGAGCTAGAACTCTCAGGAATTGGTGATTGAAGTCTTGCAACTTTTGCATCAAGACTAATCTTTGCACATCCCTCTGTGATGAATTTTTCTTGATGAATCTGGTCGTATCCTAATGCAATAATTTGTGGTCTTACGCGATTGACTGTCTTGAAAATATCCTCTTCTTGTCCAATTAAGCACAAATCTACCATTGACAAAGAATTTACCAGTTCCTGCCTCTGCTCTTGGGAATGCAATGGTCTTCTTTTTTTCATTTTTACAGATGTGTTATCTGTTGCTACCACCACCACTAGAACATCCCCTAATGCTTTTGCCGCATTTAGTGTGTGGATGTGGCCTGGATGAATGATATCAAAAACTCCTCCTGCTAGTACTACCTGTAAAGAGTCTCGACCAATCTCAGTTAGTGTACATTTATCTTCATTTACAAGTTGATTTTTTATCAATTCATCGATCTTTGAGTTAATTACATCTTCTGAGAGCATAGTTTTTTCTTTAATTATCTCAAAGGGTTCTTTTCCCTCAATCTGAGAGACATACATGATGGAAAGAATTAATTTTTCACTTGATTCCAATGTGTTTTTCTATTTTTGACCCTCTCTTTAATTCATCGCTAAATTTTACATTTTTGGCTCTAGGCCTTTTGCCAATCTCAGTGCATCTACAAGACCATCTGCATATCCTATACTCAAAATTGCTACCTCATCCTGACCATCTTCTAGAAATTTTTCGGCATCTTGCATGTACAACTTTGCATTCTCTAAAATCACTTGAAACTCTTTCTGGTTCTTGTAGTGTGGTATTATCTCTTCAAGTGCTTCTCTTACCATTGGAACATATTTTTCCATCATTTGATTTGAAATCTTTTTTGTCTTCTCTGAGTTGTCATATGGCTCATCAATGCATTCTCCCAATATCTTCAAAGCATCTGATTCAGTAAAGTGTAATCTACCTGGAATGATTACAGTGTGTGGAGGCCTTCCAAAATCTTTTTCTTTCAATCTAGAAATCTTGCCTGAAATAATTCTCTGGTCTTTGAATCCGATCCTTGATGCAACTATGACAAAAGTGGATGGACTAATTACTTTTCTTAATTGTCCTTTCTCTGTTTCTAATAATCCATTTAACGCATCTTTAGGATCTAGGAAAAAACCCTTGTCTTGATTATATTCCAAAAGAAGTATGGTATGATTCTCTTCAATAATATTTTTGTAAATGACATAGTATGGTGTTGTAAGTGATTTCATCTCACTCATTATGGTTGCAATTCTCCCAATTTTGTAAAAATGCAAACCACATTCTCCTATCATTGAAGTAAGTGATGACGAAGCATGAATGGAATGTGTTTTTATTTTCTCTTCAATTGCCCTTGTTCTTAACTCGATATGTGTTGTAGCGATGTATGGATCCCCGTATGAGAGCAAGACTACCTTTTTCTTTTTTGCATTTTTTAAAATCTCATTGCCATCTTCAACTAGCCATCTTTTACCCTCTTTGAATTCTCCATTTACTGCATTTTTGATTTTAGTCAAATCAGATTCTCCAATGGGACTGGTAAATTGCTCAAGATATACCATATCTGCATTTGATAGAATATCTAGTGCTTCATTAGGAATTGACTTGAATCCAGAAATTCCTAAACCTACAAACCACAGCATTATTGCATCTTTCTGTCATGAAGTCTTTTTAAATGCTGTAGAGTTTTCTTGAGAACTTCGATTCCTCTTAGGTATTCATCAATTGAGACCTTCTCATCAATTGTGTGGGCTTGATGTGGGTCTCCTGGACCATATGTTACAACGGGAATATTCCATTGATTTCCTAAAACATTCATGTCTCCTGTACCTGTCTTTCTAATTAGAGTTGGCCTTGAATGCTCTACCTCCATTACCCCGAGAGTAAATGCTCTAACTAGTGGTGAATTGTGAGGTGCTTCAAATGGTTCTGTTTCATCAAGAATTGAATAAAATGCTTCTACTTGCCTTTTTTGTGCAATATCCTTTACAAGTGTTGCAATCTTCTGCTCGATTGATTTGCAGTTCATATCTACTGGAATCCTTATATCAAAAATAGTTTCACATTCTTTTGGAGTTACATTGTGACTTGTTCCTCCCTTTATTTCAGTGACAGTTGCAGTTAACAGCATTCCTTTGGTTCTGTCATTTTGATTCTCTTCTAACTTCTCTTTTAGCTCTGTTGCAAAAACCATTGATTCTTGAATTGCATTTTTTGAAAGCCATGGTGCACTTGCATGGGAGCTATCGTCTACACTAATTTTCAAATTAATTGCCAGTCTGCCTTTGTATGCAATTGTAACTTGTTTAATCCCGCTTGGTTCTCCAAAAACTGCGTAATCGATATTCATCTCTTTTTTAACGAGATTTTTAATCCCTGTGGCATTTCCTTCCTCATCCACAGCTCCTACAAAAGTTATGGTTCCGTTATTATCTTGAATTGATGCTGCAGCAAACAACATTGCCATTAATGGTGCCTTTGCATCTGATGCACCTCGTCCGTAAAGTGAATCTCCTTCTTTTCTAACCTTGACTTTTCCTGGAACCACATCCATGTGTCCGCATAACATGATTTTTGGTGAACCTGATCCTTTCTTTGCAATAATATTTCCTACCTCGTCAATCTGAATATCCTCAAAGCCCAAGTCATCGCATTTATCAGCTAGAAATTCTGCCATTGGTTTTTCACTAAGAGATGGTGTATACAATCTCAGTGCTTTTTCTAGCATCTTTACTGCAAATCTAGGTGTTGTAAAATGAGTGTCCAATTTATTTTTCTATATTTAGTGCGTAATTTAGCATTAGGGATGGAATGTCTAATTCACATACTCTGACTGTATTTTTGTATTCTGTTGTGTTGTTAACCTCATGAACGACTAACCCTTTCTCATCACTTTCCATTAAATCTACGCCTACAATATCTCCTTGAACTGCATTTTTTGCTTTGATGCACATCTCCTCCATTTCCTGTGTAACTTTACATGGCTCTGCCACTCCGCCAAGTGCCATGTTTGTCTTCCAATTACCGTTCCCTGATGTTCTGTAAATTGCTGCAACTATTTTATCTCCTACCATGATAGCTCTAATGTCCCTTGGTGGTCTTTTTACAAACTCTTCTAGATAATGAATTTGATAAATTGGATACATGTTCTCTCTGCTTTCTATAATTCCTTCAGCTGAATCTTTGTCATTTAGTTTTGAGATTAATCTTCCCCAACTTCCAACTGTTGGTTTGATTACTCTAGGGTATCCTTGTGTTTCTAATGCTTGCAAAGCTGCATCTTTTGAAAATGCAACTGTTGCATCAGGTGTTGGTACTCCAAATTTCTTTAGTAACATATGTGTGAATAATTTATTTCCTGCAAATACGCCTGTATTGAGACAATTGATAACCTTGACTCCTAATCCTTCAAGGGCTGCAGTTGAATGTAAATTTCTGTAATAACTAACGCATCTTTGAATTACTACTCCATAATCTTCGGGTTTTTTTTCTAAATCTAACGCTAGTTTCTTACAGTCAACCATCTGTATGTTGATGTTGTTTTTTTTACCTGCTTCTAGTAGAGCTTTTTCTTCCCAACGGATAGCATCATAAAGAATTGTAACGTCAGGACTCACTGTCCCCAATCCTCGCCAACCGTTTGGGCGGGCTTTAGATCGAAACCATCTGAACCTTTTGCTAATTCAAAACTTGCACCACATTCCGGACATGTTACGATTTCTCCTTCCAATGCATCACTGGGAATTGAGATATCTGCATCACATTCTTCACATTTTGACATAATTTCTCCTCATTTTCTCTCTATTTATCATTAATTATTTTTGTTGTCCTATTTTTGTAAACCATTTCATTATGTGCCAAAATTGACACTGATTTGATAAGAGTACCATGATGAATTTTGATATATTAGGAGTAGACATAAAGTTCAGAAAAATAAGAATGTACTATTATGATTATGATTTTATGAAATAAAATGAAAATTTAGATGATAAAAAATGAGTTATTTTCCAATCAAAAACTGATCTTTTTCAATGTCACAGGCACTTGTCCATGACTCGTCTATGAATTCTGTATCGTAACAGAATTGCTTGTCTATAATCCCATAATTGTTTTCTATCAGTGCTGCGTTGAGACTTTTTTCATTACAGTGTACCTGTGCCATTTTTTTGTCAAATGACTTTTGTTGTCCGTTATCCTCGTCTACAATTATTTTGGATCCCACTGGACAAATACTTTCTATGAATTCTTTGGCTTCCATTCCTCCTTCTTCTGATAATTCAGGAGCTGATACAAGTGAGAATCTTATTGTATCATTTGTGTTGGTTTTGATTGTATCTCCATCTATTATTTTTGTGATTGTACCTTCATAACATTCTGCCCCGTCATCTACACATGAATATGACGGTTCAGATGATGACATCAGAATTATCCCAATAACAACAAGAAGGATAGGAATACCATATCTTGATAATCTTGTTAGTATCACAGTACAAATTGCACGATTACCTGTATTAGATTTTTGTAAAATCCTAGTTTATCTTGGAATAAAATTTCTAAATTATTTTAGATCCATGAATAAATTGATATTGTCTATCTTATTCAATCATCATACTGGCTGAAAATATTTTATTTGTTATCTGTCATCTTTCTTTCTAGCCTGTCTTCTAGTGGAATTTCAATAAGGTCTCCCATTCTAAGACCCTTTAATCCAGCTGCTACTGCCTTTGCATTATCATCGTTTTTCTCAAGGCCCAATAGTGACATTAGATAGGCAGCTCCTGTCTTTCCTGCCAGTTCTCCAAATACAATTCTTCTTCTATTCCCAACTGCCCTTGGTGGTATGGGCTCATAAGCTGCAGGATTTCTGAGAATTGCTGCCAGGTGTGTCCCTGCCTTGTGTTTGTATGCTGATGAACCTACTATTGGTTTTGAATCATATGGTTTGATTGATGTGTATTCTTCAATTAATCTGGATAAATCAAGTAACATATCTAGCCTGAAATCATTTGGTGATTTATAAAGATAAGTTAATGCCACTGCAACTTCTGCAAGAGGTGGAATTCCTGTCCTTTCTCCAATTCCATCAATGGTGGTATGTATTTGATTAACTCCTGCATCACATGCTGAAAATGCATTTGCCACTGCAAAACCAATATCATTATGAACATGTGCATCTAATGGCACATCTACTACTTCTCTGACTTTTTTTACAAAATTATACATTCCAATTGGACGCAATATTCCAACTGTATCTGGAAGGCTAATCCTATCTACTCCTGCCTCTTCAATTTCCTTACAAACTTTGAGTAAGAATTCAGGTTCTGCTCTACTTCCATCCTCTACGGTAAATCTAATTTTTAAACCGTGAGATTTTGCATATTCTATAGTTTCAACTGCTCTTCTAAGTGCTTCTTCTCTTGTGATGCGTAGCTTGTCTTTTAGGTGAATGTCTGAAATTCCCAAATATGCAGCACACCACTTTGCATCACAATCAAGTGAAATGTCGATGTCTTCTTTGAGTGCACGTCCATGAGAAACAATATCTGCGTTTAATCCTTGCTTGATTATAGTTTTAGTTGCTTCCTTGTGATCACTTGAGACAACTGGTGAAATTTCAATTTGATCTACTCCAAAATAATCTAACATCCATGCAATCTGAATTCTTTGTTTGTTTGTAAATGAGACCCCTGGATGTTGTTCTCCTTCTCTTAGTGTGCTATCTAACACTCTGATTTTCTTTGGATTTTGGTCATACGAGTTGTAAATATCTGCATAGTGATTCGGATCTTTCATTACTGAAATCGATAATCTAAATTGATGATATAAACATATTCGTACTAAAGTCGGTGAAAATAATTAATTATGATCCTAAATTAGTTTAAATTTGAAATTATTACACGAAAGTCGTTTTAGATTATTTTTCTTAAAATAATTACAGTGTTTGTATCAACTACGCCTGAAATCTTTCTTAGTGCATCAATGCTGTTATTGATTTCTGCAATGCTTGATGCACTGATAATTGTCGTAATATCGTATTGGCCTGTAATCTCATAAACTGTTTTTACGCCATCTAGCTTTGCAAGTTTTAGTGAAACCTTGGATGTATCTGTTGTTGAATCTACTGATACCAAAACAATTGCACTAGTTGCATTTTCCTCTCCAAGCTCCAATGTGAATTTTTTAATCGTTCCACTATCTACTAGATTTTTTACACGTCTTCTTACTGCTGATTCAGATAACTTTAATTTTTTACCAATGTCTACAAATGATTCTCTAGAATATTCTTTTAGATATCCTATAATTTTTTCGTCTATTTTATCCTTGTACACTTCGTTTTTGCTCCTCTTTAGTTAATATGGAATCAAGAGCATGTAAAACTTTTGTTACATCTTCTTCAGATATTACTAGTGGAGGAAGTATCCTCAATATGTTTCGTCCAGAATATAACATTAGAACCCCTTCCTCAATTAATCCCATCAAGATATTTCTTACTTCAAACTTTAATTCAATTCCAATCATGAGTCCTTTACCACGAATCTCTCTAATCATTGTGTGTTTTTCTTTTAATTTTTCTAATCCCTCTCTAAAAATTTTCCCCATCTTCTCAGAATTTTCAATCAATCCGTCTTCAGTTAATGCTTTGAGTGCTGCAGTTCCTGCTGCACATGATATTGGGTTTCCTCCAAATGTTGAGGAATGTTCTCCTTTGCTCATTGATGCTAAAATATCTGGTCTTGTGAGTGTTGCACCCATTGGGACTCCGCCTGCAATCCCCTTTGCCAAACACAGAATGTCTGGTGAAGTATTCCAATGATTACATGCCCATAATCGTCCAGTTCTCCCTAAACCTGCTTGTATTTCGTCAAAAATTAACAGAATTCCTTTTTCATCACAAAGTTTTCTGACTTGTTGCAAAAATCCATCAGGTGCAACAATGATTCCACTCTCTCCTTGGATTGGCTCTAAAATTACAAAAGCTGTATCATCGTCTATAACTGAACGAAGAGATTCTATGTCTCCATACGATGCAAAAGAGACTTTTTCTACAAGTGGTGCAAATGCTTTTCTATATTTTGGATTAAATGTTAATGATAAAGCACCAAATGATTTTCCATGGTATGATCCTTTCATTGCAACCATTCCTTTTTTACCTGTAAACTTCCTTGCAAATTTTATTGCAGCTTCAATTGCTTCTGCTCCACTATTGTTTAAATGAACCTGTGTAAGTTTTTCAGGAGCTAATCTGATAAGTATTTTCAGGAATTCTTCTCTTGTTTTGTTATACAATGAACTGTGAACTGTAATTATTTTATCGACTTGTTGTTTTATTGCATCATTTACTCTTTTGTTTTGATGTCCAACTAGCGCAACACCATATCCTCCCATACAGTCAATGTACTCTTTTCCATCAACATCCCATACATGAGCTCCTACTCCTTTCTCAATTGTAACTGGAAATCTCTGATAGAGATTCCCCATAAATTGATCTTCACTCATGTTCAATCACCGTACAGTTATCATGTGCAATTGCAGAAGATATTGGATTTTCTTTCTGGCCATTTGCAATCAATGCTTTTTTGACTCCCATGTCTAGTGCTTCAGTTGATGCTAAGATTTTCTTCTCCATCCCGGGGCCTATCTTTGGTCTAATCTCTTTTGCTTCTGCTAATGTTAACTTGGGAACAAGTTTGTCATCCATTAGTAATCCGTCTACATTTGTGATGAATAATACTTTGTCACTTCCTACTTTGCCCGCAACATATGCTGCAGCTCTATCCCCATCTACATTGAGAAATTCTGATTCCTCACTAATAGCTATGGGTGAAATGACCGGAACTAGTCCTTGCTCTAATAGTGATTTTATAAATTCAGAGTTTATCTCTTTGATTTTTCCAGTATATCCGCCATCAATTGCCTGTTTTCTGCCTTTTTCATTTACTATGAGTAGTTTTTTCTTTCTGTCTGCCTGGATAATTCTGGCATCTACTCCCGAAAGACCAATTGCATTAATACCGTTTTTTTGAAGCATCTGAACTATTGTTTTGTTTATCCTACCAGACATTACCATAGTAAAAATTTCTGCAGTCTCTTTGTCAGTATATCTGCTTTTGATTCCGCTTGGGGATGTCACAAACTTTGGCTCTTTTCCAAGCTGCTCACAAACCTTTGTGACTTCTTTTCCGCCACCATGAACTAGAATAATTCCTTCTGATTCTGAAATCTTTTTGATATCTGTAATTGTTGATGGATGCAAATCATCCACTACACTTCCACCAATTTTGATTGTGATCATTTCTAAACAGGAGTTAATGGAGTGTATCTTAGTCCATCCATTTCATCAAAACCACACATTACATTCATGTTTTGGATGGCAGAACCTGCTGCACCTTTCATCAAATTATCTGATGCAGATAGTGCAATCAATCTATTGTTATCCTCATCTAAATCAAATCCAATGTCACAAAAGTTTGAACCAACCAAGAACTTTGGATCTGGGAATTTGTATAATCCTTTTTTATCTCTAATCAATCTGACAAACTTTTCTTCACCATAAGTTTGACGATATAGTTTCCATAACTCTTTTTCCTCAATCTCTTTTTTCATGAAAGTGTGGTTTGTACACAAGATACCTCGAACTACATCAACTGCATGTGGACTCATTGAAACATGAATCTTCTTTCCTGCAATCTCACTTAGTTCTTGTTCAATTTCTCCTGTGTGTCTATGTTTTGCTGGTTTGTATGGTCTGATTACTCCTGCTCTCATTGCATGTGCAGTTCCTGAGCCAGAACCTGCACCAGATGAACCAATCTTTGAGTCAACTACAATGTGCTCTGTATCAATAATGTCATTTCGAATTAATGGTGCTAGTGCAAGCATTGATGTTACTGCCATGCATCCAGGACAAGAAACTAGTTGTGCTTTTTTAATTTCTTCTCTGTGAAGTTCTGGTACACCAAAGACTGATTTTGCTAAATAATCTGGATGTGGGTGCTCCCATCCATACCATTTGTCATATGCATCCTGATTGTGTAATCTGTAATCTGCGCTTAAATCAATTATTTTAATGCCTCTATCATACAGTGCCTTTACGATTTCAGTTGCTGTTCCATGTGGAACTGCAGTAAACACTAGATCACACTTGTCAGTTAATTTATCATAATCTAATTCTGAGAAAGTAAGATCTGTAAATCCCTTCAAACTTGGCTGAATTCTATGGAGATACTCTCCTACATGTTGTCTTGATGTCACCATGGAGATCTCTACATCTGGATGGTTAACTAAAAGACGTAATGTCTCCCCTCCTACATATCCTGATGCACCAACTACCCCTACTTTCATGACAAGTCTCCTCGTAAAGGAGTATAATTTATTTTCTAACGTAGTTTATTGCAAATTCTACCATTTCTTTTGGTATGTTTTTCTGTGCAACTCTTGCCAATCCCTTGAATTCTACTGTGTTATTGACTTCGTGAACTACCAATCCTTGCTTGTCATCTTCCATCATGTCTATTCCTAAAATTCCACCACCCATTGCCTTTGATGCCTTTGAGGCCATATCCTCCATCTCTGGTGTAATCTCACAAAGTTCCGGATCGGCACCTAATGCAATGTTTGTCTTAAATCCTCCTGATGATTTTCTGTACATTGCAGCAACTGGATTGTCTCCTATTGTAATTACTCTTATATCCCTTGGTGGTCTCTTGATTAATTCTTGTAAATAGTAAATTCTATCGTGTGGACTATCAGTAATGTCTCTGATTTCTGATATTGCATCCATTGTGTCTTTGTCTTTGATTGGCATTACTCCTCTTCCCCAGCTTCCAATTACTGGTTTTATCACTAGTGGGTATCCTACTTTCTCTATATTCTCAGCTGCGCTTTGACTAGAAAATGAAAAGTGAGTCTTGGGTGTTGGGATGTTATTTTTCTTTAAAAGTAATGTCATGAACATTTTATTTCCACAAATACTTGCAACATCAAACTTGTTTAGCACTGGAATATCTAAAAATTCTAGACTGGCAGTAAAGTGTAGTCCTCTGAAATAACTGACGCATCTCTCTAGAACAACATCTCCCAAGTCATAATCTTCTTCTTTACTATCTGTATTGACTTGGGTAATCTTTGCATCTAACATCACTGTATCGTGCCCTATCTCTGATGCCTCCTTTTGGAGCATCTTCTCTTCTGATCTTAGACGATCAAACACAATACAGATTTTTGACATTACTCTCCCCAGTCTTCGCCTACGCTTTCTGCTTGCTTTAGCTCGACATTTGATCCGTCTTTTTTTGAAATTTCAAAGTCAGCACCGCAATCAGGACAGGAGACTATCTCTCCTACTGAGGCATCGTCTGGGATGTTTAGTATTGCATCACATTCTGGGCAGTTCATGTTTTTGTTGACCTTTTCTTTTGTAATTTATTAGCTTCTGTTGACTGCATTCCCCACAATTCCACAAATCCGTTGGCCAATCTCTGATCAAATGTCGATTCTGTGCCATATGTGGCAATCTCGTGACTGTAAAGTGAGTTCTTTGATTTTCGTCCAACCACTCTGAGACTTCCTTTGAATAGCTTTAGCTTTACCGTCCCGGTTACTGGCTTTTGTGAAGTCTCTATGAATCCATCCAAATCTGCCTTTAGTGGGTCTTGCCATAATCCTGAATATGTCAAATATGCCCATTCGTCATCAATTATTGACTTGAATTTGTTTTGGTGTTTTGTGTGTACCATCTTCTCCAAATCCCCATGTGCCTCAATTAGACAAGTTGCAGCTGGAGTCTCATATACTTCGCGAGATTTTATCCCTACTACTCTGTCTTCAATATGATCAACTATTCCGACACCTGCAGCTCCTGCCTTTTTGTTAATATATTCAATTAGTTTTACTGGGTCTAGTTTTTTGCCATCTACCTCAACTGGAATTCCTTTTTCAAATTTTATTTCCAGATATGTTGGCTTGTCAGGCAAGTCTTTTGTTTTAACCCAAATGAATGCCTCCTCTGGTGGTTCATTGTATGGATCCTCTAACACTCCTCCTTCAATTGCGCGTCCCCACAAGTTCTGATCAATGCTGAATTTTTTAGCTACAGTATCAATCTCAATTCCATGTTTGTCTGCAAACTTTAATTCAGTAACTCTGTCCAAATTTTTATCGCGAATTGGAGCTATGATTGGCAAGTCAGAACCTGAACGTAATGTAATATCAAAACGCACTTGGTCATTTCCTTTACCAGAACACCCATGTGCAAGTGATGTTACTTTTTCTTTCTTTGCAATCTCTAGCACTTTTTCTGAAATTAGTGGTCTTGCAAGTGCTGTTGCAAGACAATACTTTTTTTGATAAAGTGCGTTTGCTTTAATTGATGGATAAATGTAATTGGTAACAAATTCTTTTCTTGCATCAATGTTATAGTGTTTTTTCACTCCAAGCTTTTTTGCCTTGTCTGCAATCTTTTTACTGTCATCCCCCTGTCCTACATCAACTGTTACTGTAATTACATCCATGTCATGTTCTGCTTGCAGATACTTTACAACAACTGAAGTATCCAGTCCTCCCGAAAATGCCAAAATTCCTTTTTGAGTCATAAAACACATTGTCCGTTATATTTTGGAATTTATCTTTTGTGTTGAATATATGTCATTGTAATTTTTTGACTAGCTTGAGCTAAAATTCGGTGATTATTTAACCGCCAAATATAACGGTGTTTTATGAAAATTGGGATAGTTATTCTGGCAGGATCTGCCATAATAGCTGCGATATCTGTGGCTGGAGTTCTAACTTCATCTGATGATATATATGAAAACAAGATTCGAATTGCATACTTTCCAAACATAGGGCATGCCATACCGATTGTAGGTATGGAGAAAGGATTCTTTGAGGAATACCTTGGAAACCAGACGAAAATTGAAACACGAGTATTTGATAGTGGACCACAAGCAATAGAGTCTCTATTTGCAAACTCTGTTGATTTGGCATACGTTGGACCTGGTCCTGCAATAACAGGATATTTGAATTCTGAGAATAACAACGTGCAGATTATTGCAGGTGCTGCAAGTGGTGGTGCAAGCTTTGTGGTTCATCCTGAGTCTGAAATTAATTTTGCATCAGACTTTGCAGGTAAAAAAATTGCAGCTCCTCAAATTGGAAACACGCAAGATGTTTCACTTCGTTATTATCTGTCTGAGAATAATCTAAAGCCTGCTGAGAAAGGAGGCTCTGTTATAGTTTACAATATCTCAAATCCTGATATCTACACTTTGTTTGTAAAAGGTGATATTGATGGTGCATGGGTAGCAGAACCTTGGGCTACCATTTTAGAAACTGAACTTGATGGAAAAAGACTATTCCATGAAGAGGAACTGTGGCCTGACAAAAAATTCGCATCTGTTTTGTTAATTGCAAATATTGATTATGTTGAGAAAAATCCTGAGATAGTTTCTCAATTCTTGTCATCTCATGATGAAACTGCAGAATGGATTGACCAAAATCCAATTGAGACTCGAATTACATTTAATGAGTTTCTTGACTCTCATCTGGGACAGTCTCTATCTGAAGAAATAGTTGATACTGCATTATCCAAACTTGAAATTACTTCAAACCCTCAAAGTGATTCTGTCTATTCTTTTGCTGAGAAAGCAGATTCCTTGGGTTACCTGGGAAGAAATGGATATGATTTATCTGGAATATTTTACCATGATTCAAATTATAATCTAGAGGATGAATACCTAGATGACTAAACTAGAGGCAAAAAATATTGTAAAGTATTTTGCTCATGACTCTCATAAACTCAAGGCATTAGGCGGGGTTGACCTCAAAGTAGAATCTGGTGACTTTGTATGCTTGGTTGGACCTTCTGGATGTGGCAAGTCTACTTTTTTGCGTATAGTTGCAGGCTTGGAAAAGCCTGATGAGGGACAAATTCTCTTTGATGGACACTCCGTAACTGAGACTGGACCTGAACGAATTATGGTGTTTCAGGAAGGTGCTTTGTTTCCTTGGCTAAAAGTTCAGGACAATGTTGAATTTGGATTAAAGATGGCAGGGATTCCAAAAGAAGAGCGAGCAAAGATATCAAATAGATATCTTGACATGATGCAGCTATCAAAATTTACTGATTCGTATACATATCAGCTTTCAACTGGAATGAAGCAGCGTGTGGCCATTGCAAGAGCGCTTGTAATGGATCCTGATGTATTATTAATGGATGAGCCGTTTGCAGCACTTGATGCACAGACACGTGATTTGCTGTTAGTTGAGATGCAGCTAATCTGGGAGAAGACAAAAAAAACGATTCTCTTTGTAACTCACAATGTTGCAGAAGCTGCAGTACTTGGAACTAAAGTGGCAATCTTTAGTAATCGTCCATCTGTAATAAAAAAAGAAGTTGACAATAATTTTCCACGACCTAGAGTTACCGAAGATGAAGCATTACTAAAATTCCAGCAAGACATTCTAGCAGAACTAAGACCTGAGGTAAAGAAAAGCAAGGATTGATTATGGCAAAAAATTTTACTCTTCATAGAATTGCGTTTTACATTGGAATTGTTGTGGTATGGCAGATAGTTTCAATGGCAGGAGTATGGCCTGATAATATTTTTCCATCACCTTATGATGTATCTGAAGACTTGGCGTATGGTGCAGCTGATGGTAGCTTATTTTATGGCATTGCAACAAGCATGTGGAGATTGGTAATTGGATTATCAATTGCAATTGCTGGTGGTATTGTACTTGGAATCTTTATGGCACGAGTTGAAGTAGTAAATCAAACTGTAGGTTCTTTGGTCTTGGGATTACAATCAATTCCTTCAGTTGCATGGGTCCCACTTGCAATTCTTTGGTTTGGCCTAAATGATTCTGGAATTATTTTTGTTACTGCAATTGGGGCAGTATTTGCAGTAACTATCAACACATACACTGGAGTCAAAAACATTGATCCTCACTTTATAGAGGCTGCGCGAAATATGGGTGCAAAGGGTGGTCAACTAGTCACATCTGTATTAATTCCTGCAGCATTTCCGTACATGATTTCCGGCTTCAAGCAAGGTTGGGCATTTGCATGGAGAGGTGTTATTGGTGCTGAGTTGCTATTTGCGTATCTAGGATTGGGTTTCTTGCTTAATGTAGGACGTTCTCTAACTGATGTCTCCCAGGTAATTGCAATAATGCTTGTGATTATGGGAATTGGTCTTGTAATTGATGGCGTGGTATTTCAAAGACTAGAACACAAGGTAATGTCTCGCTGGGGATTAAGATAATTATCATCAATTAATCCATTGTTGATTCATCACAAATCTTCATAGCCCTAGTAGAGATTATGAAATAATTAGAAATGGTTAGATCTTAAGACCAAAAACGATTAGTTGTTTGGTGACAGTTCTAACCCTTAACTAGAATACTATGAAATAGTATTTAGGAAGCACGTATAATTTGTATGAATAAATTCTTCGTGTTTGTTAAATGCTAATTTGTTATTGTTTTATCATGCAATGATGTCATTACAATCTTGTTCATTAACCGCCTGACCGACCATGCGGATTCCTACGATAGAGTCATAGACACGGCATCATTGCATTCTCTAATTCCACTATTTCATGAACTTATTGCATGTTTCCTATTTCTTTATTTTTAATGAAACAATAAATGCGCAAACAATCACTGCAATTGCAAAGTACATCACTGCTGTATAATCAAACAAAAATGCAATTCCTCCAGATATTACAGGACCAATAACAGTTGCAATGGATATAGTTGAGCTAAATATCCCGGTTGATGTGGAGCGGGGATTATTTTCCATCAGATGGAAATTCCCGCCAATAAACAAAAATGCCCAAGTTGCACCTACTAATGCCATAAACGGCATTGCCATCCACCATTCTGTAATTACTGCTAATCCAACAAAGACAAATGTAGTACAACCAATTCCAATCTTAAATTTTGTAACATTTGAGATTTTTATCTTGCTTGCCATTAGATTCATCAAGACAAATGCAGTCAAAGTATTTGCAACATAGACAATTGATATCTCATACAGCTCAGCTCCCAGTTTTTCAATTAGCATGATTGGCAAAATCACCCAAACAGCTGCAGCTCCTATGTGTCGCAATAAAAGAGACAAAAACATGTACTTGTTTTTTGAGATTACTCTTTTGGTAGTTCCAGGTTCTATCTCTTTTTCCTGTAATGTATTTGGCATTCTTGCTGTAAAAATAAACCCAATAACAAAAAATGCAGAACTAATCAAAAATATTAATTTCAAGTCATTTGCAAAGCCTGCTGCTGCAATTCCTGCAAGCCATCCCAATGCATGAAATGAAATTACAGTTGCTGCACGTCTTTTATCCACATTTGTCTCATATGCATATGCAATCATTGCAGGAATCATAATCCCTGTTGCAACGCCTGCTGCGATTCTTACGATAAACAATAATGTGATGTCATCTGCAAAATAGTGTAGTCCAAAGGCTGCAGCACATCCGATAAAACCAATCCTGATAAATTTGAGCCTGGTTCCCTTTTTGTCTGAGTGTCTTCCAAAGTAAATCTCTGATAAAATCTGGGCAAAGCTAAATGATGCTACTATCAACCCAATCTCAAAGATAGAATCAGTAACGCCCTTTGCTATGATTGGCATGAACACAAATACTATGGAAATTCCAGCATGTTGAAAAAAAGTTGCACTACGAACTAGATTGTTCACCTGAATCTTTTGCATAAATGTACAAAAGAATTACTTTCCACCTAATTTCAATATACGCAATTCCAAAAAGAGTTAAACTAAACAACAATATCTTGAAATTAAATTGCCAGAAAAAGAGCCATTCCTTGATGCACTACAAAATAGAATTCTACTTTTTGATGGTGCCATGGGAACTGAGATTCAAAAGTTTGATCCAAAACCTGAGGACTTTCCAAAAAACCAGGATGGATTCAATGATGGATTAGTATTGACACATCCAGAATGGATAAAGCAGATTCATAGAAATTATTTGGATGCAGGTTCAGACTGTATAGAGACTAATTCCTTTGGATCAAACAAGATAAAGCTAGACGAGTACGGTTTTGGTGATGATACAATTAATTTTAACAAAAAAATTGCACAGCTAGCATCTGAAGTGTGCAAAGAATATTCTGACAAACCTCGTTATGTGATTGGCTCTATGGGACCATCTGGGTTTCTTCCAAGTTCAAATGATCCTGATTTGGGACAAAAACCGCTTGATGAATTACAACAAGCATTTGAGTTGCAAGCTGAAGGATTAATCCTTGGAGGAGTTGATGCATTACTAATTGAAACAAGCCAGGATATACTTGAGGTAAAATTGGTAATAGAGGCATGTCATAATGCAATTAAAAAAACTGGTAAAAAAATACCAATAATATCAAATGCAACTTTAGACCAATATGGAAAGATGCTCCTTGGAACAAACATCCAAGCAGCATATACCACAGTATCTGATATGGGAATTGATGTCTTTGGGTTAAATTGCTCAACTGGACCAATAGAGATGACTCCAAGTGTACAATGGCTTGATGAGCAAAACGAACATGATATTTTGGTGGTACCAAATGCAGGAATGCCTGAAAACCAGGGAGGACAGGCAGTCTACAAGATGACTCCTGAGAAAATGGGTGATGCGTTAGGTGATTTTCTAAATGAATACAAAAAGGTCAGAATTATTGGCGGTTGCTGTGGAACTAGTCCTGAACACATCAAAGTATTAAGAAAAGTAATTGATCAAAAGGCCAACTCTCTCAAGGGTTAAGTATTTACAAAAACTGAGATGACCTTACACTGTTGACTATTCCAAGGGTGAGTTCTTCACTAAAGGCAGTTGAACTAAAACAAGTTCCAGCACCACTAATAATTGGAGAGAGAATAAACACACAGGGTTCTCGTAAAGCAAAGCAACTGGTACTATCTGATGACTATGACGGATTACTGGACTTAGCAAGAATTCAAGTTGAAGATGGAGCACATTGCCTTGATGTCTGTGTTGCAACAACTGAGCGTTCAGACGAGCAAGAGTTTATGTTGAATCTGGTAAAAAAACTGAGTCTTGAAATTGACGCACCATTAGTAATTGATTCTACTGATCCAAAAGTGATTGAATCTTCAGTAAAACAAATTCCTGGAAGGCCGATAATTAACTCTATTAATCTTGAAGGGGATGGAAGCAGATTTGAAAAACTAGCACCACTCATGGTAAAGTATGGTCTACCTGCCATTGCATTGTGCATTGGACCTGACGGTATGGCAAAGACCCCACAAGAAAAAGTAGATACTGCAGAACTACTCTATGAGACAGGAAAAAAATATGATCTAAAGCCTGAGCAGTTTATCTTTGATGTACTGACCTTTACTCTGGCAACAGGAGAAGATGAATTCCTTGATGCAGGAAAAAATACTCTGGAAGGAATCAGACTAGTCAAAGAAAAATTTCCCGACTCCTTTACAACTTTGGGATTAAGTAACATCAGCTTTGGTCTGACACCTTATCCTAGAAAAATTCTAAATTCTGTATTTTTGTATCATGCAGTAAAGACAGGACTTGATACTGCAATAGTTAATGCAAAAGAGATTATTCCATATGGCGAAATTGATGAGAAAGAAAGGAAACTTACTGAAGACCTAATATTTAATACCCATCCAAATGCATTATCTGAACTAATTTCATACTTTGAAAAAGCAGGCACTCAAAATACTACTGCTTCTAAAAAAATGGATGTTGATCCTACTTGGTCTCCTGGCAAACGTGCTAACTTTAGAATTGTAAATAGACTCAAGGATGGAATTCAAAATGATGTGGTATGCGCCATTGCAGATAAGCTGGGAAAAAATGAATTAATCCAAGATAATGATGGGATACTCTCCATTGACATTCCTCAGGAATCTACCCATGATGGTGCAATTAAAACACTCAATGAAGATTTGCTTCCTGCAATGAAGGAAGTAGGTGACAAGTTTGGTGCAGGGGAATTAATTTTGCCATTTGTTTTAAAGTCCGCTGAATGCATGAAGGCAGCAGTAAGTGAGCTTGAAAAGTATTTGGTAAAAGAAGAGGGAACAAGCAAAGGTAAGCTTGTTCTGGGAACTGTATATGGTGATGTACATGATATTGGAAAAAATCTTGTAAAGACAATCTTTCAAAATAATGGGTACTCTGTGTATGATTTGGGAAAACAAGTACCATTGCAAAAATTCCTAGAAAAGATTGATGAAGTAAAACCTGATGCCATAGGACTTTCTGCATTGCTAGTATCAACATCAAAGCAGATGCAGTTTTTCGTAGAGCATGCAAGAAAAAACAACATGGATATTCCAATTTTGTGTGGAGGTGCTGCCATTAACAGCAACTACATCAACAGGATAGCTAAAGATAATGGGATATACGAGCCGGGTGTATTTTACTGCAATACTATGTTTGAGGGACTCAAAACAATGGATGCATTAATCTCTGATGAGAAACCAAAACTTTTAGCTCAATGGAGGGAAAAATTAGAAAACTGGAAAGAGCGTTCTACTGTTACAGTAGATCAAGATGAACTTCCAAGGAGTAACATCAAACCAATTACGCCTCCTACCCCACCAAGCATTGGGGTGCCAATTCGTCTGAAACTAGACCAAATCAACATGGATGAGGTATGGCAGTTAATTGACAAAAAATCCCTATTCAAATTATCTTGGGGACTCCGAGGAAAGGCAGGTTCAGAATCAGAGGCAGAGCATGAGGAATTACTAACTTCGTGGAAGGCCAGAATAATTAAAGAAAAACTCTTTGAGCCTGAGATTGTTTATGGATATTTTAAATGCCACAATAAAGACCGCATACTGTTAGTTGAAAATCCTGCAGGTGATGATGTGCAACTTGACTTTCCACGTTCTAGCAAACCTGAGCATCTGTGTCTGACTGATTATTTTGGAGATGATGATATTGTAGCATTCCAATCAGTTACAGTGGGAAATAAAGTAGCTGAGATAATTGAGCAATGGAATAAAGAAGACAAGTATACTGATGCTTACTATTTGCACGGACTGGCAGTTGAAGTTGCAGAAGGACTAGCATCATGGGTCAATGAAAAAATAAAATCTGAATTAAATCTGGAACAGGGTGGGTTGAGATATAGTTGGGGATTTCCTAGCTGCCCTGATGTGTCCCAGCATCACTTGGTCTGGAAATTATTGCAGCCAGAAAAATCTGGAATGATGTTGACTGAATCTGGGCAGATAATTCCAGAACAATCAACTGCAGCAATTGTAATTCATCATCCTAATTCACAATACTTTGTGCTTTAGTTGAATTTCTCTAAAAAACTATTCAAACCATCAAAGTCATTAGGTGATGTAATTAGAACATCTCCTGTAATTTCATGAATGTCTTTTACAAATTTTTCAAACTCTTGTCCATACAACGACAGTTCCAGATTCAAAAATTTTGCAGATTTTGCATTTTTCTCAGATGGAAATAATACAATTGGAATGACTGAAAATTCTTTTAGACTATCTGAGAGATTCTGTACCTGCTGTACATTCTGAACCACTTGTGTCATGAATCCCTTGGGATTTGCATGTATTTTTTTTCCAATCTTAGAAAAATTAGGTTTGTTTGAAATTGAAAGATACAAATCAATTTTGGAATCAATCCCTTTCTCTCTTAGATTACTGACTGCTTTACTTGGAATCAGACCAGAATCTAATTTGCCATTTTGTGATGGGTCTCCCATGAGTACTAGTACTCCAGAAACTCCAATAGAGATGCATCTCTCCACAAACTCTGAGATTTCATTTTCATTTTTGTCTCTGACTCTGAGACTAACTGTAATTGGAATCTCTGGAATCTCTTTTCTAATGATCTCTCCAACTTTAATTGGTGATACTCTCTGGTGTCCTAACACGTTTTCAGTAAGATGTATTGCATCACATTTTTTTGAAATAATTTTTATCTTTTCAATAAATTTTACAATTGACTTTTCTGTATCCACGTCAGGTAGAATTTTTGGAGGATTAGCTTCGTACCTGATTGTCATACTCAATCTCTTTTATTATCGGTTAAAACCTTTGAATACCAAAACCCATATGGAATCGTAGGAAGCAAGATGTTTTTGAATAATTTAAAATCTATACTTTCAAGTGATATTGATGCTGATCTGAAATCTGATGGACGATACAGATTGGCATCAGTACTTGTAGTAATTTATGGCAAAGATCCACTTGTTGTAATGACTGAAAAACCCAAACACATGAAATTTCATGCAGGTGAAATTTCTTTTCCAGGTGGAAAACTAGATTCTGATGATTCTGATCTTTTAGAAACTGCATTACGTGAAACAAGTGAGGAGATTGGACTAAATATTAACCGAGATCAGGTGATTGGTCAGCTAGAGCCAGTTGTTACTTTGAATTCTGGTTTTTTGATCCTACCTTTTATCTCAGTTATTGATGATATTCCAAAACTTACAGCAAACGCTGAAGTTGAAAAAATTTTTCACATTCCTTTGGAATCCTTTTTGAAAACTGCAGCAAATGATCCTGATCCAACTCACAATCTAATTCAAGAAATGTATACCTTTGAGTACCAAAATCAGATAGTGTGGGGAGCATCAGCTAGAATACTAAAACAGATACAAAATTGTCTAAAACGCTGAGATTCATTTAAAAAGAGCTCTTCGCGCCTGAAAATCTATGGCTGCACGTAAGTCTTCTCCAAGAAAGATTCGTCTATTGAAAAAAACAAGACAGACATCACCCGTACCAGCTTGGATCATTCTCAAAACAAAGAGAAGTGTTAGAACAAATCCAAAACGTAGATCTTGGAGATCAACTGATGTGGAGGTAGGATAGAATGTCTCAAGAGTTAGAAAGAGTTTATACGATTAATTTAGGTAAAGTTTTACTCTCACAATCACAGCATAGAGCTGTTAGGGCAATTAACATGATTAAGGAATTTGCTCGACATCACATGAAAGTTGAAACTATCAAGATTGAAGAAGAGTTAGCACATCAAATTTGGGCAAGAGGAGTTAGAAGTCCTCCAAGAAAAATCAGAGTCCGAATGAGTAAGACTGACGAAGGATATGTCCTTGTCTCTCAATATGTAGAAGAAGTTGAATCAAAGATAACTCCTGAAAAAGACTCTAAAAAAATTGAAGACAAAGTAGAACCAAAAACTGAAGAACCAACTGCAGAAGTTAAAGAAGAACCAACTGCAGAAGTTAAAGAAGAACCAACTGCAGAAGTTAAAGAAGAACCAACTGCAGAAGTTAAAGAAGAACCAACAGCAGAAGTTAAAGAAGAACCAACTGCAGAAGTTAAAGAAGAACCAACTGCAGAAGTTAAAGAATCAACTGAAGCAAAGAAAGATGAAAAGAAGCCTACTAAATAATTTTAAAAATTAAAATTTTAA
>Ga0224508_10000531_pt1 | contig 37366 bp, 37 predicted proteins | sample SF_Jan12_sed_USG_4_FD_170157 | JGI IMG/M metagenome (GOLD analysis project Ga0224508, IMG submission 170157) | Sediment microbial communities from San Francisco Bay, California, United States - SF_Jan12_sed_USGS_21 | ecosystem: Environmental > Aquatic > Marine > Sediment | place: USA... | reverse complement strand
CGAGTTGTATCTATCGCTGCTGGCCAAATCCAAGGCCGTCGAAGAAGAACTGCTCGCGGAGTTTTCAGAGGCTGAAGTTTCGGACGTCAGGAGCTTCCTGCAGCGGTTTATCAAGCGAACCGACCCCGGTATCCCCGATTTTTGGCGGTCCGATAGCGGCGGGTCCGCCTAGTTAGGGGTGTCGCCTGAGCATTTTTGCACTTATAATGCATAAATAGGCATCACAAGGCACGCCATGGCTGATTCAGACGGTTTGAAGGGCAAAACGCCAGAGAACAACGGCGGCCGTCGTCGTGGCCGTACACCCTCGATCAACCAGGAATTGATCAAGCAAGCGGTTCGCGACGTCGGCGACACCGCAGAGGTAACCATGCACGGTGTTGCCAGCGAGCTGGGCGTCAATGTTACAACTTTGTACCGGCACACGGGCGGACTCGACACGTTGCGACGCATTTATGCGTCGTACCTGTCGGAGCGCGTCGGCGACATGCCGTCGGCCTCTGGCAAGAACTGGTGCGAATGGCTTACCGAACTTGCCAATTTCTACCGCGATGCCTTCATCGTTAATCCGGGATTATTACAATACGCTCAAGCGGCGCTGGATCCCGAATTCGAACGGCTTGAACAGGCAACCGAAGTCCTCGCCGCATACGGCTTTGCTCCCCGCGAGGCGGCGCGCGCGCATGCGTTTCTCGTCAACAACGTTGTCGGTTATGTGCACCAGGAGTTACAAACCCGGGCGGAGATTGCCGGTGGTTCCACGCCGACCTATGCGCGACTTGCCGAGACATTAAAGAAAGGCGCTGAGACACTGCCAATGCTGAGCGCATTGAGCCTCGACGATGACGATTTCGATCTCGACACGAATTTTCGCTATTTCGTCAATTACACGATCGACGGAATAGCGACTCGCCCGGGCGCGCCGTCGGTGAATACGGAAACGTAAATGGCTGAGCAATTCGACATAGTCGTGGTCGGGTCCGGAGCCGGTGCTCTGATGGCCGCGGTGCGCGCAGCAACGGCTGGGGCGAGCGTCGTAATCCTCGAAAAGCAGAACCACATCGGTGGTACGACGGCGCGTTCCGGTGGTGGCATCTGGGTACCCAACAATCGCTTCATGAAAGACGCCGGTGTCGAAGACAGCGAAGCAGAGGCCTTCGAATACATGCGAGCCGTGATTCCTGAGGACCAGGTCAGCGACGCGACGATTCGTATGTACATCGAGACCGTGCCGAAGATGCTCGAGTTCATGATGAGCGAGACCGACGCGAAATACGTGCCCGTGCCCGGCTATGCCGATTACTATCCGGGTGCTCCCGGTTGGAAACCGGGTTGTCGTACGATGGATTGTTTACCAGTCGATGGTCGCAAACTCGGCAACGAACTGTATAAGTTACAGCCGCTGCCACCGCAAAGCAGGGCCCTCGGCAAGGTACACATGAGTATCCTCGAAGGCGCCAAGATACTGGCGCAGTTGCCCGGTGCCAGGCGCACAATGGCTGCCGTATTCCTGCGCTACTACCTCGATGTTCCTGGTCGTCTGAAAGGCCGCATGGATCGGCGCTTGACGATGGGCAATGGGCTGGTCGGCGGGCTCCTGAGTGCCGTGAAGCGACTCGGTATTCCGTTGCGCCTCGGTACACCCGTTGTGGAATTGGTCTCGGACGGCCAGCGTGTGACCGGGGTGGTCACAGAAGGTGACGACGGCCGGCGGGCGACTATCGAAGTGGCCAAAGCCGTCATTGCCGCGGCCGGAGGATTCGAGCACAACGATGTGATGCGCGAGAAACACCTTCCTGGTCCGACCAATTCGAAGTGGTCGGCGGGTAGCGTGGGAAATACCGGTGACCTGATCAAGGCAGGCGAGGCGGTCGGTGCCAAAGTCGGCCTCATGAACGAAGCCTGGTGGGGGCCGGTCGTACAACGCGGTCGGCACCCGGTGGTGCTGTTCTCGGAAAAATCCAAACCGCACCTGATAGTTGTCGATGCCCAGGGCAAGCGCTTCATGAACGAATCCATTACCTACAACTCGTATGGCGAATGCATGTATGAAGCTAAACTACGCGGCGTCGACTGTGTGCCGGCGTACGTCATTTTTGACGGGCAATACCGGCGGAAATACCTTTTTGCTGGCCTTGTGAAATCGAGCCTGTCACCCGACTGGTTGAACAAGAAAATATTCGGCCCGAAGGGCATGCTGCAAAAGGCCGACACGCTCGGCGAGCTCGCGCAGAAGCTCGGCATCGATGCGGCGGGACTCGAGGCGAGCGCGAAGCGCTTCGCGGACTTTGCGCGCAATGGTGTCGACGAAGACTTCGGTCGCGGCAGCGACGATCACGATCGTATGTACGGCGATCATGAAGTCATGCCCAATCCCTGCCTGGGTGCTATTGACACGCCGCCGTTTTACGGCGCCCGATTGTATCCCGGCGATATCGGCACCAAGGGCGGTCTCGTCATCGACGACGACGCCCGCGTGCTCAACGAACAAGGTAGTCCGATAGAAGCCCTGTACGCGGCCGGTAATTGCACGGCCTCGATTATGGGCGACAAATATCCGGGTGCCGGCTGCACCATAGGCCCGGCACTCACAATGGCGTATCGCGCCGCAAACCACGTGATGGGCCTCGAGGCCTGATTGCAGCAGATACTCAAGACAAAGAAAGACGGAGAGGCAAATGGCATCAGCAACAGCGAAAGACTTCGATCTCGGAGAATTCACGTTCCCGCGAGGGTGGTTCATGATCGCGGAGGCAACCGAACTCGATAATGGCCCGCTGGCCGTACGATTCTTCGGCAGGGACCTGGCCCTGTATCGTGGCGAGAGCGGCAAGGTCGTCTTACTGGACGCTTATTGCCCGCATATGGGTACGCACCTGACCGCGAGTCAGAGCGCATCAATCGTGCTGAACACTGAGCAAATTGAGGGTGACTCGATCCGTTGCCCGTATCACGGCTGGCGCTTTAATCCGCAAGGCCAGGTAGATGACATCCCGTATTTCGACGGTCCATGCCCAAAAGGCGGGAAAATCCACTCGCATCCCGTGGTTGAGCAACTGGGCGCAATCCTGATGTGGCACGACCCGGAAGGTGGCGACCCCGACTACGACGCACCGAACCTGGACGCATGGGACGATCCACAATGGGTCAATGGCAGCTACGATCACCTCGGCGAGATACCGATTCATCCGCAGGAGATCATCGACAACATGGCCGATGCGCATCACCTGGGCCCCACGCACGGTGCGCCTTGCGAGTATTTCGAAAACGAGTATGACGGCCACAAGTATTACCAGCGCCAGGGCGGCTTCCACCGCATGTACAATGCGTACCTGACGACCTCGACCTGGTACACGGGCCCTGGCATGCTGATCTCGAAGCAGCGATTCGGCGAGCAGAACGGCTACGAGTTTATCTTCCACACACCCGTCGAAGATGGTCTCGTCAAAGCCTGGCATAACAATCTGTCGTTGGCGCCAAACGCGACTCCTAGCGACGAAGATATCGCCAACGCCAAGATGGCACAGGAAGGCGCGCTTGCGGCATTCGCACAGGACTTCGATATCTGGACGAACAAGAGACCGGCACTTACGATCATGGCTTTGCCGGTAGAGCGCAGCTTCCGTCGTGGTCGTACCTGGTACAGACAATTTTACAATCCACGTTCTGATGCCGCGGCGATACACGAAAAACTGGACGGCAAGCATCATTTGAGTAACCTGCCAGAGCCTGGCGAACTGGCACAGGAGCTCGAGCAAAGCATGGTCGGATAAGCAAGCGCCAAGACTTGGCACTCGCATTGACAGGCCTCGATAACAAGGTGGCCGTGCGACCGTCGTCGACGCAGCGCATGGTGATCAGTCCTCGGCGTTTACGGCTTGTCGTGGATCGCAACAATGCCTGTCGACGTACCGACGTACGCTGTGCCGTCGGGCGCCAGCGTGATGGGGGCCCAGTTGTTGTCGTAGTCTCGGCCTGCGCCCGTGAGGACCTTGAATTTCGTCTCGCCGGTCTCGAAATCCAGCGCGGTAAAGTACCAGGCGTTCTCGCCGTCTTCCTGTGGCATGAAGGTATAAAAATAGGCGAGGCCGCTACCGAGCGAGAGTTTTGGTACCGTCGATGTCGATCGTTCCTGTGAATCCCAGATCGTGTCGCATCCCGATTCATCCTCGCGAATGTCGATGCGCGTAATGCCACCACCGGCATTGCTCCAGTCGGTCTGTCCGCGAGCATGCGTGTAACCGGCATTGTTCTCGAGGATGATCGAGCGATTGACACCGATCATCGAGTTGTCGGTAACGGAATGTCCTTCCTCGAATATCGGAACGCTGCAAACTTGGCGCTCGCCATCCAGGTCCTGCGCACGCTTGTAAACGATCAAGTTCATGCGTCCGTCGGCATTATCGGTGATCGTTACGTAATCATCGCCAAGCAGTGTCGGAGTCGTGCCACTGCCCTGGTTGATCGTACCGATCTTGCGACTGGTGCCGCGGTCATAGCTTTCGCGCCAACCAATGACAGGTTGTCCGCCTTCGTCCGCTTCGAAACGATACATGGCAAAGTCGGAGACGATGAAGACACCGTCCTCGGCGACCGAAAATCCGTTCTGGATCTCTTCTTGGTTCAATTGCATTGATTGCACTTTGCCGGACTCGGTGTTCAGCGTACCGACGCGGCCGTGCCGGGTAACCCACCAGATAAGGCCGCCAAAATCAGGCATGACCGCCGTGATCGGATCGCACTCGCCTTCGGGTGACCGGTTCGTGGGTGACACACAGTCATGCGGCACGATGTCCGACAAGTCCCAGGAGCCATCATCGTAGAATTCCCAGTCGCCACCGCTGCCCTGGTGGTGGCCAATTCGGCGAACGGTCTGACTGCTGTCGGCCATGACAACGCGATCTTCGTTGTCGAGGTAGAAATAGGCACCGGAACTGTCTTCCATGATCTTCCCCTTGTCGCGCGCGAAGAGGGCCTCCCAGGTCGAGGGTCGCATCGGCAACTTGATGAGCGCGAGCAAGTTCAGCGTGCGCGGCTCCATCAGGTAAATGCGAAACCCGGTTGCTGCGGCGCACAATGCGACAAGCCTGCCGTCACTGTCGAAAGTCAGCGTTGCGCATTGCCCGCCGGGCATTTTCGTGCCGCGTCGCGAGGCCACCTGTGGATTGACACCGAGCGGTGCCGCCCCGGGATGAACATCCGAACTCTTCGCATCGGCATGCATCGAGTTCACGCCCTGTGCCGCCATGTACGGGTGCGGGGCAATATCCATGGTCAGTGGCTTTGCAGTGACCGGAGTGCCGATAAATGCCTTCGCATTGTGCGGCACGCCTTCGATCGGCCTGGGCTCGGTCGGCTCCCGATTCCAGATGCTGAAGATCAGGAACAGGATAATGATCACAGCCGCAATTCTAACTATTGGTTTCATGATTGCCTCAGCGTTGCACCTCAAAGGTGCTTTTCTTGCGGTCCCAGGTCTCGTCGTTGAGCCCATTCTCACGTAGTTTGAATTTTTGTAACTTATTCGTTGGCGTGTACGGTAAAGCGCTTACGAAATTGATGTAACGCGGGATGAAGTAATGCGGCGCGTTATCGTTAATGAACCTCGCGAGCGCCTCGTGCGAGGGCGATGCGTTTTCCGCCAGAATAACATCAATCTTGAGTTCCTCCTCGCCCGCTATTTCTTCGGCAGGAATGCCGAATGCTGCGACGTCGGCGACATCCGGGTGTCTGCGTACAATGCTCTCGACTTCCATCGTCGAAATATTGCGCCCTGCGAAACGGATCGCGTCCTTTTTTCTGTCGGCGAAGTAAAACGCGCCTTTCCGGTCTTTGCGAGCGAGGTCACCCGTGCAGAACCATTCGCCGCGCCACGAATTTGCTGTCGCTTCCGCGTCGTCGAGATAACCGTTACACACGACATGTGCTTCGAGCGGGCGAATGCGCACTTCGCCGACTTCGCCCAGTGGCACTTCGCGATCGTTGTCATCGAACAATCGTACATCTGTGTCGTCGAGTGGAAAGCCCATCGAATTGGGTGGAACTTCGCCATCCCGACCGGCTTCGGTCGTGATGACCATGCACTCGCTCTGCCCGTAGCCCGTGCCAAGTATTCTTACGCCGAACCGTTCTTCGAAAGGTGCCTTAATTTCGGCGGGCATTGGCACGGCCTGCATGATGCGCAACGGATTGTCGCGGTCATCAGGTCGTTCGGGAGAGTTCCAGAGAAACATGTGCATAGCGCCAAGAGTAAACGTCTGTGTTGCTCCGAACTGTCGAATGCGATCCCAGAACGTCGTTACCGAAAATCCTGGCTCGATGACAACGGGAATGCCTTCGGCCAATGCGCGAAAAACACTCGTGTTCCAGGCCGCCGCATGGTACAGCGGCAAAACGTTTAGTATTACGTCACCAGGTTGCGAATCGTAGATGACCGACACGCCACGATGGATCGGGCGCAGCCAACCGTTGTAACTGACCATGACGCCTTTTGACCTGCCGGTCGTTCCCGATGTCCAGACGACGGCGCAGGTATCTCCGTAATCGAATGCCGCGAGATCGGGTTCGAAGGGCGCATTGTCGAGCAGCGTCGCAAAACCGATGGCATCAGGCCCCGCGCTCTCGCCGACGACCACGAGTTTTTCCTCGCCAAGCCGATCACCGATCGAGGTGATACGCTCTTCAAGGGCTGTGTCGGTGATGAGTACTTTCGCGCGGCTGCGGACAATGGTGTCGGCAAGCCACTCACCTTTGTAATCGGTGCTGATCGGAACCCAGATCGCCTCTAACTTGTTGACGGCAAGCGCGATCAGTGCCGATTCGGGACAGTTCTGCAGCAAGAATACGACGCGGTCACCCGCCGAAATGCCGAGCTCTTGCAAACCGGTGGCGAGCGAGCCGCTTAGCCGTTCTGTTTCTGCAAACGTAATGCGCCTGTCCTCGTCGATCAGGAATGGCGCGTCCGGGATCTTGGCCGCCTGCAGCTTCAGGAGCTTGGGCAGGATGCGGTTGTTCGTATCGCCGAGGTCAATTCTGTGCATCACCCGACACCGTGTCAGCTTCAGGATTCGGTGAGGAGAAACTTCTGCACCTTACCGGACGCGTTTCGCGGCAACGCGGCGACGAACGTGATGTTACGCGGCACTTTGTAGTTCGCCATGTTGTCGCGTGACCATGTCGTCAACGCGTCTTTATCGACGTCGGCACCGGCATTGCGAACAATGAAGGCATGCCCGACTTCGCCCATGCGCTCGTCAGCCTCTCCGATGACCGCGACATCCGCGACGGCCGGATGATTCAGAAGCAGGTTTTCGATTTCGGCCGGGTAACAATTGAATCCGCCACAAATATACAAGTCCTTGGCACGGTCGGTGATCTTCAGGTAGCCGTCTTCGTTCTGCCAACCGATGTCACCCGTGTCGAGCCAGCCATCGTCGCTGATGGTTTCGGCGGTCGCGTCCGGGTCATCGAGGTAGCCCTGCATGACATTGAAGCCGCGCACCTTGATGTACCCGCTGTTTCCCGCATCGACTGGCTGGTCCTCGTCGTCGACCACTTTGACGTCAATGCCATTGATCGGCCGGCCTGCCGTGTTGGCAATCGTCTCAAAGTCATCGCCGTCACGGCAGATGCTAACGACGCCACACTCGGTTAAGCCATACCCGGTGTAGACGTTGTCGAAGCCAAGCACGTTTTTCATATCGCGAACGAGCTGCACGGGTACCGTCGCGGCGCCGGTCACGGCACAGCGCAGTGAACTCAGGTCGGTGCTGCCAAGATCGTCGTGCGCCAGCAGAGACTGGAAGACCGTCGGTGCGCCAGGTAGCATCGTGACACCGTCGGCCTCGATGCGGCTTAAGATTCTGCCGCTGTCGAACACGGCTTCGGGCAGCGCCGTCGCGCCGGTCAGTAGACAAGTAAGCCAGCCAGACTTGTAACCGAAAGTATGAAAAAATGGGTTGACGATCAGATAACGGTCTTCCTCCGTGAGACCGACGGCCTCCGACCAGGCGTCGAAGATAGCAACGACCTGGCCGTGCGTGCTCATGACGCCTTTTGGTGCGCCGGTCGTACCTGAGGTGTACATGATGTCACTCAGGCTGGTTCCCGAGACGTCTGCAAGGCGCGCATCCAGCGTCGTCTGGCTGATATCGACAGCTTTGGCCAGGAACTGCACGAGCGTCTGGCCGGCATCATCCTGGCCTCGCATCAGCACGGTGTGCCAGAGGCAGGGCAGGGACTCGGCAGCCAACATTGCCGGGTAGTCCGTGTCGAGGAAGTCAGTCACTGTGAATAGCATTTTGCAGTTCGAACGGCGCAAAATGTCGCCAGCCTCGGCGCCTTTGTAGCGGGTATTGATGGGCACGAGCACGCCGCCCGCCATTTGTCCACCAATTGCGGTCCAGATCCATTCGTGAATGTTGGGCGCCCAGATCGCAAATCGATCACCCGGCTGTAGGCCGGCGGCGATAAATGCACGTGCGGCGCGCAGCGATTGATCGGCCAGTCCCGCAAAGGTCAATGTCGTGTCGCCATCAATGACTGCCGCTTTGTCGGGCCATTGTTTTGCAGCTCTGAGGGTGACGCCGGGAATCGTTCGGCTTAAATCAACCACCCGATGCTCCAGCTCGAGGATAGTCGGTGTAGCCGGCCGGCCCGGGCGTATACAACGTCTTCAGGTCGAAAGCCGCGAGCTCTGTGCCACTGGCGAAGCGCTCGACCAGGTCGGGGTTGCCGATGAAGTAGCGGGCGAACGAAATAGCGGCGGCCGTGCCCGAAGCGATCGCTTCGTTGGCCTCGGCGAAATCGTAGCTGTCATTGAGGATCAGTGGTCCATCGAAGTGCTCGCGTGCCAACGCGATGTTGTCGACAGGGCCTTTTGGCATGCGTATGACGTGCAGGTAAGCGAGGCCGAGCTTGTTCACAGCCTTCAGTAAGACTGCAAAAGTCTCTTCCGGATCTTCATCAGACAGGTCATTGAACGGATTGCCGGGGCAAATGCGCATGCCGATACGGTTCATGCCGTTGACAGCACCCATGGCCTCGAGTGTTTCGACGACGAAGCGTAAGCGATTCTCGACGCTGCCGCCGTAATGATCGTCGCGTTGATTGGTGCCCGTCGACAGGAACTGCGCGGGCAGGTAACCACTCGTACAATGTAATTCGGCGCCCGCGAAACCGGCGTCGTACGCATTTGCCGTGGCTTGCCTGTATTCATCGATGACACCGGCGATCTCGTGAGTTTCCAGTGCACGGGGCACATCGAAGTCGACCATGCCCTTCGCATCGGTGTACATCTCGCCTTTCGCCTGTATCGCCGACGGCGCGACAGTCTCGGCGCTTTCATCCTTGTTGTACCGGCTTGCGACGCGTCCACAGTGCATTAGCTGCATGACCATGGTGCCGCCCGCAGCGTGCACAGCGTCGACGACGCTCGTCCATCCCGCAATTTGCGCTTCGCTGTGAATGCCCGGTGTACGTGCATAACCTTGGCCGTTGGGGCTTGGCTGCGTGCCTTCGGTGATGATCAGTCCGGCGCTGGCGCGTTGCGCATAGTATTCGGCGTGAAGTGCTGTCGGTGCGTCACCGGCGCCGGCGCGACTGCGGGTCATCGGTGCCATGACGATGCGGTTTTTTATCTCGATCGCACCGAGCGATGTCGGTTGCAGCAGTAAATTATTCATCAATTAATTTTCTTCATCGAATGCGAATACGCGGATCGGGCGCGCCGCGACGCATACGGTTTAGAAAATCGTCCAAAGGCGCGGGTTCAGCAACTTCGGGTTCGTCATCGTCTGGCGTACTGGCCCAGAATTCCTGCCACGACGGAAATAGCTCATGGTATGCGCCGTCGTACGGCTCGTGGTCGGGCCAACGCATCTTGTGATCGCCAATCGGTGGTTTGTTCAGATCGGTTGCGTACCAGTAGCAGGGCAGGCGACGGCGAAAATACCAAACCCCATCGATACGTTCGTAATTGTCCCAGTACAGCATCTGCATGATGACCCACTCATCGCCGGTGTCGTGTTCGTTCTTGGAATACACGATGCCATGCGCATGATCGGCATCATCGAATTCGATTATGTGATTGCCGATATGGTGCGCCGTGCCTGTGAATTGCAGGCGAAGGGTGTCGTCAAGCCAACGTTTGAGGTGCGCGCGGCCGGTCTTGTTGCGGCTGACGCGGATGTCGGCGGCAAACAGGTTGACATGCGCATCGAGGTCGCGCATGTCCAGCGATAGCGCATATTTGGCGGCGAGCTGTCGTATCGCGTCGAGAGACTCGAGGCGCTCAACGCGTTCTGAAATTGCATCGTTCATTTTGTTCGAGCTTCGCAACCGGAATTCTTTATTTTCACGCAATCAAGCAGTATTATCAATCAAGAACGAGTATATTCGCGGATTCTGTAAGAAAAATTACGCATATTGAACACGGCAAGCATGGCGGGTCCAAGGGAAGACGAACCGAATGCCAACTGACAATCAACAAACCGACCTCGTAGACGTCGACGACCTGGATCGCCAGATCATCGGTCTCCTGCAGGAAGACGGACGGATGTCGATTCAGGACATTGCCAAGGCGCTGTCATCAACGTCATCCACTGTACGCAAGCGAATCCGCCGCCTCGAAGATGCCAACATCATGCGTGTCGTCGCGGTCACTGACTTCTCGGCCGCCGGTTACGAATTACTGATCGCCGTCGGTATCCAGGTTGAGAATCGCCGCCCAGAGGATGTCGGCCATGAGCTGGCAAAACTGCCCGAAGTCTTTAGCGTCAATCTTGTTACAGGCGTCTCTGAACTGGACATACTGGTGGCCGCCAGGGACTTCGCCGAACTCTCGCATTTCCTGCACGATAAATTGCCGAAGATCGCCGGCATATCCAAGCTCGCGCCTGGGCTTACTGTCGATGTACTTCGCTACGAGTCAGGATGGGTGTCAACAGTATGAGCAAACGTCAGTTGGATGAGGTTGACACACGAATCCTGGAGCACCTGTCGCACGACGCGCGCCTGAGTAATCGCGAAATCGCCGAAGCCCTCGATTTGGCCGAAGGGACCGTTCGGGGTCGTATCAAACGACTGCAAGCCGACAAGGTGATCAAGATCATGGCGATTGCCGATGTTCGCGTCCTGACGCAGCATGAGCACCCGATGATGGCCTATATCGGTATTCACGCGGAGTTGGACGGGCTGCGCAAAACCGCCGAAAAAATCGCCGGCCTGGAGTTCGTCCGTTTCACGGCAACAATGCTCGGTCGCTACGACATCCTTGCAATATCGTTTGTCGGCTCGGCGGAAGAGCTGATCGAGCATGTCAATGATCAGATCATGACGATCCCAGGTGTGAAGCACGTCGACACGAAACTGGCGATAAAATCGCTGAAGTACGATTATCGCTGGGGTCGAATTATAGATTAGGCGATTTTTGGTAAAATAATTACGCGAAAGGTGTATTTTCTCCCTCAATACGGTTAATATTCGTAATTAATTACGAAAATATTGACTATTTTGGCTGCGTACAGCCAAATTTGACACCGCAGGAGAATTACCATGGCTACAACCGCCGAGGCCGTCGCAGCAGCCAGCGCCGGCGCAATCAACGTCGATCCCTACCTCGAAAGCTTTGCGGCTCGCGGGCCGGAAGGCCGCGCACAGCGGCGCGTGCTTGCTGAGTCGGTTGAGGATCTGAAAAAGTCGGGCTTCATGCGCTCGCTGGTTCCCGCCAAATGGGGCGGCCTTGAAGTCACGCCGCAGGAGTTTTTCCGGGCGCAGATCAAGATCGCCGAGGCGGACATGAGTACAGCGTGGATCGGCGGCGTTATGGCCGTGCATGCATTCCAGATCGCGCTCATGGACGAGCAGGCGCAGCGAGATGTATACGGCGAGGACCCGGACACCTGCGTGTCGAGCTCTTACAACCCCGTGGGTGGAAAGATCGAAGCGGCCGACGGTGGACTGATGCTCAGCGGACGCTGGGGCTGGAGTTCCGGCGCGGACCATTGCAGCTGGGTGCTGCTCGGCGCGATCGTGGCCGGCGAAGGCTACCGGACATTCCTGGTGCCGCGAAAGGACTATGAGATTGAGGATACCTGGTTTGCTATGGGCCTGCAGGGCACGGGCTCGAACGACATCGTCATAGAGAAACCCGTATTCGTCCCCGACTACCGCACACACAAGCAAATGGATGGCTTTAACTGTCTAAACGACCAGGAGAACAAGCTCTACAGCATGCCTTGGGCGCAGGCCTTCGCGCGTTGCGTGTCGACACCCGCTATCGGTGCTGCGAAGCACGCGTTAAAGCTGTTCGTCGACAATGCGAGCACGAGCAGCACGGACCCGACGCGTCTGATTGGCGATCCGGACATTCTGCGTCGTGTCGCCGAGGTCGAGTACCTCATCGATGAAGTCGAGACCTTGTTGTACCGGAACTTTGACAACATGGTTGAGCTGCTCCTGGCTGGCAAGGAGATTCCGTTGATCGATCGCGTTCGTTATCGATACCAGGCCGGTGTGGTCATTACGAAAATGATGGACGCCGTCGACTTGTTGTTCGATACGGCCGGCGGTCGCAGCGTGTTTGTCGGATCCGAGATCCAGAACATCTGGCACGACATTCACATTGCGCGTGCACACGTTGCCAACAGCCCGGTCGCATTTGCTCGTAACTGGGGCAACATGGTTCTCGGCGGCGACAATCAGGACGTCTTTATCTAGTCGCTCACTGGGTTCTATCATGTCGAAAACAGTCCCACCACGTGGCGAGATCATAAGCGCCGGTGACTATGACGTACATTACCTGAGTTACGGTGAAGGGCCGGCGGTCGTGCTGTTGCATGGCAGCGGCCCCGGCGCGAGCGGTTATAGCAACTTCAAGCAGAACATCGACACGATAGTCGCAGCGGGTCATCGTGCCATCGTCATCGACATGATCGGCTTCGGCTACTCTAGCAAACCTACTGACTGTGACTACACGACCGAGCTTTTTGCGTCGACCGTGAAAGCGGCACTCGACGCGATTGGCGTCAAGAAATGCGCGTTGCTGGGCAATTCGCTCGGCGGCGCGATCTGCATACGTCTCGCACTGGATTATCCCGACTTCGTAACCAGCCTGATCATGATGGCGCCGGGCGGCATCGAGGAGCGCGAAACCTACTTCGCCATGCCAGGCATTGCGAAAATGGTCAGCGCATTCGTCGGCGGTGAACTTGATCGAAATGGCTTGCACTCGCTTTTGCAAATGCTCGTCTTCGACGGTTCGATCGTTACGGACGAACTTGTGGACGAGCGCTTCGCCATATTGCAGACGCAGCCGAAGGAAGTCTTGTCGCGCATGATCATTCCGTCGATGGCGGATGATCTCAAGGAAATCAAGTGCCCGATCGTCGGATTCTGGGGACAGAACGACGAGTTCAATCCCGTTGGCGGCGCGCAGAATTTTCTTGAACAATGCAGTGACTGCCGTTTCACGATCGTGACCGACTGCGGACATTGGGTAATGCTCGAGCACGAACGCATGTTCAATGCCCAACTGCATGAATTTCTGACGAACGGGTACAAATAGCAATGCTTTCGGAGTCCAAGATAGTGAATTACGGCGACGAGTTATTCGATTGCATGATGTCGCGTTCCATGGTTCCGCCTTTGACGGATCGCGAGTCGGACATTTCTATCGAAGACAGCTATCAGATCGCCAGGCGTTATCTGAAGAGGCGCGTCGAGGACAACGGTGAGTCGGTCATTGGCAAGAAGATCGGTGCGACGTCGGATGCGGTGCAGTCGATGCTCGGCGTTTTCGAACCGGACTTTGGCTTTCTGACGGATGCTATGCAGGTTAGCGAGGGCGATATTCCGATCGGTACCCTGATTCAGCCGCGAGCTGAAGCCGAGATAGCGTTCCGAATGGGAAAATCGCTCATGGGGCCCGGGGTTACAGCCGCAGACGTGCTCGACGCGACAGAGGCCGTGATTCCCTGCTTCGAAGTTGTTGATTCGCGTATTGAGGGTTGGCGCATCAAGATCCAGGACACGATCGCGGACAACGCGTCTTGCGGAATTTACGTTCTCGGCAGTGGTGAAGTCAGCCCAACCGGCATCGATCTCGCCGCTTGCAAGGTTACGGTCACAAAGAACGGTGAGTTCCTGAGCGAGGGACTGGGTTCAGCCGTGCAGGGCTCACCGCAGGCAGCGATCGCCTGGCTCGCCAATACTTTCGGCAAGCTAGGTATGTCACTCAATGCGGGTGAAATCGTGTTATCCGGATCGCTGGTACCGCTCGAGCCGGTAGTGCCCGGTGACAAAATGGTAATGAACATTCCAGGCATTGGATCCACGACAGCGAACTTCGTCGAATGACGGACTGAAACGGGAACTACGAATGAGCAAGACGAAAGTGATGATTATCGGTTCCGGCAATATCGGAACTGACCTCATGATTAAGATTAGGGATACGTCAGAAATCCTTGATATTACAGCAGTTGTCGGTATCGATCCTGCCTCGGAAGGTCTCGCGATGGCACGAGAATCGGGTATCGAGACGACGCACGAAGGCATCGAAGGCGCGCAAAAGCTCGATGCCTGGGACGATGTGCAAATCGTATTCGACGCGACCTCCGCGGCCGCACACCAACATCATGATGCAATTTGCCGGGCAGCTGGAAAACAGATGATCGATCTGACGCCCGCGGCGATCGGGCCGTACTGCGTCCCGGTCGTCAACATGGCCGAGCACCTGGGCGAGCCCAACGTGAACATGGTGACCTGCGGTGGACAGGCGACGATTCCGATGGTGCACGCAGTGCGTCGCGTGTCCGAGTCTTTACCATTCGCGGAAATCGTTGCCTCAGTATCGTCGCGTTCGGCAGGGCCCGGTACGCGCGCGAACATCGATGAGTTCACACAAACCACGGCGCGAGGTATCGAGATCGTTGGCGGCGCCGTGCATGGCAAAGCGATCATCATCCTGAATCCGGCGGAACCGCCGATGATCATGCGAGACACAATCTACACCCTGTCGCTGGGTGCCTCGGAAGAAGATATCAAGGCGTCGGTCGAGGAGATGATCGCCGACGTACAGCAATACGTGCCGGGTTATCGTCTCAAGCAGGAAGTGCAGTTCGAGTTATTCGGCATCGACCGCAAACTGAACATTCCTGGCTATGGCGAAACGGCCGGACTGAAGACGTCTATTTTTCTCGAGGTCGAGGGCGCCGGGCACTTCCTGCCCAAGTATTCGGGCAACCTGGACATCATGACGTCGGCAGCGTTGGGTACCGGCGAGCGCATTGCCGAACTCAAGTACGGAGTAGCAGCATGAGTGCAACGATTACCGACCCGACCAAAGAGAAGGTCTATATCCAGGATGTGACGCTGCGTGATGGCATGCATCCGCTGCGCCACAACTACACAATCGACCAGACCCGAAAGATTGCGAAAGCGCTCGATGAAGCGGGTGTCGACGCGATAGAGATTGCGCATGGGGATGGCCTCAACGGTTCGAGCTTCAACTACGGCTTCGGCAGGCACACCGACTGGGAGTGGATCGAGGCGGTTGCCGACGTCGTGGACAACGCCGTCATAACGACCCTGATTCTCCCGGGCATTGCTACCGTGAAGGAGCTGAAGCGTGCCTACGAACTCGGCGTTCGTTCGGTTCGCGTTGCGACGCACTGCACCGAGGCCGACGTCTCGAAGCAGCACATCCAGATGGCGCGTGAACTCGGTATGGACACTATCGGCTTCCTGATGATGGCGCACATGAGCGAGCCTGACGAGCTGGCACAGCAAGCCAAGTTGATGGAGTCCTACGGTGCGCAATGTGTTTACGTAACGGACTCGGCCGGTGCGATGGACATGGACGGATTTGCGGCGCGTTTTGACGCCTACAACCAGGTTCTGGACCCGTCGACCGAGCGCGGCGTGCACGCCCACCACAATCTCTCGCTGGGCGTCGCCAACTCCATCGTTGCGGTGCAGCATGGCGTGCGACGCGTCGACGCTTCTTTGACAGGCATGGGTGCCGGTGCGGGTAACGCGCCGCTCGAGGTGCTGGTAGCCGCAATCGATCGCAAAGGCTGGAAGCACGGTTGCGATCTCTACAAGCTCATGGATGCGGCCGACGATCTCGTGCGGCCGTTGCAGGACAGGCCGGTCAGAGTCGACCGGGAGACGCTTTCGATCGGCTACGCTGGCGTGTACTCATCGTTTCTGCGACACGCGGAGAAAGCATCCGAACATTATGGAATTGACGCGCGCAAGATTCTCGTCGAGCTTGGCCGCCGCCGCATGATCGGCGGCCAGGAAGACATGATTGTCGACGTGACGCTCGATCTCCTGAAAGAGTATGAGAAGAAAGAAAAGGACCAGGCCAAGAGTGCCTGAGCCATTGACCGGATAACGAAAAGGCGAAACAACATGGCAGTAGCAAGACTCGGATACCTCGGCCTTTCATCGACGGACCCGGCGGCGTGGGGACCGTTCGGCACGGATTTACTGGGACTGATGTCGGTCCCGGGCGAAGGTGAAGGCGTTTTCCTCAAGATGGACGACCACCCGTTTCGACTGATGGTCGAGAAAGGTGAAGAGGATAAGCTTGCTTGCACGGGTTGGGAAGTCGACGATGCGGCCGTTTATGAAGAGACTGTTGCCGCGCTGGAATCATCCGGCGCCACGGTGACTCCTGGTGATAGGGCAGGTGCTGCGAAACGTTGTGTTACGGAGTACTGCGTGTCGGAGGATCCGGCCGGAAACCCGATCGAGATTTACCATGGGCGCACCGATGTTGGTGGAGCGTTTGAATCGCCGCAGGGCGTATCCCGCTTCATTACCGGTAACATGGGACTTGGGCACGTCGTCGTGCCGGCGCCGAATCAGGACGAGACGCACGCGTTTTATAAGGACGTGCTTGGTTTTGGCGACAGCGACGATCTCAGCCTGCCGCCACCCGCGGAAGGCGCGCCGGACATGCGCATCGTCTTCCTGCACGCGGCCAATCCGCGCCATCACAGCCTGGCTCTCTTCAACTTCCCTGTGCCATCCGGGATCGTGCACCTGATGTTCGAGGTGTCTACGGTCGACGAGGTCGGTGCTTGCATGGATCGGGTAACCAAAGCCGGTGTACCGCTCATGGCGACGCTGGGCCGCCATTGCAACGACAACATGCTGTCGTTCTACGCGGTCGGTCCTGGAGGCATTGCTGTCGAGTACGGTTGCGATGGTCTGCAACTAGACTGGGACACCTTCGAGCCCACGACGAGCACGATTGCGGACATCTGGGGACACGAGTACCAAGCGGTCGAAGTCTGAACAAGAATGGACAAAACAACGACAGCGAGTGACGCGGTAGCGACATTGGGCGATGGCATGACGATAGGCATCGGCGGCTGGGGACCGCGGCGCAAACCCATGGCATTGATCAGGGAAATACTGCGTTCGGAGCTCAGAGACCTGACGGTTGTCTCTTACGGTGGAGCCGACGTCGGCATGCTGTGTGCGAGCGGTAAAGTCAGGAAGCTCGTGTTTGCCTTCGTGTCGCTGGATTTTATCCCGTTGGAACCCTACTTTCGCAAGGCACGGCAGGGCGGCGAGATCGATATTCTCGAAATCGATGAGGGCATGATGTTGCTCGGATTGCGCGCGGCAGCGATGGGCTCACCGTTTATTCCCACCGAAGTCGGTCTCGGTACCGACGTTGTGGCGTGCAATGAGAGCATCAAGTTGATCGAGTCGCCCTATGATGAGGGCAAAGAGTGGGTCGCGATGCCCGCGTTGAAACTCGACGTGGCGCTCGTGCATGTCGATCGTGCGGACCGGCGCGGTGTTTGCCAGATCAAGGGGCCGGACCACTACATGGACGATCTGTTCGTACGGGCAGCAGGGCGCACCATCGTCTCCTGCGACGAACTCGTCGAGACCGATTATTTCCACGAGAACCCCGAAGAGTCCCGTTGCGTATTCTGGGAACGCAGCGCAACGTCGTCAGTCGTACACATACCGTTTGGTGCACACCCGTCATCCTGCAATCCGCTCTACGGTATCGACGTTGGTCACTTCAAGGCGTACGCGGCGAGTGCAAAAGAGGAGGGCGGCTGGCAGGAGTACATTGACGAGTTTGTCAGTGGCGGCGAAGCACGCTACCTCGACAAGGTCGGCGGCGAATCGCATATCAAATCACTGCCATTGCCGGTGTACTGATGCTCGTAGATCTCCTCATAACCGCCTGCGCCGGTGCCTGGGAAAATGACGGCGAGGTTCTCGCGTCGGGTATCGGCGTCGTGCCGCGACTTGCTGCATCGCTTGCCATGCACAAGAACCCGGACTTGATGATGACCGACTCCGAGGCTTACATGGTGTCCGAACCTGTGCCGATCGGGCCGCGAAACGGATACGAACCGAAGCGCGAGACCTGGATGGGCTTCTCGAGAATTTTCGACAACGTCTGGTCGGGCAAGCGGCATGCACTAGTGGGTCCGACGCAGATCGATCGGTTCGGACAAGCGAACATTTCGGCGATTGGCGACTACGACCAACCCAAGATACAGATGCTAGGTGTGCGCGGTTTTCCGGGCAATTCGATCAGCCATGCCAACTCCTTCTTCGTACCGAATCACAGCACGCGCGTATTCGTCGACGGCGAAGTCGACATGGTGGCTTCGATTGGCTACAACCCGCAGCGATTGCCGAAAGGCCATAGCTTGGATGATATCGACATTCGCCTGATCGTGACCAATCTTTGTGTCATGGACTTCGGCGGGCCCGACCACCAAATCCGCCTGGTGTCATTGCACCCTGACGTTACGAATGAGCAGGTGATCGAGAATACGGGTTTCGAGATTTTTGTTCCGGACGACGTGAAGAAGACAGCGGTGCCTACAGACGAAGAACTTGCGATGATCGAGCGGTTTGATCCCAACATGCTACGCGCGCCCGCGGAGCGATAGCTTATGAGCGAAAAGAATACTGTCGCCGCGCGCGAAGGCTGGTACACACTGGATGCTGAGCAGCCGCGATTGATGGGCAGCCAGTGCACGTCGTGTAAGACTTTTTATTTTCCAAAGTATGAGAGTTTTTGTCGCAACCCCGCATGCGACAGCGAAACATTCGACGAGGTCAAGCTCAGCCATCGAGGCAAAATCTGGTCCTATACCAACGCCGCATACCCGCCGCCACCGCCTTTCGTCGCGGACGATCCCTACGAGCCATTTGCAGTTGCCGCCGTGGAACTCGAGAAGGAGCGCATCGTCGTTCTCGGACAACTTGCCAGTGGTGTGACCGTCGATGATGTGAGTATCGGCGATGACGTCGAACTTGTGCTGCAGTCTCTTTATGAGGATGACGAAAACGACTATGTCGTTTGGAAATGGCGCCCGGTTTCGGGAGCGGCGACATGAGTCATCAGGTGGCAATTCTCGGCGTCGGCATGCACCCCTGGGGTAAATGGGGGCGCAATTTTGTTGACTACGGTGTCAAGGCGGCGCGCGATGCATTGGCCGATGCGGGTGTGCCATGGGCCGACATCGACTTTGTCGCAGGCGCCAACACGATGCGTTGCGGTTACCCGGGCTACGTATCGGGTGCCACGTTCGCACAGGCGCTGGGCTGGTCAGGAGCACGCATTGCCAGCTGTTACGCCGCTTGTGCGTCGGGGTCGCAGGCACTGGATACGGCACGAGCCCAGATTCTGGCCGGGCTGGCCGATGTTGTACTGGTCGTCGGCGCCGATACGACGCCGAAAGGCTTTCTCGCACCGCAAAAGGGCGACAGGCCTGATGATCCCGACTGGCTACGTTTTCGCCTACACGGTGCGACGAATCCTGTTTATTTCGCATTGCATGCGCGGCGGCGCATCGAACTTTATGGCACGACCGATGAGGACATCGCGGAGGTTCGCGTCAAGAACGGCAAGAACGGTCTGCACAATCCGTACGCGCGTTATCGCAAGGAGTTCACGCTCGAAGAGGTACTCGAGTCTCCTGTGGTATCGGATCCGTTACGGCTTTACGAAATTTGCGCCACGAGCGATGGCGGCGCTGCAATCGTTGTTGCGAGCATGGATTATGCGAAGCGACTGCAGAAAAAACCCGTGACGATCGAGGCGATCTCTACGATTACGCCGACATTTCCAAGCACACAACTCGAAATGCCCGACCTGGCGACCGATTCCGCCGCGAGTGTCCCGGCGCCGGAGATGAACTTCCAACCTGCAATCATTAGTGCGGCCTACAGCGAAGCCGGCATTGGTCCCGACGATCTTAGTCTGGCCGAAGTCTATGATTTGAGTACCTCGATGGAACTGGACTGGTACGAATCGTTGCAGTTGTGCCCGGCAGGCGATGGTCAGAAGTTGCTGCGCGATGGCGACACCTATATCGGTGGCAGAATCCCGGTCAATGCCTCGGGGGGACTGTCGTGTTTCGGCGAGGCCGTGCCGGCACAAGCGCTCGCACAGGTGTGCGAACTAACCTGGCAACTGCGCGGCGAAGCCGGCGAACGCCAGGTTGAAAATGCCACACATGGAATCACGGCAAATGTCGGACTTTTTGGCCACGGCTCATCGGTCATCGTCAAGAGGTAATGGATGGGTATTCTGCAAACACGCTTGTGCGAGCTGTTGGGCTGCGAATACCCGATCATCCAGACGGCGATGGGATGGGTTACGGGCCCTGAAATCGTTGCGGCCAGCGGCAACGCGGGCGGCTTTGGTTTTCTGGCAGGCGCGACGATCCCGCCCGATGAAATCGAACGCGACATACTGAAAACGAAATCTCTGACGAATGCACCGTTCGGTGTGAACTTCCACATGTACCAGCCGAACGCCGCCGATATCGTCGATCTCGTCATCAAACACAAAGTACGCGCGGTCAGTTATTCGCGATCGCCGGGTGCGGAGATGATCGGGCGCTTAAAAGAGCACGGTGTAAGATGTGTGCCGACGATTGGGCTACCGAAACACGCTATCAAAGCGATCGAACTCGGCGCTGACGCGGTAACTGTGCAGGGTGGCGAGGGTGGTGGCCACACGGGATCAGTGCCTACGTCACTGTTAATTCCACAGGTTATCGACGCGGTCGACGGTAAAGTACCGGTCATCGCCGCCGGAGGTTTCAAGGATGGTCGCGGACTGGTCGCCGCGCTCGCATGGGGCGCGGACGGTATTGCCATGGGAACGCGGTTTCTAATGGCAAAGGAGTCATCACCGCCCGATGCAACCAAGCAACGCTATGTCGACTGCAATAATCCGTCGGAGATTATCGTATCGAAGGCTATTGACGGCTTGCCGCAGCGCATGATTAATAATGAGATGTTGCGGCGGCTCGAGAAAGCGAACCCGTTGACAAGATTCATCATTGCGATCGGCAATGGGCTGAAATTTCGTAAACACACCGGGGCGAGCTTGACGAGCCTGCTCAAATCAGCCATTGCGATGGCGAAGAGCGATGACATCACCGTGACGCAGGCGATCATGTCGGCGAATGCGCCGATGATCATTCAGAAAGCGATGGTGGATGGACAGCCGGGCAGTGGCGTTCTACCGTCGGGGCAGGTTGCTGGTGTCATCGGAGAGGTACTTTCGTGCAAGGACATCATTCATGGCATCGCCGCAGAAGCCGAAGAGCGTCTGAAAGTGTTGGCAGCAATGACAAACAATGAGACAAGACAATGAAATCGCCTTATGACATTTCAATAGCGGACGGCATTGCAGAACTGATCTTCAATCACCCGCCCGTCAATGCCTTCGATTCGGCAACCTGGTTCGCAATCGCGAACGCGATTGATGGACTCGGGCGGAATGACGATGTGCGCGTCATAATCATTGCGGCCGAAGGCAAGGGCTTCTGCGCCGGCGTCGACATCAAGGAACTCGCAGCTGATGCGGGCAAGATCGTCGATGTCAATCGCGGCAACTACGACACGTTTAAAGCAATACACCGTAATCCAAAACCGGTCATTGCTGCATTGCACGGCTTCGTGCTCGGCGGCGGCATCGGCATCAGCGGTGCTGCGGATATTATTATTGCGTCAGAGTGCGCACGTTTCGGCATTCCCGAAGTCGATCGGGGCGCAATGGGTGGTGGCGCGCATCTGCAACGCATGTTTCCGGTGCAGAAGGTCCGCTACATGTACTTCACGGGCGAGTTTATCGATGCGACCGAAGCGTATCGCCTCGGTGCGGTTGAACGAGTCGTGCCGCGCGAGCAGTTGATGTCGGCAGCCCGCGAAATCGCGGCCAAAATTGCCGCTAAGTCGCCCGCGATGATCCGGCTGGCGAAGGAAGCGCTCACCGGTGTCGAGGACGGCAATCTCGAAGACAAGTATCGCTGGGAACAGGGCTTCACGTTCGAAGCCTACACAATGTCCGATTCCCAGGAAGCGCGCGACGCCTTTGTTGAAAAGCGCGACGCCGACTTCGAGAACAAGTAAGGGCGGTCGATGCACGTCGTTTACACGCCAGAGCAGGACCGTTTTCGCCAGGAAGTGCGCCAGTGGCTTGGGCAGCACGTTCCGTCCGAGCCGCTGCCGTCTCTCGATACGTCCGAGGGCTTCGAGTTGCATCGCGAATGGGAACGCACACTGAAGTCGGGCGACTGGGGCATGGTGACCTGGCCGAGCGAGTACGGCGGCCGTGGCTGCGACCTGATCGAATGGCTGATCTTTGAAGAGGAGTACTACCGCGCCGGCGCACCGCTGCGTGTGAGCCAAAACGGCATCTTTTTGCTTGGGCCAACGCTCATGGAATTCGGTAACGAGGAACAAAAGTCACGCTTCCTGCCGCCGATGGCCGCCGGCGACGAGATCTGGGCACAAGCCTGGTCCGAGCCGAACGCGGGCAGCGACATGGCCGCGATACGCTCCAAGGCCACTCGCGTTACTGAGGATGACGAAGAGTATTATGTACTTGAGGGGCAAAAGACCTGGTCGTCGCGCGCGGTTTTCGCCGACTGGGGCTTCGGTATATTTCGGACCGAGCCGGACTCGAAACGTCATAAGGGCCTGTCGTTCGTACTTTTTCCGCTCGACGCAGACGGCGTAACGATCCGACCGATTCGCCAGCTTGATGGTGACGCGGGGTTTGCCGAGATATTCTTCGACAACGCACACGTGCCGGTTGCGAACCGCCTCGGCGACGAAGGGCAGGGCTGGCATATTGCGATGGCGACGGCCGGCTTTGAACGTGGCCTCATGCTCAGAAGCCCGGCGCGTTTTCAAAAAACAGCTGAAAGGCTAATCGAGCTATATAGGAAGAACGAGGATCGCGTATCCCCGGCAACGCGGGAACAGGTACTCAAGGCCTATCTCGATGCTGAGGCGTATTGCTTGAATACCTACTACACGGCGTCGCGCCTGATGTCCGGTGGCAGGATCGGTTCGGAGGCGAGCTGCAACAAGATCTTCTGGTCGGAACTCGATCGCGAGATGCATCGCACGGCCATGTCGATCATTGGTGCCAGAGCCGAACTGACGGAGAATAATTCGGACGCGGCCGATTCAGGGAGGTGGCTCGACGGTTACATGTTCTCGCTCGCGGGCCCGATCTATGCGGGTACAAATGAAATCCAGCGCAACATCATTGCCGAACGTTGCCTCGGTCTGCCGAGAGCCTGAGAGTGGACTTTAACTTCAGCCAGGATGAGCTCGACTTGCGCGATGGTGCACGTGAGTACCTTCGCGATCGCTGCACGCCCGAGGTGCTGCGTAAGCTCGTTGAGAAGAACTCGGCTGATCTCGGTAGCTGGTCAGAAATGATCGAGATGGGTCTCGTTGGCTTTCTCGTTCCGGAATCGGCCGGTGGACTCGGTATGTGCAATACGGGCTTCGTGCTGCTGGCCGAAGAGGCCGGTTACGTGGCGAGCCCAGAACCGCTGATCGATGTTGCCGGTGTCGCTGCGCCGATTCTCGCGTTGCTAGGCATTGATTCCGCGGCGGAAATTGCGGGCGGCACATCGCGAGTAGTCACGGCGCACTCGTTGAATCCGTATGTCAATCAACTGCAACCTACGGACAAAGTACTGCAATTCAAGGACGACGCGGTCAGCCTGAGTGACGCGAGCGATATCGAGGTGGACGCCGCCGAGAGCATCGATCCGTTAAGGCGCTTGTCGAAGATCGTCTCAGCGAAGTCGATACCCATCGCATCGGGTGACGAGGCGCGGCATCTTGCTGCAAAGGCCGCGTCCAAAGGCGCGCTATTTACGGCGGCCGAATTACTCGGATTGGCCGCTGCGATGATCGATATGTCGAAGAACTATGTCGTCGAACGCAAACAGTTTGGCGTCGCGATTGGCACATTCCAGGCCGTCAAGCACCACCTGTCGACCGCATTCACGAAACTCGAGTTTGCTCGCCCGGTGGTTTATCGTGCGGCCGCCACGTTGAGTGACGATGACGAGCATGCCGCGTTGCATGTAGCGCATGCCAAAATCGCTGCCGGCGATGCGGCGATAAATGCGGCGGAAGCCGCAATACAAGTGCACGGCGGTATTGGTTACACATTTGAAGCTGACCTGCATCTTTTCATGAAACGTGTTTGGGCATTGACGGGACTCTGGGGCGATCGCAACTATCACATTAACAAAGTTGATCGGGCCGTTTTTGATCGGCGTTCGAAACTTGGACCGGCCACGACTTTTCAATCGGCTGGCAATGCAGAGGGTCACTAACGGGTCGAGCACTAACGTAGAGGGTGAACTATGAATCAGGCGTACATAATTGACGCGGTCCGCAGTCCGACTGGCAGGCGCAAGGGTGGTTTGAGCCACGTTCATGGCGCGGATCTCGGCGCACACGTGATCAAAGCGATCGTCGATCGCAACAATATTCCTGATGATGACTATGAGGATGTCATCTTCGGTTGTGTCGATACGGTCGGCCCGCTGGCGGGCGACATCGCTCGCACCTGCTGGCTTGCAGCCGGGTTATCGCAGTCCGTACCCGGCGTGACGGTCGATCGGCAATGCGGTTCCTCTCAGCAAGCAGTGCATTTTGCGGCGCAGGCGGTGATGGCCGGAACAATGGACGTGGTGCTGGCCGGCGGTGTGCAGACAATGACGCAGATTCCGATCGGTTCGTCGATGGTGCTCGCGAGTTCGCTGGGCTTCACTGATCCTTTTTCAGGCTCCGAAGGCTGGGTTGCGCGTTACGGCCCCGAACCACCCACCCAGTTTAACGGTGCGCAGATGATCGCCGACAAATGGGGCTTCTCGCGGCGCGACCTGGAAGAGTACTCGCTCGAATCACATCGGCGTGCGCTGCAGGCTATGACAGAGGGGCGTTTCGACAGGGAAATCGTGCCGCTCGCGGGCGTCGAAATGGACGAGACGGCACGTGATACGTCACTGGAAAAGATGGCCGAGCTGGACGACATTTTTGGTTGTGACAAGGTAACGGCCGCCGTGTCGAGCCAGACCTGTGACGGAGCGAGTGCGATGCTCATCGCATCGGAAGACGCGGTTCAACGCTATGACCTGAAACCGCGGGCGCGGATACATCATATGAGTGTTCGTGGTGAAGACCCCATCTGGATGTTGACGGCGCCAATACCCGCGACTGAGTATGCAATGAAGAAATCCAGCATGTCCCTTGATGACATCGATCTCGTCGAAATAAACGAGGCATTTGCCTCCGTGCCGATGGCGTGGCTAAAAGAAACCGGTTATCCGCATGAAAAGACCAATGTCAATGGCGGTGCTATTGCGCTGGGCCATCCTCTAGGTGCTACGGGCACCAAGCTCATGACAACGTTGCTGCACGAACTCGAGCGCAGTGGAGGGCGTTACGGCCTGCAAACCATGTGCGAAGGCGGTGGCCAGGCGAACGTTACGATCATCGAGCGTCTGTAGGAAACGAGAGAGAAGAGCTATGAGTAATCTGTGCGACGGTCGCGTCATCATCATCACGGGTGCCGGCGGCGGCCTTGGCCGGGCGCATGCACTCGCGTTCGCAGCGGAAGGCGCGAGCGTTGTCGTTAACGACATCAATCTTGAGGCGGCCGAAACTGTTGTTGCGGAAATTACCGATGCAGGCGGCACGGCGGCGGCGAACAATTCCGACATCACAAACTACGAATCGTCAGGTGAGGCAGTCGCAGGCGCAATCGAGGCGTTCGGCGATCTGCACATCGTCCTGAATAATGCCGGCATCAACCGCGACCGTATGTTCGCCTCGATGTCCGAGGCCGACTGGGATGCGATCATGGCCGTACACCTTAAAGGCCATTTCTGTATCAGCTCGCACGCGGTACAGCACTGGCGTGCGCAATCGAAGGCGGGTGACACAGTATGCGCCAGGATTATAAACACGACGTCCGGCGCGGGGCTGCAGGGTTCGATCGGACAGTCGAACTACGCAGCCGCCAAGGCCGGTATTTGTGCGCTGACATTAAACCAGGCGGCGGAACTCGGGCATTACGGCATAACGGCCAACGCTATCGCGCCGGCGGCACGTACCGGTATGACGACGGCCGTCGAGGCGATGGCGAAAATGATGGCAAGACCCGAAGACGGCAGTTTCGATTACTGGGCAGCGGAAAATGTCTCACCGCTGCTCGTCTGGCTGGGTTCGGAAGAATCGTCGGCGGTCACGGGACGCGTATTCGAATCCCAGGGGGGCAAGATCTCCATCGCCGATGGTTGGCGCACGACCGAGGGTGTAGACAAGGGTGCGCAATGGGAGCCGGCCGAAATTGGCGCCGCGATGGAAGAGCTGTTGGCCAGGGAAGTACCCGCACAGAAGGTCTACGGCACCTGAAGCCTTTAACCGACGATGGAATTCTCCTTCACCGAAGAGCAACAGATGATCCGCGATACGGCGGCGTCATTTCTTGCCGAATATTCCGACAGCCAGGCGGTTCGGCGCGCGATGGCCACCGAGGCCGGATACGAAGATGTGCTCTGGTCACGGATCACCGAAGAGATGTACTGGCATGCCGTGCATGTGCCCGAGAGTTTCGGTGGCTTGGGCTTGGGTTACGTTGAGCTCGTTGCCATGCTCGAGGAGATGGGCAAGTACCTCACCTGCGCGCCGTTTTATTCAACCGTTTGCCTGGGCGTGAATGCGCTGCGCGTCGCAGGCACCGATGAGCAGCAGGAGCAATACCTCTCACAGATCGCAGCCGACGGCGTTACCGCAACACTTGCCTGGACTGGTGCTACCGGTCGTTGGGACGCAAGCACCATCGATGCGACTTACGTGTTGAGCGAGGATGGGGCGGTACTCGATGGCCGCCTGCGTTACGTGCCGGACGGACATACGGCAGACCTGTTATTGATCGCTGCAAGATCTAATGGCAGTTCGGGCGACGCCGGTATTGGTTTGTTTATCGTTCCCGCCACCGCGGACGGCGTGACAAGGACCTGGTTGCCAACGATGGACCAGACGCGCAAACAAGCCGAGATCGACTTGTCCGGCGTACGGGTCGAAGCAAGCGATATCATGCGCGAGGTTGGCAACGCATGGCCGCTGCTCTCGCAGGTCCTGGATTTGGCACGTATTGCAATCGCGGCCGATCAAATGGGTGGCGCAGACCGCGTCCTCGAAGTGACGGTTGACTATATAAAGGAGCGCAAACAGTTTGGGCGGACGGTCGGCGGTTTCCAGGCGATGAAGCATAAAGCCGCCGACATGATGCTCAAAGCCGAAGCGGCGCGTTCGGCTGTTTATTACGCGGCCTGTGTTGCCGATGAATTTCTTTCGGGTCGGGCAACGTCAGAATCGCTGGCCGAAGCGGCAAGCGTGGCCAAGGCGTATTGCTCAGACGCGTATTTCCACAATGCGGGCAGCGCGATACAAATGCATGGCGGCATCGGTTTCACCTGGGAACACGACACGCATCTCTACTTTAAGCGCGCCAAATCGACGCAACAGTTTCTCGGCGATGCGGCTTTTCACCGCGAGCGTCTTGCCGGGCAGCTTCTGGGTGCCGTGAAATGAAGCTAACGTTCAGCCCAGAAGACGAAGTGTTCCGCGAGTCAATTGCAGCCTGGCTCGCGGAAAATCTTGTCGGTAGGTTCGAGAAGATACGTTTCCGTGGCGGTCCAGGCGATGAACACATGTACTTTGCGGAGCGCCGCGAGTGGGAATACAGGCTCGCCGAGGGTGGCTGGACCTGCGTCGGCTGGCCAAAGGAGCATGGTGGCCGCGGCTTGTCCATCGAACAACAGGTTGTCTATCACGAAGAGTATGCGCGTGCAGGCGGACCCGGTCGGGTCGGACACATTGGTGAAGGGCTTGCCGGACCGACGCTGATAGCGTTCGGTTCGGAGCAACAACAACGGCGGTTTCTGCCGCAAATCCTCAGCGGCAAGGAACTCTGGTGTCAGGGTTATTCGGAACCCGGCGCCGGATCCGACCTCGCCAATGTTCGGACCAAAGCCGTATATGACGAGGCAAAAAAAAAGTGGCGGATCACGGGACAAAAAATCTGGACATCGCTTGCGATGGAATCGGACTGGTGTTTCGTCATCGCTCGAACAGATCCATCGTCGAAAGGCAACAGAGGTCTCGGTTTTTTCCTTATTGAGATGGACCAACCCGCTATCGAGATTCGGCCGATCAATCAGTTAACCGGTACGTCGGAATTCAATGAAGTATTCTTCGACGCGGCCGAATGTGACAGCGATTGCATCGTAGGAGAACCGGGCGATGGCTGGAAAGTCGCAATGGGCCTGCTTGGTTTCGAGCGAGGTGTGTCGACATTGGGGCAGCAAATGTTGTTCCAGAATGAGTTCGACGAGATCGTGCAAATTGCCAAGGCCAACGGATCTGCGGAGGACCCGGCCATTCGACAACGAATTGCGGATGCCCATATTGGCCTGAAAATCATGCGCTACAACTCAATGCGGACGTTGTCGAGTGACGTCGGCGATGGTTCGCTCGAGAAAGCGGCGATGATCTACAAGTTGTACTGGTCGAGCTGGCACCGCAACCTTGGAAATCTCGCGATGGATGTGCTCGGGCCCGAAGCCGAGATCGTCGGGCGTGCGCCGTACGAGCTTACGCAGCTGCAATCGCTTTTCTTGTTTTCACGCTCGGACACTATTTACGGCGGCACCAATCAGATTCAACGCAACATCATCGCGGAACGGGCGTTGGGTTTACCACGTGAGCCGCGACCGCCAGCAGACACGAAGGACTGATCATGGCATTAAAAGAGCCACCACCCTATGTTCCAGGACACAATCTGCTCGACAGTAAATCGGTGCTGGTCACAGCCGCGGCGGGCGCCGGCATTGGTTTCGCGGCGGCGCAAAAAGCGGTTGAGGAGGGCTGTCGCGCGATTTACATCAGTGACGTACACGAGGGCCGGCTCGAGAAAGCCGTTGCGACCCTCAAAGAGCTGCACCCGGACGGTGCCGCGTTCGGCCGTTTATGTGATGTCACTGACGAAGACGCTGTACAAGCGCTTGTTGAGAGTTCCGAGGATCAGCTCGGCGGCGTCGACGTCTTGATCAACAACGCGGGTCTTGGTGGTACAAAGCCGCTGGTCGATATGCAGGACGACGAGTGGGCGCGGGTGATCGACGTTACACTGACCGGCACGATGCGAATGACACGGGCAATGCTCAAGCGCATGCAGCCGCGCGGTGCAGGCGCCATTGTCAATAATGCATCGGTGCTCGGCTGGCGTGCGCAGAAAGAACAGACCCATTACGCGGCAGCCAAGGCCGGCGTTATGGCCTTGACGCGCTGTGCAGCACTCGAGGCGGCGGACTATGGCGTGCGCATAAATGCCGTTTCGCCCAGTATTGCGTTTCACGAATTCCTGAAGAAAACCACGCCGATGGAACTTCTCGAAGAACTTGCTTCGAAAGAAGCATTCGGCCGCGCAGCCGAGGTCTGGGAGGTTGCGAACGTCATGATGTTTCTGGCCTCTGATTACAGTTCCTACATGACCGGTGAGATCGTGTCGGTCTCGTCGCAACGATCCTAGGGTCCTGAGCATATGAATAGAGTATTTGCGCATCCGAAAGACCTGTTGGACGCTGTCGGCGAAACACTCGGCCCAAGTGAGTGGGTCGTGATCGAGCAAGAGCGTATCAACCAGTTTGCCGATGCAACCGATGATCACCAATGGATACATGTTGATCCCGGGAAAGCAGCGGACGGACCATTCGGTGCCTGTATCGCGCACGGTTTCCTGACGTTGTCACTCGTGAACAAGTTCCTGCCGAAGTTGCTCGAAGTTCAAAACACGACGATGGGGGTCAACTACGGCTGCGACAAGGTGCGTTTTCCGAACACGGTCAAAGTCAATCAGCGTATCCGGGGTGTGGGTGAGGTTCTTGGTGTTGAGGAAAAGCCAGGCGCTGTGCAGGCGACCATTCGTGTCAGCGTCGAAGTGGAAGGCGAGGAGCGGCCCGCTTGTGTCGCCGACACGATTTCGCGTTTCTATTATTCAGAATAAATTTCGTTTTCGGAGTACATCATGGGTGACGCCGTCATCGTAGCAACCGCACGTACGCCGATAGGCAAGGCCTATCGTGGTGCATTTAATGATACCGAGGCACCCGTTCTGGGCGGCCACGTTGTCAGTAATGCTGTGAAGCGAGCCGGCATCGATCCGCACGAAGTCGACGATGTGATACTCGGGCTCGCTGCACCTCAGGGAACGCAGGGCTATAACATCGGTCGATTGAGTGCGATCGCTGCAGGTCTGCCCGATATTGTACCGGGCATGCAGATCGACCGGATGTGTTCATCGGGCATGATCGCGATTGGCATTGCAGCAAAGACCGTGATGACCGGCGAACAGGCAATTATAGTCGCTGGTGGTCTGGAGTCTGTTTCTCTGACGCAGAACAAACACAAGAACGCGTACAAAGCGGTTTCAAATGCAGTTTTGGAAAAATCGCCGCACATGTACATGCCTATGATCGAAACGGCGGAAGTTGTTGCAGATCGATACGATATTTCCCGCACGGCGCAGGACGAATACGCAGTTCAATCGCAGGCGCGCACGGCCGCCGCACAGGAAGCCGGTCGCTTCGACGATGAGATCGTACCGTTGTCGTCCGTGAAGTCCGTGTTCAACAAGGAGACCAAGGAAGTCACGTACGAAGAGGTGATGCTAACTCGGGACGAGGGTAACCGCCCCGGGACGACACAAGAGAATCTCGCTGGCTTGCAGCCGGTTTACGCAGATGGCGTAGTGGTCAAGAACGGCAAGTACGTTACAGCCGGCAACGCCTCACAACTATCTGACGGCGCGTCTGCATGTGTCGTCATGGACTCGGAGGTGGCTGCAAAGCGTGGCACCGAGCCTCTTGGCATCTATCGCGGCATCGCGGTGGCGGGTTGTGCGCCCGACGAAATGGGTATCGGTCCGGTGTTTGCCGTGCCGAAGCTACTCGAGAAGCACGGGCTGAGCGTGAACGATATCGATCTGTGGGAGCTCAACGAAGCATTCGCCTGCCAGGTGATCTACTGCCGCGACCGGCTCGGTATCGATAATGACAAGCTCAACGTGAACGGCGGTGCGATCTCGATCGGTCATCCATTCGGCATGTCCGGCTCGCGTATGGTCGCGCACGCGTTGATTGAAGGAAAGCGGCGCGGCGCACGCTACGTGGTCTGTACGATGTGCGTTGGTGGCGGTATGGGTGCTGCGGGTCTTTTCGAGGTCGCCTGACTTACGACACTTGCTTAGAGTAGTTTCAGCCAGAGGCGCCCATGGTCAGCTTTCACCCATAGCGGCCATTCAGCCACGCTGATATTCGGCGCTGTGACAGGCGGCTAACGGCCACAAGCGGTCGTTCGCTACTGATCCTGCATTTCGACAAAAATGAGAATCGCCGCGTTTATGATGGCGTAGTGTAATGCGCCCGTGAATGATGCGTCACCGATTTCAGTCTGCCACATCTGAAAATAGGCGCCTCCAATAACAGTGAATATTCCGAACCAAACTATTACGGCCGCACCGCACCCCAGTACGGCGAATCGCTTTGACGCGTTAAATTCGGCGGTTGTTTCTCGCCGGTGCGAATACATGTCATAAGCGCCTTTAGCTGCGAGCAAACCGGTTGCAAACTCGCCAATCAAGATGATCATCAATGCAGACCAAATGAGAACGGGCGAAGTAATGGCCGGACCAAGTGATTTCGGGTAGGCCACGTGGTCTACATTCGATGTCACGTAAGCTACTGACTGGTAGGCCGATTCAAGATTGACAACGTTTTGAATCGCCCAGAGCAGTGCGCCTAACGATACAAAAGAAACAAGCACTATCTTTATGTTGCGGCTATTCATGTCAATACCCCTTTTCTTCGTTCTTATTGTCTTTGCGGAACATTCGCGCTAAATGCTTTAAACGTCCGCTTTGGGTCATTAGCGGCCCTTGGCAGCCATTCTAGCCCAACGTCCGCTCTGGAGCGTATAGCGGACATCTTCTGCACTGGATTTCGGCGGCTCAGGTATCAACTTCCGCTCTCACTAGGAGCGGACATTCAGTTCGGGCGAAACTGAGCGAATAGAGGGTCTGCTAACGGCCATTAGCGGCCTGTCAGACTGCCGTTGCCTGGATAGCATTTAGCGAAAGCTATGGCCTCCCTTGATCGCTAGCCTGGATTCTGGCCGGGTAGGAATCGAATGACGGCGCCAGCTCCCAGACAAAAAAGGACGGCAAGCGATATCGACGTGTGAACGCGGCGATTGGCCGAAAAGACCCCGCATATCGCCAGTACGGCGATCAACATCTGCACGGCCCGAAGCTCATTTAGTAATTGCTCCGTACCGAACAAAGGACCGTCAAGACTGAACAAGATCATGATCAATGCAATTACAGACAGAAACCACTTCCGAATACCGAGAAAGTGATCTGCCACGTGTACATCAATCGACATTGTATTTTTGGGACTTATCATTGTGCACGCGAAGAACATCAGGCTCGGACCAATCAGGCTGTAGAAGAACATTCCGAAATTCCAGGAAATCTCCCGGAAAGTCCAAAGCGACCACCAATGAAGAAAGGTGAGCAAGAACAGGTTGGCGACCCATAGACCGTGAGGCAAAAAGAATCGTACTCGTACACCCCGTTGTAGCAAGTCAGCAACACCAGAAAGCAGCTGAGCAACTGACAGCGCGAAGATAACGGAAATCATTCCTACAATAAACTCAAAGAGGTTCATTCAAATTTCCGATGATTGATTTCGCGATTTGTCGAACGTCCGCTTTGGGTCAGTAGCAGTCATTCTACCGCGAAACGCTTGGACGGCGGCTTCCGGCCGATACCAGTCGTTCGACTTCAAGAATAACACCACTATTTCTGTGACTTGAGGAGAATCGGCAAGCCAATTAGATCGTCGAAAATGAACCTATGGTCCATGCTGCATAGATTACGAAAAAGATAATCGCCGCTGTAAGGTGATATCGGCGATTGGCAATCACGAAGCCGCCTATCGACAATAGAACAGAAACTGTCCATAGAGCGATGTAAGGCGCTCCCAGATTGTTCCATAGATAGTCTGTGCCCTTCAGAAGCGAATCTAGAAGCTCTGAACACATTACCAATAGCCAAAGGACGAAAAACGGTCTTCGAATCGATTCGAATCTAGCTCGTAGGTCTATCCCTGTTGGGGCCTGTCGCGGCAGGATAAGAGATGCACAGAAGAATATGAGCACGCCATATAAGAACAAGGCGCTAAACTGAGAGAACGACCACTCCGATAGAAACCGCCAATTATTAACGACGATCCACCAGAAGAGCAGATGATAGCCTAGGACATTCAGAGCCCAGAGGTTGGTAACCCAGTCTGACTCGACTTCGTGCCGAGCTTCAATCAGAGACGAAAACCCCGACAGTATTCGTGCGATTCCCAGCCCGACCACAATCGACATCAGTACGGTGACGAACTCGAAAGTGCTCAGGTTAGTATCCTCCCACAGATTGTATTAGTCCCACTTTGCGACTGGCCGCTTGGGTCACAAGTCGTCATCTTAACTCAGAATAGCTGAGCGGCTGGTATACAAAGTGAAGCAGCCTGTCGATGATGTTTCCGCGGTAACGTCCAGAGTGAACGACTGCTCCTGTGGATAGCAGTCTCTCGCTCAAGTTCCTGGTGAACTGCTGGAGTCGGCCAGAAGAGGGCGCACGCACCCGTGATGCCGCTCAATTCACTTGGCTGGTCCGTTCTCAGATCTATTGTACATTTCGAGAGTCTCGACTGAGTCCCGCAGCAATAAGCCATCGACGTACTCGGCGAACCCGCGGTGCAAGAAGCCCCTTCTCTGCCTCCAATAGCGATCCATACCGGGGAGATCTTTAACCGCTACAAGCGCGAAGGTTATGGAATCGCGGTAGTCGGCGTCCAGCGTCCCTTCTTCAACGAGCAAGTAGCTATTCTGAAATCCCAACATTACTGCGTGGTGCATCATCATGAACTGAAATTCGTCGTTAGTAGAAAGTGGATTGGAGCTTGTCATTGCATTGAACCACAGGTCGCTGGCCTGCCGGTTGCTCCCTATTTCGAGATACCACGATTGCACAGCGTCAGATGCATCATTTACAGCGGCTGATCTGGTTGCTGCTGCACTGTCTTTGACTTGAACTCCAACATAAACAAGCGACAGCACTATCGCGAACGCACCAATAATCTCGGCGACGTGGGACATTTCGGAGAGCTTCAATTTCATTGGAAGTTTTCCATGACGAGAAATTGTTATTCAACTACGGTAGACCCTATGTCCGCTTAGGGTCAACTGCAGTCTGCCACAATACCAAGCCGCGAGTGTCCGCTTTCCGCGGCTTAGCGGACGACGGAAATACAGATTTGAGGTGCTTTTGCGTCGAAGTTAATGCAGATACATCGGCGCCGGCGGCTCTGACACCATATTTTCCGCGACGCTCAACAATCCTCCCGCGGGAGGCAACTCATACGCGTCGGATATATCGAGTACCTCCCTCGAGCAATAACCGCAGTCGGGAACAGCGATGCCATCAGGCCGTACAAAAATCCAGCGATCCTGAAAGTCCTTCTCGATGCGAAAGCCGCCTTCGTGCACGAGTGTGTGGTGCTTCGTGCACAACAGCATCAGGTTGTCGTGTGAGGTCTCGCCCCCGTTCGACCAGTGTTCGACATGGTGACAATGCAGAAAGCGCCGATTGCTACAGCCGGGGAATGTGCAACAGTCGTTGTCCCGGGCGCGTACGGCTCTTGCAATAGCCTTGGGGATAATGCGTGACTTGCGACCGATGCTGAGTGGCTCGCCGTTCTCGTCTTCGGTGATGACGACAGCCTGGCTGTCGCAGCACAAGCGCTTGACGGATTCGATCGGCAACGCCGAACGACCTTCTTCTCCGGCCAGCGCCGACTGCTGCACGTGTACCGTGACGAGGTAGTTGTCGTTCGAGGCAGCACTTCCTTTATCGCCGCACAGGTAAACGTTGAGTATATTGACGAATGCATCCGCCTGGCGTGCCGACCAGGATGTGTCGGCGAGATCCGGAACGGCAAGCGCTTCGTCATCGCGTGCTTTGTCGAGGGCTTTCTCGAGTAGCTCACCGCTGTCCATCGGCAAATCGACACTGATCGTTATCATGCCGCGCTGATGATCGCGACGCAGGCGCATTGATCGATTCGCATACGCGCGTGCGGCGCCATCGATCGAATCTACCGAACCGCAACGTAACTCGCGGCAACGCTGCGCGACACTAGCAGCTGTATGCCGCAACGCAAACGCAAGCAAGTCATCCTCATTGTTCTGGTTCGCGACCCTCGTCAGTTCACGCACCTTGGTATAAGATAGCTCTCCCGCGGCGAACGCCGCGGAAATGGCGGGCAGCGTCTTGAGTGCGTGTGCTACGCGCACCTTCTCGAGGGCCGTAATCATGCTGTGATCACAGCGCCAGGCCAGCCACTCGGCGCAGTTCTGAAGACCCCACTGCACCCAGCCGGCACGCTCATCGAACTCGCGGATGAGTACCAGCAGCTCGTAGGTCGCGGCGTTGATGCGGGTACACAGAGTGAGAATGTTGCGATCGAGGTCCTCGATCGGGGTGAGGTCGGAATGCTGCTTGCTTACTGGTCTCATGACGCTTCCTTGTCAGAAATAGAGACCTGTTATTATATACAGTAGTTAGAAAGAAAACAATTATTTATCAACTAGTTATCGGTGATCTGGTGCCTGAAAACCTCGGTATCCGGGTGAAACGCGTACCACGCGAACCAGTAAGCAATGACAGTTGGCAGTTCATTGCCGCCGGCGTCAAGGATTCTGCCGAAATCATCTCTTTCCGACCAGTCTACGGTTACCTGCTGTCCGGCGATAACGTCCTCAAAAACACTGGCACCGTTTTTCCTGAGCTCATCAAACGGATAAGCGCGACTGGTCGTGCCCAGACGAATGCCCAGCACGAGGGCCTTGTTTCGATACTGTTCGTTTCTCTCTTTAACGGGAAACATCAGCGCGCGTGATCGAGCGTATTCGAGGTACGGCGACTTCCGGTAATTTCGCCGAAAGCCGGTATCGGTCGATAATACTGTCGTCGCTGGATGTCTTTCGCGCCAATTGCGCCACGTTGTGTGTGACGCCGCGACCGCTGGCAGTTGCATGCCTTTGAGAGGCCCAGTGATCGCCTTGCTCAATATTTGGGACCAGAGTGAGCCAGTCAGGCGGTCGTAGAGCAAGACATCGCTGTTGTACAGCAGTCCGGATACACCGAACTTGAGGCCGAAATCGCTGGCCTGGGCCGAGAACACCATGCCCGTGTAACAAAGCGGACAGTAGGTCACGACGATCGCCTCGCCACCGAACTCGTCATTGACGACTTCATGGTGATCCATGATCCGGATCGGATACGCTTTGGCCAGGCCGTTTCTGTAGACGCCGATAACACGATCGTCATCACGCAAGTAGTCCGCCGTTTCTGCAAGGACAAACTTCGGCTCGTCGATAGATGGAATTCCGTCGCGGCGTACTCCCGTGCGGCGAATCTCGTCGACCGGGACCGCCGCATCACTAAGATCGAAGCCATTGCGTTTCTGAGCCTGCGCCGCCGGCAGCAGCAGCTGCACACAGATGAAAAGGATCGACAATCGCGCGAGGTTCATAGGATTAAACCAGTAGACCTATTGTCGAGAAGACCGGATGGACACGTGATTTATGACAAGCTACGCGGCGTCGACGCGGAGGAGGTTTTTGAGATTGAGCAACCTAGACAGTTGCATGCAGCTCCTCAAACGACTCTTGTAAGCACTGCCTGTAAAATGCGGGATCTGGAAGCATGTTCCGGCAACAGGTAAAACTGATTGCCATTGACCCGCCGATACTCGTAACGGCGTGAAACAGACCAGCCTGATCGACGAGCGGCCCAAACCCGAGGATGTCGTGTAAGCGTGCGCCACGCAGATACAGGTCAACCGGCGGGCCGGGCACGTTC